>OKTE01000488.1_pt1 | contig 17524 bp, 12 predicted proteins | sample 1606151 | NCBI WGS metagenome assembly OKTE01 (sample SAMEA3879527, study PRJEB24766) | human gut metagenome | biome: human-associated habitat; feature: feces | place: USA | collected 1985/1987 | reverse complement strand
AACCAGCTATAACCGTACTACCTTTCCTGACATTGTGTAACAAATGTAGAAGATTATATTCAAAATTCAAATTTATTTGAAAAGACCCCAAAATATATAGATTAAAAAATCCCGGCAGAAATTCTGCCAGGAAAATATAAAGATAAAATCCCATAATGAAATGTTTTTTATTTCATTATAGAGCAATAAAGCCGCCAGAAAACCTTTTTTTGTTACCTTACGGCCATTTTTTCCCAAAAAAGCCCACCGAAATGGGTTTTTATTAGTCTATTCTGACAACCGGAAAATACACAGATCTAAACTCTGAAAAATACTTTATCAATTCACTGTAATTTATTGCAAATGTCCAACCTGTATTCTGAAAACGGAGAGAAATACTTTCTTCTATCATAAATTTACTTGAAAATATCAATTTGTTGTTTTTGAAGAAAAATATTCTACTATCTGAATCTGTTGTTTCTACAATGTTTTCACTAATTTTTTCAAATACAAAATTATTTTTAATTTTTTCTATCGTTTTATTGTTCTTACATTCCAACAAAGTCCATTTTTTAATTCTTCCAGGCAAAAAACGAATATCTGTCTTATTGGTATATATAATAATTCTATTTTTCCCTTGTGTAAAATCTACTGTATCAATAGGATTATATAAACTGTCAGACAAAAATTCGTTTTGAGCATACGGCTTATGAATGATAATAGGATGAAAACACCAATAAATATAACCTATACAAACTACCAAACAACAAACAATTATTAAAATAATACCTCTCTTTTTCATACAAACATTATTTACGCTTGCCATTAATTGTAATTATTTTACCTTTATTCTGTTTCAATAGCTTCTGATCTCTTGCAACTCCACGGATAGACTACCCACACATTAGAACCATGTATTGTAGATTTCTTATCCAAAATATCTGAAAATTGATTAATAATACTTTTTTCAATCATAATTCCCCAAAATTTATCGTCTATTGCTGTCCTACAACCACCAACCACATTTACCCATGCACCACTTTTAAATGCATTACTGTTTAAATCACTTGGGTCAAAATTTTGCCCAAAACCCGCATAACCAACGTCAAAAAATGACCTATTGTTTATCATGCAATATCCCTTTACGACGAGGAGCTATATGTATCCATTCCCCCTCTTCATTTGGACGACCCCGAAAATCAATATTCAAATCGGGAGAAGGTTCCAATTTACGAACGTAACGTTCATTTATAACAAAATAAAAATGACTGTTACGAAAAAGCGTTTCCATAAAATTAGGAATCGTAGAGTAATTGCCTCTGTTATAAAGATACTCCAGCCAATCGTTTCCATACATAAACTGACGCGTTTCAAAACTATGGGGAGGAATATTTAAAATACGATGAGCTTCCATTTCAAGCGTATCACCCTGATATATACCATAAGCTCCGTTCAAGCGGGAAGGGTGCCTGCTAGGAATGTTAGGATCTTCCGGATATTCACGCATAAAGATACGCACAACACTATCACTATGATTCTCTATGGTGATATCCAAAAAAAGAAATCCCATAAAACTCTCTCCCAATGGATAATATTTATCCGGATATTGATTCGAATAGACTCGATCTATACGGATATTGATCTTATCAACCAAAGACTCCGGTTTACGACATCCGTGGAAACCAAAGAGCATTCCAAAAATTATAAAAAAAAGAAATCTGTTCATTTATACCAATATTTTAAAATAAAAGGACGCATCTGGCGATAACGGTCCGGGTTCTCCTTTTTTACTATACCATAATATCTAGACAACATTCCTCCACGAAACAGAGGGGTACAATGTTTCCACGAAGCGTGTTTGAATTGCAATTCATAAGCCATATAAGAACTACCCATAACCTAATACACCAGACTTCCCACATAAGCATAACCGTTGCCGTCACTACCCCATACCTTTAACTTACCCCCTCCGTAACCGTATTCATAACCAACTATAATCGTACCACCTTCCCTGACCTTATGTAACAAATTTAGAAGATTGCATTCAAAATTCAAATTTTTTCGACTGCCTTTTGACAGGTTACCGTAAATGTCATAGCTGCCGCCAGATACATCCCAACTAAACAATAGCACAGCACACGTAAAAAGTCCCAATATTTTCATAATTGAAAAGATTTAATAAATAATAAAAAATAAATCAAGCATTGTCAGAGAATTCGAACAATAACTTATTTCAATTTTATCACATGACATATCTGTTATTCAACCGGAACAACACAAAAGCTACACGATTCGAATGACAAAAAAATTTACATCATATAAAAACAAAAAAATCCCGACAGAATTTCTGACGGGAAAATAGTAAAACATTCTTATTCCTTATCATTCAATCTCTCTTTATGAAGATAATAAAGAACTTCGACAACCAGAACAAAAGGAAAACAATTTATCTTTTATCTTCTTTAGATGGCTTTTTCACCATCCCCAAAAAAGAAAACCCCGCATTTACGGGGCTTCTCTTTCATATAATTTATTTTGTTTCTTTCAAAATAAAATAAATTATTGGAATTGTAATAAGTTCAGAAAACAAAGCAGGTAAATTAATAAATTCCAATATCATTATATCAATATTAATAATCCAAGATTTCCAAATAATAAGTGATAATAAAACCGAAATCCCCAATTGAACTAACAATAATGAAACTATTTTATATTTGTAACTTACTACCTTTCGCAAAACGAAAAACAATACAATACTACCAACTATATATATTATAGAACCTAAAAAAAGTTGTAACAATAGAACTTCCCATATTGAAATATTTTGTTCACTCATATCTATTCCTCCAATATCGTTTTTTTAGTTTTTGGATTATAGGTAACAGGCTTGAAATTATCTTGGTATTCTTTTACAATGCTATTAGGCCTGGGTAACAAATGTAGAAGATTATATTCAAAATTCAAATTTATTTGAAAAGACCCCCAAAATATATAGATTAAAAAAGGGACTGTCTAACAAGTTTTAGACAGCCCCAACATATATTTCAAGCTATCGTTTACTTGAATATAATAATTCCTATCTTACAATTATAATAGTAAATTTTTTGCGTTATCACATAACAATATAAAAAGCTCCCTAATTGGGATCTTTTTACCACGGTATTCTATTTTCATTAATGTTATATATTTCTACAACTTTTCGTATATAAAGCAATTTTTCCGTATCAGTAAATTTACAACTTGCATTATCAAGAAAATTCAAGATATGCTCAATCGTTTTTGATAATTCATTACAATCCAGGAATAGTTCTTTATTTTTATCTTTATCCAATAAAAATAAATAAATTAATCCATGATCTGAAAAATTACCAATTTTATATATTCCACAACGATTGCACTGAATCTCGCTCAATTTTAATAATTCAAGTGCATAAAAAGAAGTTTTCTCATCATCTTTCAATTCATCTTTACTAATTAAATATTCTTTAATTAATCGGTCATAATTATGTGTTTGACCACCTATTCTAGTTATCATTAATAAATTTAACACAAATAACAATATCAAACTTGGAATCAATTTTAATCTTACTTCCATTTTATTCATGTTTTACTTTAATTGTTTTATATGGATTTAGATTCGGTATATGAATTTCATCTAAAACTTTTGATACTGCTGCCGCTCACCACTCCCTCACTGAAAAGACCGCATTCAAAAACAGAAGAACTACCTGTAACCCGGTAAAACAGGTTTCCCACATAAGCATAACCGTTACCCTCACTATCCCATACCTTTAACTTAACTCCGCCGTAACTGTATTCATAACCAGCTATAACCGTACTACCTTTCCTGACATTGTGTAACAAATGTAGAAGATTGTATTCAACAATTCAAATTTTTTCGACTGTCTTTTGACAGGTTACCGTAAATGTCGTAGTCATAGCTGCCGCCGGATACATTCTTACGCTCGTAAATATCGCCCGAAGCGACCACGGCCGATTCCGTCAGGCCGGACAAGCTGTTACCGTTGTAGCTATAAGTCAGATTGTCTACCAGAACACCGTTGCTGTAACGCTTCAATGATAATATATTGCCGTTTTTATCATAACCGATCCCCTGCTCCACATATTTATTTACCAAAACACCGTTTTCGTAATGGTTACCTCCGGTAAATCGGCCGGCTCCGTCATAAGAAAACGTATACAACTGTTCCGCTTTGCTACCGTAACGGCAACTCCATTCCGAAATATCTCCCCCATAAAGTCCCGGCCCTTTCTGTGCATTCTCATACCGCAATCCCAAACGGAAAAAAGAAGAACCCTGTTCCGTCAAACGCCCGCGTATATCGTATGACAGGGTTTCCGTCGCCGCATTCTCCCCGTAACGGCGGACAGACAATCGACCCAATGCGTCGTATTCATAATCCACCTTGCCTTTATATACGCCGTTCAGGTATACCTTACAACAAAGCAAACGACTTACATGGTCATAGTTATTGACTTTCTCCAAATATGTGGTAACACCACCGACGGTATGAGTTTCACATTCCGAGGTCACATTACCCACAAAATCATAGGCATAATGATAACGGCTCACTCCGCCCAAATGGTTTTGCTCAACACGCTGTATCAAACGTCCTTTACTATCGTAATAAAAACAACGCTCGATATAACGTCCCGAAAGCCCCGGTTCCGAGACACTGTTACCGGCCAGTATCCGCTCTTTCTCATACGTCTGTAAACCCACCACACGACTGTCATAAGCCGAAGCGTAGCCTGTAGCAGCCACAAACCCCAATCCATTCACCGGGGGATAACTGTCGTAACAACGCTCCGTCAGTACAATACTGCTACCGCTGCCGTAACGGTACGACTCTTGTAACAGACGGTTATGGTTATCATAACTCAACATAAAATGCCGGTCTCCCTGATCACGGCCCACAGGAAGTCCGGCGGCATTATAACCGATCTTTTCCGTTACGACTCCGGGAAGCATACGCTCCGTAATATTTCCCCGCTTATCGTAATTATAGCGGTAACAATAGGCCGATAAAGAAGCAGAAGAGATTACGGCACTACCTCCGAGCATCGGCGGAATCACACAAACCAGACGATCCAGCACATCATAAACGTAATAGGTATCCAAAGCTTCCCCGGAAGAAGCATAACAGCGCTCCAGTACCGCATCGCCCCGAAAATTGGTAAATACGATGCGACGGCGGTTATCTTCTCCGGATATTTCCTGACGGTACAATGTGCCGGCAGCAAAATACCCCGGGCTACTCACACTGCCGTTAGCATAGACATACCGGCGGACCTCATTTCCGCTGTTCAAGCTATAATTGTAACGAACCGTATGCCCGCCGGACAAGCGGTAGGGGGCTCCGGGCCGGCTGCTTTCCAGCAAACGACCGGCACCCGATTCCTCGTAACGGCGCTCACTGTACGCGTAAGCATTACCGCCCGAAGAACCGTATAGTCCACCATAATAGTTGTTTTGTGCCGATTGTGCACCGGTATTGTAAATCCCCTTATCCGTACCGCCTGCATAAGGAAGATAGGATTTTACCTCTTCACGCCCGTAGAAATCAGGTGAAACGGGTGTAATCAAATCCTGACGGCCCGGATTCGCTCCGGATTCCACCACCTGCACACAACGCCCCAACCCGTCGAAATAGCTGATCGTCGCTTCCGATCCCGACAAACCCAAACGATGATTTACAAAAGTTACCCCAAAATGCGGACGATAACGGATCGTATAATTGCGATCGGCAGAAGGCGTTATCGTATGCAACGGAAGAGGCTCAAGATCGGTTTGAGCCAGCACCCAAAAGCCCCGAAACAAAAAAAACAGAAAAAAAACGATTTTCATAACGATAAAATTTTAAATGAAAAAAATTCCGATAATCTCAAAAAAGTTCTCCCCTGTGAAGGCAATCCCCTATTCTTTTAAATGGTATTCATATTGTTCCACAATATTCCCGTCCTCGTCTTTCACCGATAACAAACGTCCGCAAGAATCATAACCATACATCTGTTTCCGGCCCGAAGGATCGGTAACCGACGTCAGACCGGTAAAAGGAAGATAAGTATACAAGGTGACCAAAGCTCCCGGTAAAGCCGCACGCAGACCTTCCAAACGATTCTGATCGCCAGCCGTCGGTTCGGCAGCCACCGCCATCGCATTTACAACGGAAGCACCTCCCATTGCTGAAACCACCGCCGGATAAGACGCATTCTTAATTTCGGCGACCGGATACAGCCCGTTATGACTCCACAGATAACAGGTCACAGGCTCTCCCGTCCTGGTCATACTGGCAGGACAACCGTTCACGTCATAAGCAGTGACGGTTTTACGGTCTGTTTCGACGTCTTCCACCTGACGATAGACCGTAGACGGCACGGTTATTGTCTTACCACCGCAGGCTACTTGCGTATAATTATAGTTAACAGCCGCTTTTTTCACGCCGTCGATAGAAAACTTCTCTTCTTTCAAAGCCGACAAATTATGAGCACCGATCAGATAAAAATCGGTTGCATACGTATATTCCCGTTTGTATGTCTTACCGTTGCAGCTATAGGATTCACTTTGCAATAAGGTCGAATTACCGATATCGGCAAGCTGTATTGTATCGGGCATAAGCGGCCTGTCGATCGAACCGGCGCTCCGGACCGACATCAATAGGGACGTTCCCGGATCGCCGGGATCGGTCGGATCCTTCGGACGCTCAGGAGTAACCGGATGTAAAGTATCTATAGGCCGGTCGATTCCGGGGTTCTCCGGCACCAAAGGCGTATAATTGGCAAAAGGGTCTGTTTCGGCAATCGGAGTACCCGGATTCTTTTGGGGCGAAACAGTATAATATGCATAGTCCCAGCGTTCCCGCAGCGTATCGCTCCCGAAAATCTGCTTTTTCGTCGTCGATTTCAACTTACAATACCCGTTGTAAAGCTTTACATCGAAATAAAAGAAATCATTTACGCTTTTGAAATCTTCCGAATACTGCCCATTGGTCCGGTCCTGTATCGTGTAAACGATACCTTGTACATAAAGTCCTACCTGCAGTTCTTTCAAATCGAATTTCTCGTATTCATGGGTTTCTATCTCCACCGGTTTGAAAATTCCGTTTTCTTTTTTATACATTGTACGCCGGATAAGTTTATCGTAAGCCCAATTCGATTCCAGAAAATATCCCGGTATAAATTGTAACTTATAAGGAGCGCACTGGGAAGCCAGGGAACAACCGAAACCGCTCCCCAGATACCGCCGGTCTTCAGATCCTTCGAACGGATAGGAAGGTACATGCGGCCATCCGGCATAAACGAAATGGTTGCGTCCGTAACGCGGGTTGTATTCGTAATCCGTCCGGATCGTATCCCCGCTTCCGGCTCCGGTGGTCAATTCCGATACCCGCCCGTAATATACCCGGGCATTTTCCAGGGACAAGCCGGGCAGAACACTGCCCGAAGAATAAGAATTCGATTGCGACACCATAACCCGTTCAAAAATGGTACCGACACTTTTTATCCCGCTTTGAGTCAGAAAGCAACTGGCATTAACTTTTGTAAAATCTATCGACGTGAAACTGTCGTAATAATTGAAACTCCGTTTGCGTAATAAGGTTCCGTCCGATTCATACTGACCGATTTCCTTGATCCGGACACCGATAGATACCGGACCGATGACCGGTTCATCATGCTGATTCGCTTCATAGGCAAACTCCGTATATCCGCCCGTCGCATTCGTAATACGTTTCAAAGAATACCTTTCCGCATCGGAAAAAGAATAATCGTATTTCCCGGGTATCCGCACACTGCCGGTATTCAGAAAAGTCAGATTTTGGGTACTGGAAGCTGTGTAATACCCAAAAAAATCCTGGGCAAAACGGGAAGAGATAGTTACACTTTCATCTATATATTTAAAACCGTAACGATCGGCAACACTACCGTCCGAACCGTAAACCGTCACTCCCGCCAGACGCAAACGCCCGTCTCCGAAATAACTGTTCTGATTTTGAAACACGGCATACTGCCGTAAAACCGAACCGGCATATACATCCATACGGCTTAACCGGGCTTTCAGGCCGTTATCCGTACGGTCCTGCATATGTGTAAATACAACCTTCCCTCCTTTATAGCGTATTTCCGATAACACCTTACAATCGAAATATTCCACGGAACTCCAACCCAATATGTCCGGGGAATAATCCCCCACCGGGACATCCCCTAAAGCCGCGCTTGCCGAGCCGGATATCGTATTGACCGGTAAACTACGCGACCACTGGCCTACATTCCGGTAAACAAATTCGATGGTCTCCGTTTTATTAAACGTTTCGATTTTTGTCAGATACCAGCTCGAAGTAGTCCTGTAATCCGTATTCACATATAAATTGGTCATTGAAGTCGCTACCGGATTTCGTTTCCCGATCCCTTCCGTTTCCGTAAAATAATACGCCGTACCGTCCGGTGTCGTTATTTTAAAATTGAATTTGGAATAGACCGCCGAAGGTACCGATAATACTTCTATTTTATTATCGGTAACCGGAATCTCGGTAATCTGTTTCGTATTGACATCATAGATAAACGAACCGCTTCCTCCCGGAAAATTGTAATAATACCGGTCGTAACCAGCCTCTTTTTCATGCCGTAACACCTGTTTCAGGTATGTATGCTCCTGCCGGTTTATAATACTGATCTGATCCCGCAAATCGAAAGAACGGGTATCATCAGGCTGGTTGTTGACCACACGACTGATCACACCTCCCGCCACCAGACTCCATCCCAGGCCCGTATTACCTGAAACATCCTCCACTTTAATACCTCCCGCATGATAAGACAAACTCAGCGGCAATGACAGTTCCCGCAATTTTACAGTATAAAGCGGAACCGATATTTCCGGTATACCCGTACTGTAAGACACCGGATAGTCCACATAACGGATCAATTGAGCCGGCTCAGGGGTCGGTAACGAAAGATTATCCTGCTGGATTTTCGGCAGATCGTACAATTGGTTTAACTGCTGTCCATACCCCCGGCAGAACAATAACATAGCACACGTAAAAAGTCCCAAAGTTTTCATAATTGAAAAGATTTAATAAATAATACAAAAAATAAATCAAGCATTGTCAGACAATTCGAACAATAAGGCAAATAACCTATCTTATTTCGTTTATCACGCGACACATCCGTTATTCAACCGGAACAACACAAAAGCTGCACAATTCATGATAACCGGTTTTTCTGTACTAAATTTAAAGTACAAAAGCCCAAAAAATTCAGACAGGCAAAAACAAAAACCTTATCACTGCACTTATAACAATCTGATTATCAAATGCATTTTTAACAAAAACCTTATCAATATAAATCCGGCCCTTTTTTCTTAAGAAAAAAGGGCCGGAAATTCACAATTTCAGGTTTCGACCTGTTTAAAAATAATACCCGAGATTAAAATAGAAACCCAGCTTATCGGTATAATCGGACATATTGAAACTGCAACCGATGGGCCCGACAGCCGTATCATAAGAATAACCCACACTTCCGCCCCAGATCCCCCGGTCACCGAGGATATCGAAAAAATTATCGTTCTGTAAAGCAAAATTTCCGGTCACAAACAGATAATGGCGGCTTCCCATACGCTGACGGAATTGCAATCTGGCCACCATCAATGATTTTTCAAAGACTTCGATATGGCTGATACCTTCGAACGGAAGCTGCTGTGCCATATAACGGCCTTCTACCTGCCCTCCCATGTAATTCAGATAAGGATAAGGCACGTAATTACCGATCAACACACGCCCGTATACAGAAGGCAACATCTTAAAACGGTTGGAAAGCGATACAACACCCGTAAATCCGGCACTCAAAGCCGAACAGGGAGCATGTCCGTCCAGCCGGACAAAATTATCGGTATGCAACGAATAAGCAGCCTCAAAAGACAATCCCCGGGTCGGATAATATTTTCTGTCATACGTTTCCAAATGAGCCAAGGCAAAATAGCTAATGTATCCTTTCGATATGGCATCCGTACCCTGACTATCCTCCTTATATAAAAAGGGATCATAATCGAAATATTCATACCGCACCCCCACCTGGAATTTGAAATTCCGGAAATAAAGATCAGACAAACTGGCTTCTCCCAAATGATAACGGTAAGTAATGCTGTTACTTTTACTTCCTTTGTCATACAGATTAAAATCATTGTACCGAAACATATAAGCCAGATTCAAACGCCGTAAAAAAGGATTTTCCAAAGCATAGTCCAATCGGATATAAGGATTTTTATTCAAACGGGCAGTCAGAGAAAACTTGGACCCTCCCAAAGCTTTATAATTGAATTTGGTATTCAATAAAATAGCAGCCATTTCTTCCGTATCGAAACGGAAACCGAGATTCACAACATCCATATGCTTTTCCGTCAGCAACAATTCCAGAACGTATTCCGGCCCCCCGAGCAAACGATAGGTTACTCCGGAAAAAGCTTTTGTCCCATACAGAGAAGCGATAGCTCTATGCAACCCGGTCAGGGTAATCCCTTCATTTTCCTGTATCCGGATATTCCGGCGCAATCGTTTGGCCTCGTCTTCGGATACCCCTTTCAGCACGATCGAACGTATAAAAAAGGTATCTTCCTGTATCTGCCTGGGTTTCCGTACTACCTCCTCCGTTATTCCGATTTCCTTCTTCAAAGCCATCAGCTTTTCCCACTGCGCCTCGGCAGCCCTCTTGCCTCTGACAATCAGCGTATCAACGGCCTGCGGATTAAAGCTGGCAGCCGAATATTCATTAATATCCGGCTTTATATACAAATCCGTCAATGCATAATTTTCTTCGAACTTATTTAAACACATCAGATTAATCAACTGTCCCATCACCTCCGGAAAAGTATTCAACTTATCGCTCTTCCGCAAGTCAGCCTGTACATCCACTCCGATAATGATATCTGCTCCCATAGCCTTGGCTACATCTGCCGGAAAATTGTTGACAATACCGCCGTCCACCAATACCATACTATCCAGATGTACCGGAGTAAAAAAGCCCGGAATCGCCATACTGGCCCGCATCGCCTGCACCAGATTCCCCTTATTCAATACCACCTCCTGTCCGTCTACGATATTTGCTGCAATACAGGCAAAAGGAATGGGCAACCGGTTAAAATCCAACGAATCATGATATCCCAATGTCAAATCTGTAAAAAGATTGTAAACGTTCTGCCCGGCAACAAACCCGGCCGGAACACGCCTTTCCTTCCCTTTACCGAAAGAAAAAGAAAAAACATATTTTTCTGTAGCTTCCTTTTCCATAAAAGGCAGATAATCCCGCTTCACCTTATCGCTCAACAAAAAAGTCCAGTCCTGTTGCCGCACCAGCGTATCCAGTTCCTCTCCGGTATAACCGATGGCATACAATCCGCCAACAATAGATCCCATACTGGTACCGACCACATAATCAATAGGGATTCCGGCCTTTTCCAACACTTCGATTACTCCGATATGGGCTATTCCTTTCGCCCCGCCTCCACTCAACACCAGTCCCACTTTTTTCCGCCCGGCAAAAGAGTCCGAAAATACAATCGACAAACCGATCATAAGGATGATCGACAGATACTGCTTTTTCATGATTTACAATTTATTTGCTCTAAAAAACAAATATAGAATAAAATCAGTAAAGACACAGAAGTAATCCTCTGTGTCTTTACTATTGAATAATCCGTTTCCCGATTTACACGACATCCAGCGCCGGTATCAATGACTGATAGCTTTGTTATAATCTGCCAGGGAAACTTTCTGTTGCAGCCAGGTTTGAATCAAACTGCTATATGATTGAATCCAGGTCACCTGTGCCGAAAGCACATCGATAATCGGCAATTTTCCTTCCGTATAGCTGAACGTATTCAACTCCAGGTTTTCTTCCGCTATCCGGCAGGCTTCTTCAGCCACCGCTATCTGTTTTGTATTTTCGGTCAGGTTTGTCCAGGCATTACTGACTTCCAGGGTAATCTGATCCTTTGTAATTTGCAGGTCATACTCCTTGCTATGCAACATGGCCCGCTGTACATTCACCTCTTTACGATGAGCCCCCCACTGGAAAACCGGAATACTCACCGAAGCAAAAGCAACCGTATTCCACATTGTCGAACCGTCGATATTCAGCATCTGTGTGCCCCAGTTTTCCTTTAATCCAACCGCCAGGGAGGGCAAATATTTGCTACGGGTCAGATTAACCTGCCGCTTCTGATATTCAATATTCAACCCGGCAATCGTATATTCGGGCCGGTTTTCAAAAGCGGCTTCCGCTCCGATTTGAGGAGGCAGTGCCAGCAACATACTGATACTGTCGGTAATATAAACCTCATTCATCGGTAACTCCCCCATCAATACATTCAGATTCTGCAAGGCCACCTGAAATTGTTTAAAAGCATTACTTCTCTGCAACTCAGCATCCTTTAAACGGGCCTGTACCTGCAAAAGATCGGTTTTGCTGATATATCCGTCATTAAAACGGTCCGTCAGCACCTTCTCCAGTTCTCCGATAATCTTCACATACTGATTCATAACCCGGTACAGGTCTTTCTTGGCCACCGTCGACCAATAATTAACATCGGCGGCATACAGGATATTATCGACGGTCAGTTCTTCCGCTTTCTCGGCTATATTTTTCTGTACCTCGGCAGCCTTATAGCTGTTCCGGACAGCCCCGCCGCCATATAAGGTCTGTGTCAATCCGGCTTCGACACTGTAAGTTTCGTTCGCCATCGGAACCTTGACTCCGCCGAAATCCATATCGTAGTCATTGATACGGTATTGTACATTCCCAGAAACATTCACCTGTGGCAGATAAGCCGTTTTAGCCGTCTTCATCGCTTCCTGCATAGCTATGCGCTGTTCGGCACTCTGCTTGATCTGCTGGCTGTAATTCAGTACCTTTTGCCTGTACTCACCAACTGTCAGCGAAGTTGTCTGTGCAGCCAGCGGTAAACCGCCCAGCCAGCAACAACTGTATATGATCCATTTTTTCATACGTTACATTTATTATATTTCTAATTTTCAATTTACGATCAACAACCTATTATCAGCCACTTCTACAGCCAACTGCCAAAAATCGCAAATCAACAATCTAAAATCAATTACCGGTCAATACGTATCTTATAAAAAATACAATAGGTTACCGGCAAAACAAACAAAGTCAGCATTGTCGCCACAAACAGCCCCCCCATAATCGTCGCAGCCATCCCGGCAAACATAGCATCCCACAACAAGGGCAACATACCCAGAATCGTCGTACCCGACGCCATCGTCACCGGCACAATACGGGTTTTCGTTGCCTGTACCACAGCCTGTACCGGTTCTTTACCCGATTCGAGTTCTATTCCGATCTGATCCACCAGTACAATCGCATTCTTGATATTCATACCGATCAACCCCAATAATCCCAGCATGGCAAAAAAGTCCATCGATTTGCCGAATCCGATCAATCCCCACACCACGCCGATAAAAATCAGAGGCAACATCAGCATAATCACAACCGGACTCCGGTAATTTTTAGGAAACAGTAATAATAAGGTAAGATAAATCAACAAAAACATCAACGGAATATTTTTTCCCAAAGCAGCCATCGAAGTATCCTGTTGTTCCTGATCTCCGAAATATTTCATCTTATACCCCTCAGGCATCTGTACCTGACTTTGTACACTGGTCAGCACCTGCTGAAAAGCAGCCATCGCATTCGCTCCCCGTTTCGGATCACATTGCATCATCAAGCAACGTTCCCGGTTGTACCGTTTGATAACACTATAATCGTATTCCAATTTAAAATTATCGGTCACCTGTTCCACTTTTATCGACTTCCCTTTTGAACTGAACACAGGTAACGTACGTATATCCTGCGGATTTATGGAATCCTGATCGGATATTTTCATCAGAATCGGCATAAATACATCGCCTTCCCGGTATTCGCCCAAAGGAACTCCATTGGTAGCCGCTTTCAAGGAATACGCCACCTGCTGACGGGTAATCCCCAAACGCAACCCCTTTTCCTGCGAGAACATCGGTTTCCATACAGGTACAGGTGTTCCCCAGCTACTCCTCACTTCCATCACCTCGTCGCATTCACGGGCGATAGCTTTCGCCCTCTCACACAAGGCCACCAGGGTATCGATATTTTCTCCGATAAATCCGATTTCAATCGTCGCCTCCGGCACGGGCGACAACATGAACAAAGACGAACGGGTCAGTACATTCGGATAATTGCGGAGCATATAATCGTAAAACTCCTGCTCCATAGCAGGGGAATCTTTCGGATCGTGTGTTTCTATCAGCACATTGGCAAAATTGGGAATAGGTCCGAAAGAAGAACTGGCCAGGTAGTAACGCAAAGGCGAACTCCCCATCGTCACGGAAAAGGACTTCACCTTCGGATCCTGTTTCAGGTATTCTTCTATCTGAAACACATTCTGTTCCACATCCCGTATACCATAGCCATTCGGAAATATCAGATCGGCGCGCATATACGGTTTATTCATCAAAGGGAAGAAACTCTGCGGCATCAAAGCCATAACAACCAAAGAAAATATCAACACTGCAATAACCGTAAACAAAGTTATAAAGCGATGATGAATCAATTTATGCAATACTCCTTCGAACCTGTGATAAAATTTCGTATCATAGGGATCGGACTTTACTTCAGAGGTATTCTCTTTCAATATGAAATTCCCGAAAGTCGGTGTCTGGGTCAATGCCAATATCCAGCTAAGTCCGAGAGATACAGCCAACACGATAAATAAAGGCTTTACGATTTCAGCCACGGAATCGGGAGCCAGAAACATCGGTAAAAAAGAACAAACTGCAATAAAAGTCGCACCGAGCAGTCCCCATTGAGGTCCCGTAGCCCCTGCGATCAAAGCTCTGTATCTGGACATGCCCCGTTTGATTCCGATCTGGGCATTGTCGGTCACCACAATGGCATTGTCAACCAGCATACCCATGGCTATGATAAACGCAGCCAGAGAAGTACGGTTCAGGCCTACTCCCAGAAACAACATAATCAACAAGGTGCCCGTCACTGAAAACAACAGAGAACTCCCGATCAGCATACCGGCCCGGGCTCCCATCACGATAAATATAATAGCGACAACAATCAATAAAGATTCGATCAGATTCAGGATAAACCCGTTATTCGCTTCCCGGGCGATTACATTCTCCGGATAAATCGACACCACATCCATGCCGACGGGTATTAATTTCTCCAACAAATGCAAACGTCCGGCCACCAAATCCCCGACAGCAACTACGTTATCCTCAGCCCCGGAAGCAACCCCGATGCCGATAGCCCGTTTACCGTCCACCCGCATCAGATTGGAAGGCGGATCGAGGTACCCCCTTTCAACGGTAGCTATATCCCCCAACCGCACCTCATTACCTTCCTTTGTAATAATCAACTGATTGCGAATATCGTCCAGATCTTTATAAGTACCGTCGGCCACAATCTTTAACTGGAAGCTCCCGGCATTGATTTCCCCCGTATTTACCTGCAAATTCTGTGTCTGTAAAGTCTGGGCGATCAGGTTGGGATCGAGCCCGAGAGCAGACAATTTGGGTACGGAAAACCGTACATACACAACCTCTGTCTGTTCCCCGAACAACTGAACCTTTTGTACCCCTTCAATCGGGGTCAATTCCGTCTTTATTCTCTGCGCCCAGTCCCGCAACTCTTTATACGAAAAGCCCTCATCGATGGTAAGCGCATAATAAATACCGTACACATCCCCGAAATCGTCGCTGACGGTAATATCCGAAGCCCCCTGGGGTAATTTCGGACGGATATTCAACACCTTACGCCTCAACTCATCCCATTTCACAGGCATACGCTCCGGTTTAATGGTCGGTTTCAACTCGATGCTGATTTTAGAAATTCCGTAATACGATTCGGATTTGATCTGTTTTACTTCCGACATCGACTGGATTTCCCGTTCGATGGGTTCGGTTATCAATTTTTCCACTTCCGAAGCCGTAGCTCCCGGATACTGGGTGATCAGCACCGCCTGTTTGATAACAAAAGGTGCGTCCTCTTTTTTAGGCAATTTAAAAAACGAAATGGTACCTCCGATCAGCATGATAATCAGAAAAAAATACACTACTTTCGTATGCTCTAGTGAATATTTTGGAAGATTCATATGCTGCTCTTATTCTGTTAACACATTTACCGGCTGTCCGTCTATCAAACGGGTCGTCCCCGCAATCACCACTTTTTCATCCGGATTCAGTCCTTCTGTAATAATAATCATATCTTTATCCACCAATCCGCCTTCCTTCACTACACGCTGCTCCACTTTACCGGCCGCATCGTTATATACGAACACCCGTTTCTCTTTCGTCCGGGGATCCATAAAAACGGATGTCAAAGGCACCTGCACATAATTTGCATATCCCTCCCGGGATATTTTCAACACCACACGGCAAGAAAAACCGGTAGCGACTTTGTAATCATTCAGATTGAAATCCGGATCGTCTACATAGAGAGATACGGGAACTCCCGAACCGTCGGGAGAAGCTTCGATATACTCTTTCACTTTCGCCTTAAAGAATCTTCCGCGGTAATTTTCGAATTCCACGGCAATTTGGGGCGAAGCGAGCAAATACTGCATATTATTTTCCGGCAATGTGAATTTAACCAATAACTTATTCGGATTGATCAAACATACGATTCCCTGGCCTGCCTGCACTTTCTGATAATTTTCCACATATTTTTTCTGAATAAAACCGTCGAAAGGTGCCAGCAGTTTTGTCTCGTCCAATATGTTCTTTGCATTTTCATAAGCCGCCTTCGCATTGGCATAGCTGGCCTGTGTCGACTCATAATCCTGGTGCGAAATCGCCTGCTTTTTAATCAGTTTTTCCGACCGCTCCATCTGAGATTTAGCCGTCATATATGAAGACTTTTTAGCTTCATACTGTAGACGGAAGTCCAAAGGATCCAACACGGCAACAACCTGTCCTTTCTTCACCCGCTGCCCTTCTTCGACATTCAGGGCAATCAACGGTCCCGACATCTTAAAAGCCAGATCACTGAACTGATCCGGAGAAACGACACCACTGAAAGATTTTTCCACCACATTCAAAGGAAGTGCTTTCGTCACTTTTACCGGACGAGGACCGCTTTCCTTCACTTCCGGCTGTTTACACGACACAATACAAGCCGCACACATCAACCCAAATACTAATTTACCACGCATAATTTTTAAATTATTTCAAACATTTATTCATTCTTCTTACTCAAATAATTGTCAACCAGCTCCAAACCTTTCTGAGTCGCCATACCCCTGGCAAAATTTATAACAATTGTTTCAAACACCTCCGAAAACGAAAAGTTGTATTCTTCGATTTTTTCGAAATTCATCAGGATTTCGAATTGCGCTTGCAAAATCAATGCCAACAAACGACCGTTCAGTTCCGGACGTACATACCCTTCCCGAATCCCCTCCTCCGTCAAACGTATCAACCCCTCCGTATTCGATTTCCGGTTAGCTTCCAGATAAGGAAGTACCTTCGGATGA
>OKTE01000467.1_pt1 | contig 18358 bp, 9 predicted proteins | sample 1606151 | NCBI WGS metagenome assembly OKTE01 (sample SAMEA3879527, study PRJEB24766) | human gut metagenome | biome: human-associated habitat; feature: feces | place: USA | collected 1985/1987 | reverse complement strand
TTCCCAATGCCCGTGCATCTCAATGGATGGAAGAAAACATTCCTCTTTTCGAGTGCTCTCAAAAGAACTTTGAGGAAATGTATTATTATCGTTGGTGGACGCTGCGCAAGCACATCAAGGAAACTCCGGTGGGCTATGGCATGACCGAATTTCTGGTAAACCGTTCGTATGCCGATAAATACAATCTGATAGCTTGTGCCATCGGTCATCATATTTATGAGAGCCGCTGGTTGCGTAATCCGGAATACTTGAATCAGATTATCCATACTTGGTATCGGGGTAACGAAGGAGGCCCGATGGCTAAAATGACCAAGTTCAGCTCGTGGAATGCGGATGCGGTACTGGGACGTTACATGGTCGATGGAAACAAGGAGTTTTTGTTGGATATGGTAAAGGATTTGGAAGCGGAATATGCCCGTTGGGAAAAGACAAACCGCCTGCCCAATGGACTTTATTGGCAGGGAGATGTGCAGGATGGTATGGAAGAATCCATCAGCGGAGGCCGTCGTAAGCAATATGCCCGTCCCACTATCAACAGTTATATGTATGGCAATGCCAAAGCACTCTCTCTTATCGGCATCATGACAGGAGATGAGGGCATGGCCATGAAATATGGATTGAAAGCCGATTCCATTAAAACATTGGTACAGGATAAGTTGTGGAACACAGACCATCATTTCTTTGAAACGATGCGTGGAGATGCGTCCGCCGAGGTACGCGAGGCTATCGGCTATATCCCTTGGTATTTCAATTTGCCGGATGCTTCTTCCAAATACACTGTGGCATGGAAGGAAGTGATGGACGAGAAAGGTTTTTCCGCACCTTACGGACTTACCACTGCCGAGCGCCGTCATCCTGAGTTCCGCACGCATGGCGTAGGTAAGTGTGAATGGGATGGGGCTATCTGGCCGTTTGCATCTGCACAGACTTTGACCGCAATGGCCAATTTCATGAATAATTATCCTCAGACTGTATTGACAGATAGCGTGTATTTCCATCAAATGGAACGCTATGTGGAGTCGCAGCATCACCGTGGCCGCCCCTACATAGGCGAGTATCTGGATGAGGTGACCGGTTATTGGTTGAAAGGAGATCAGGAACGCAGCCGTTATTACAATCATTCTACTTTTAATGATTTGATGATTACCGGTTTGATAGGACTCCGTCCGCGCATGGATAACACAGTGGAGGTGAATCCGTTGATTCCCGAAGGAAAATGGGATTATTTCTGTTTGGATAATGTGTTGTACCATGGCCGTAACCTCACTATTTTGTGGGATAAGGACGGCAGCCGTTACCAGCGTGGAAAAGGTCTGCATATCTATGTGGATGGAAAGGAAGTGGGACACGCCGATACATTGACCCGTGTCCTTTGTGAGAATGTGCTATAGATTTGAATAAAGGGGATGTCTTAAGATAATAAACAGACTGTTGAAAGAAAAATGAATTACAGAAAATTCTTAATAGCCGCTTTGTTAGTTATGTCTTTCGCCGTGCAGGCGAAGGACATAACTGTTACCCGTCTGACGTGTGAGATGCGCGAAGGAAGAGTGACCACCTCTGATGCCCCTCGTTTGGGATGGCAGATGAGTTCGCCGGAAAATGGCACGCGGCAGACCGCTTATGAGATAGAGATTCGGGATGTATGGGCAGGAAAAGTAGTCTGGAACAGCGGTAAAGTAAAATCCGCTCAAAGCCAGTTGGTTTCCTGTGCGGATGCGGTCTTGGAGAAGGACAGGCATTATACTTGGCGTGTCCGTGTCTGGGATGAGGCTGATACGCCTTCGGCATGGAGTGCCCCCTCTGATTTCAGTATCCTGACTTCCGAAGCGGCTTTCGCCGGCAGTGAATGGATTGGGGCCATTACCCGTAAAGACGCTCATTTACCCGAAGGTCGGAAATATCATGGCAGTGAACTGAAAAAGCCTGAGGCAAAGGCCGCTTGGGCTGCTGTGGATACTTTGGCAAAGAAAAGTATTTATCTGCGCCGCGAGTTCCATGTGGCAAAGAAAGTGAAAGACGCCACGGCGTATGTATGTGGCTTGGGCTTTTATGAATTTTCGCTGAATGGAGAAAAAGTGGGAGACAGCGAATTTGCCCCTCTTTGGAGCGATTATGACAAAAGTGTCTATTATAATACTTATGATGTCACCTCGCAAGTGAAGAAAGGAGGTAACGCCATCGGAGTCCTGCTGGGAAATGGATTTTACAATGTGCAAGGCGGCCGCTATCGTAAATTGCAAATCAGTTTCGGCGCCCCCACGCTTCGTTTCCGAATGGTGGTGAATTATGAAGACGGAACCAGTGAAACGATTGTTTCCGGAAAGGACTGGAAGTACGATTTCAGTCCCGTACTGTTCAATTGCATCTATGGCGGAGAAGATTATGACGCCCGCCGTGAGCAGAAAGGCTGGAACATGTTCGGTTTTAAAGAGCAGGATTGGCATCCTGTCGTGATTCAGGAAGCCCCCAAAGGGGTGCTTCGTCCGCAGATAGCGCAACCGGTAAAGATCATGGAGCGTTATGATATCCGGAAAGTGACCAAGCTCACCGCTGAACAGATAACAGCCGCCTGCAAGTCAACCAAACGGACGGTGGACCCGTCTGCCTTTGTGCTGGATATGGGACAGAACCTGGCCGGTTTCCCCGAAATTACCGTCCGTGGAAAGAAAGGGCAGAAAATAACCTTGCTTGTATCCGAATCCCTGACGGACGAGGGAGCTTGCAATCAGCGTCAGACCGGCAGACAACATTATTATGAGTATACCCTGAAAGGGGAGGGAGTGGAGACTTGGCATCCTCGTTTTTCTTACTATGGCTTTCGGTATATTCAGGTGGAAGGCGCTGTGCTGAAAGGGCAGAAGAATCCCCACCGTCTTCCGGTGATCCAGAAGATACAGTCGTGCTTTGTTTATAACTCGGCTCCTAAGGTATCCACATTCCAATGTTCCAATCGTATATTCAATGAGGCCCATCGGCTGATAGAGAAAGCGGTGCGAAGCAATATGCAGTCCGTGTTTACGGATTGTCCGCACCGGGAGAAACTGGGCTGGCTGGAACAGGATCATTTATGCGGTCCCGGTTTACTGTACAATTATGATTTGACGGGCTTTCTTCCTCAGACTCTTCAGAACATAGCCGATGCACAGCATGCCAATGGCGCGGTTCCTACCACTGCTCCGGAATATGTGGTGTTCGAGGGTCCCGGTATGGATGCTTTTGCCGAATCTCCCGAATGGGGATGTACCTTTGTGGTATTGCCTTTCATGTATTATGAGACGTATGGGGATGATTCATTGATTAGAAAATACTATAACGGAATGCGCCGTTACATTGATTATATGACTACCCGTGCCAATGATGGAATCGTTTCTTTCGGACTGGGTGATTGGTATGATTATGGAGATTTCCGGGCCGGATTTTCTCGTAATACGCCTGTTCCTTTAGTAGCTACCGCCCATTATTATATGGTTGTTCGCTATTTGGTGGAGGCGGCACGTATGCTGGATAATAGGTATGATGTAGCATATTACACTCATTTGGGTGAAGAAATTAATAAAGCATTCCATCGGGAGTTTTATCATAAGGATACTCGTCAGTATGGTACGGGAAGTCAGTGTAGTAATGCCCTGCCGTTGTTTCTCGGAATGGTTCCTGCCGAAGATAAACAGGCGGTACTTGATAACTTGGTAGCGGATATAAAACGTCATGGTAATCGGCTGACTACTGGTGATGTGGGAAATCGTTATTTGTTCCAGACGCTAGCCCGTAACGGACTGAATGAGCTGATGTACACCATGCATAACCATGAAGAGGCCCCGGGGTATGGTTTCCAACTGAAATTTGGAGCTACCACGCTGACCGAGCAATGGGATCCGCGACAAGGTTCTTCGTGGAATCACTTTATGATGGGGCAGATTGACGAATGGTTCTTCAACTCGCTGGCGGGTATCCGCACCGTTGAAGGAAAACCGGGAATGAAGGAAATAGAAATACGTCCCCGTCCGGTAGGCGATTTGACATACGTCCGTGCCTCTACCCAAACCTTGTACGGAAAAGTTGCGGTAGACTGGATCCGCGAGAATGGAGTCTTTACATTGAAAGTAACGATACCTGTAGGGTGTACGGCACGCGTATTCCTTCCCGATGAGAAAGAGCCGAAGATAGTGGAAAGCGGAACTTATTCTTTTAAGAAATAAACGCAGCTTTCATAGGAAAAGCCCCCTGGGGTGTTTGGTAAAACTAAAATCAACTAATGAACGATATGAATAAACGTACCTTTTTAAGTCTGTTGCTATGTGTTTGCAGTTTGTCTTTTCTGCATGCCGAGCGTGTGGATATGCAGCAAGCCGGTGCCGATATACAAGGCCGGAAATTAAACACGGCATTGATTAATTCCACCATCGACCGCCTGAACGCCAATGGTGGCGGAACACTCTTTTTCCCCGCAGGAACTTATCTCACCGGTTCCATCCACATGAAAAGTAATATTACATTAGAATTGGAAGCAGGAGCCACCTTGAAATTCTCGGAGAACTTTGACGACTTCCTCCCTTATGTGGAAGTGCGTCACGAGGGAATCATGATGAAAAGTTTCCAACCGTTGATTTACGCCGTGGATGCAGAAAATATTACCATCAAGGGAGAAGGAACTCTGGATGGACAGGGTAAGGCATGGTGGACTGAATTTTTCCGTGTACTGGTAGACCTTAGAGATAACGGCAAGAGAAACATCAACAAGTACCAGCCCATGTTCGAGAAGGAAAACGACTTGAAAGCCCTTTACGCTGAAACCAATGAAGACTGGCATGGCACACTGGACCGTCGCTTTTTCCGTCCTCCTTTCATACATCCCATCCGTTGTAAGAATGTACGGGTAGAGGGCGTGAAGATTATCAACTCTCCCTTCTGGACTGTAAATCCTGAATTTTGCGACAATGTGACCATTAAAGGCATTACCATCCACAATGTGCCTTCCCCCAACACGGACGGCATCAACCCCGAGTCTTGTAAGAATGTACACATCAGCGACTGCCACATTTCGGTAGGCGATGACTGCATCACCATCAAATCCGGACGTGACTTGCAAGCGCGTAAACTGGGTGTCCCTTGCGAGAATATCACGATTACCAATTGCACCATGTTGAGCGGACACGGTGGTGTGGTTATCGGCAGCGAGATGAGCGGAGGAGTGAAGAAAGTAACCATCAGCAATTGTATCTTTGACGGAACCGACCGGGGGATTCGTCTGAAATCCACCCGTGGCCGCGGAGGCATTGTAGAAGATATCCGGGTAAGCAATATTGTGATGCGTAACATCAAGAAAGAGGCTATCGTCCTCAATCTGAAATATAGCAAGATGCCTGCCGAACCGAAGAGTGACCGTACTCCGGAATTTCGCAATATCTATGTGTCGGATGTGACGGTCCGTGATGTGAATACCCCCATTATGGTGGTAGGCCTGCCCGAAGCGCCTATTACCGGTATTGTGATGCGTGATGTGTATATTCAGAATGCCAAGCAACGCTGTGTTTTTGAAGACTGCAAGGACTTGGTGCTGGATGATGTGTATGTGGATGGTAAAGAAATAAAATAGACTTCCCGATGAAGAAACAACTATTATGGTGCATGGCGGCACTCTCTTTTTCCGCTGCATCTGCACAAACTTATGAAACCCGGTTCGCACGTCCGTTATCCGATGTGTTGAATGACGTTGCCGCCCGTTTCCAGGTCCGCTTGAAATATGACGTGGATACGGTGGGGCGTATGCTTCCGTATGCCGATTTCCGTATCCGGCCTTATTCATTGGAGGAAACGCTGACCAATGTGCTTTCCCCCTTCGATTATAAATTCGTAAAGCAAAGTGACAAGGTATATAAGTTGAAACCTTACGAATACGCCCGCCGCACGGATGCCGACGGAGAAAAAATGCTGGCATACCTTAGTGGTTTATATAGTGATAAAAGTCAATGGGAACAGCGCAGGGAGATTCTCCGCAAAGAGGTGCGCCAACGTCTGGGACTGGATGATATGCTGAGGAAAACAGTGAAGGATGCAAAGCCTGTTCTTTCCAAAATACGCAAATTTGATGGCTATACCGTGCAGAACTTTGCATTGGAAACCTTGCCGGGGCTTTATGTCTGCGGTTCAGTCTATGCCCCCCGCACCAAAGGCAAACATGCACTGATTATCTGCCCCAATGGTCATTTTGGACAGGGACGCTACCGCAAAGACCAGCAGCAGCGCATGGCGACACTGGCACGTATGGGGGCTGTCTGCGTGGATTATGACCTGTATGGTTGGGGTGAATCCGCCTTGCAGGTAGGTGCGGAAGCGCACCATACCAGTGATGCGCACACCATTCAGGCCATGAACGGATTGTTGATACTGGATGATATGCTGGCAAATCGTAAAGATATAGATCCTGCACGCATCGGCGTGAACGGTGGTTCCGGCGGAGGAACGCAGACGGTGTTGCTTACCGTCCTGGACGACCGTTTTACAGCTGCTGCTCCTGTGGTCAGTCTGGCTTCTCACTTTGATGGCGGTTGCCCGTGTGAAAGTGGCAAGCCCATCCAGCTGGCAGGTGGAGGAACTTGCAATGCGGAACTGGCCGCCCTGTTTGCTCCGCGTCCCATGCTGGTGGTTTCCGACGGAGGAGACTGGACAGCCACGGTTCCTCGTTTGGAATATCCTTACTTGCAACGCATCTACGGTTTTTACGGTGCGACGGACAAGGTGAGCAATGTACATTTGCCGCAAGAACGCCATGATTTCGGTCCGAACAAGCGCAATGCGGTTTATGATTTCTTTATAGACGTGTTCGGCCTTGACCGGAGTATGCTGGATGAAAGTAAAGTAACCATTGAATCGGAAGACGCATTGAAGAGCTTTGGTGAGAAAGGTGAGAAACTGCCTGCCGGAGCCTTGAGATATAAAGAATGATTTTGTCGTTTATTTATTAGGTTAAGAGTTAGTATGGAATCTCCCTCTTGCATAGCCTGTGAAGGTGAGCAAGGGGGAACTTTTTTTAGATATGGGGGATTAATACTTTTTGTCGGGTATATCAGGCCTTGTCATGCGGACTGTTAAGTCTTTTTGTGCGGACTGTTACTATAGTCTTCGGCAGTGGACCGTACAGTCTGCTACAGTGGACTGTACGGTCTGCCGCAGTGAAACATACGGACTGCTGTCGCAGTCTGTAAAAGGTGACCGTAAGAAATGCTTTAATGGTACTGAAAAAAAGACTTAATGGAGCTGAAGTGATGAATTAACTTCGCATTTACGTTATAATCAGCTTTAGTTTCCCATCCTTGTGGCGCTTTCGGTCGTTTTCTTGTTTATAGTTGCGGAGTCAGATCGGTCTCTACGTCGGATTTCGGCTGAGTATAATGGAAAAAACGGAGATTATAACAAGATAATGCGTTTCTGTAATATGGCAGCAATCTGTTGTCTCAGTTGCGGGGCGCTGATGGGCTTGGCCATATAGCCGTCGAAGCCGTTTTCCATGGCCCGTTGTTCATCACTGGCATAGGCGAAAGCGGTAACAGCAATGATAGGCACATCCAAGGATAGTTTTCGTATTTCCCGGGTGGCCTCATAGCCATCCATCACCGGCATATTGATATCCATCAGAATTATCTGAGGGGTATGGAGCTTATACAAATTGACCGCCTCTTTTCCATCCCAGGCATGTACCAGGTTATATTCTCGTTTCAAGATAGATTGAAACAGCCGGTAATTGCTCTCATTGTCTTCGGCGATCAGAATGGTCAGCTTGTCTTTTTGCACGGAAATGAGTTGATGCTCTTCCTCTCTCTTGTTCTCTGCAGCGGCAGGCTGGTAGGGAATGGTGAACCAGAAAGTGGATCCTTTTCCTTCCTCGGACTCAACACCGATGCGTCCTCCCATGTGCTCTACAATTGTCTGGCAAATGGATAGCCCCAGTCCTGTACCCTGTACAAAAGAGTTCAGTTTGACGAAACGTCCGAATATGGAGTTCACTTTGTCGGCTGGAATGCCGCAACCGGTATCTTTAACATAGAAATAAAGTTCTTTGTCGCATAGTTTGTAGCCGAAGGTGATGCTTCCTTGTGAGGTAAATTTGCTGGCGTTGTTCAGTAAATTGTTCAGTACCTGCATCAGACGGTTCTTTTCCGTTCTTATGAGGCAGGAGGGAAGTCCTTTCTGTACAATCAGTTGAATGCCGTTGCTCTCTGTCCGATAACGGGTGACACTTTCTATCTCGGAAATAATATCATTCAGTTCTATGTTGCAATAGCTGAACTCTAATGTACCGGCCTCTATTTTCGATAAGTCCAGTATGTCGCTGATTAATTGCAGCAGCAACGTGTTGTTACTTTCAATGATATTGATATATTCCTGCTTTTCCTGTTCCTCTTCTGCAGCAGCAAGGATGTTTGAGAAACCGATGATAGCATTTAGCGGAGTGCGTATTTCGTGGCTCATATTGGCAAGAAAAGCGGACTTCAGCCGGTTGGATTCTTCCGCGCGGTCCTTGGCTGAAAGCAGTTCGTCTTCCATTTTCTTCCGTTCAGTTATGACTAGGGAAGATCCTACCAAAGTGAGCGGCATTCCGTTTTCGTCTTTGCTTTCCACAGCTGCCTGCGCTTCTATCCAGTCTATTTTCCATTGTGTTCCGTCATTGGCCAGCACGCGGTATTCCTCTTTTACTTTCTCTATTTTCCCGTCTGCCAGGTCACGGTAGGCCTGTATCACGCGCGGGCGGTCTTCTTTAATGATTTTAGCGAAGTATTGCTCGTCCGAAACGCTCAACTGATCTTCGCTGATGCTTCCCGGCATGGCCGCCATGACAATGGGGCGGTTGAGGTCGCATAAAATGGTATGGTCTTTCAAATTCCATTTCCAAGGTACGATGTTGGCTACTTCCAGTGCCATGGAAAGTTTATGGTTCGTGGCGCTCAGCATTTGCTGCGCATTGTGCAGTTCGGTGCTGTCCATGCAGAACACATCCACTGTGTCCGGTTCGGTAGAGCAATTCAGGACAACATCATAGAAGATGTTGACGGTCTTAAAATAATATGGGAAGGTGATCGATTTCTTTTCTTTTAAGGTGAGTTCCATGAAATGGGTGAATTCCGGCAAGGACTCCGGGAAAATTTCAGAGGCTCTTTTCCCTATCACCTCGGATTTGGGCAAGAAACATCGTTCGAAATAGCGGTTGACATCCATATAAATGCTGTCTGCGATATTCCCTTCTTTGTCCCATATTACCTGTTCTTTCATGTAAAGGATAGGCATATTGTCTATCAGATTGGTATATTGTGTGTTCGTGTCTATTTCATTTTGCTGGGCGCGTCTCAGCGCTTTCAGCATTTGGATGCGTTTTTGCTGTGCCACGGCCATCAGTATAAAAGCAATGAGTACACTTAGGATGATCCATTTATATTTGTTCAGAAAGTTGGCCGGTTTGTCATAGAAAACGGTGTCACCAGGGCATAGGTCGGGATCGAGTCCTTTATTTACCAGTCTTGTGTAGTTGAATGCGGGGTGTGCTTCGTTGGGTTCATAAAAAGGTATGTCGCTGGCTTTCTTCCCATGTAGTATCTCGTCTATCGTTTTCAGTAATTGCCTGGTAAAGATTTGGTCATTATACATGTATCCTCCTACCATGCCGCCGTCATCCATACCTGCATAGCGGATGGTGAACAAAGGGGCGGAGATGCTGGCGATACTTCTGTAGGCATTAATCAGAAAATTGCTTGAAGTGAACGATTCGGTGAACCAGGTGGATACCAGAATGCCTGTGGTCTTGTCTGTTTTACGCACGGCGTTATATAGCTGATGCAGACTGTTGGTACGCGAGGAGATGTATTCGTAATCCATTTGCGGGTATTTGTCTTTAATCAGCTCTCGCAGTTGCTTGTCATATTCCGGATTGGGGTAGATGCCGTCTCCCAGGAAAATCAGTTTCTTCATACCGGGAATCATCCTGCACATCAGTTGCACGTTTTCTTCCAGATAGATGGGGGTGTGCATGTAGGTGAAATTGAACTCTTCTGCCAATTCGCTCATGTGTGTCTTTTCTTCGGGGGTGACTGTATCTCTCTGCCTGTAGAATTTCTCATGGTATACATAGGGGTCGGCTCCGCATACAATGGCAGGTACTTTACCCCATAAAGATTGAATCTCTTCTCTGAAAATCAGGCTCATGCTCCCAATGAATACCAGCAGGCGGGGAGGGGTGGAGCCGTATTTCGAAGAAAGAATTTCTGAGAATCTCTCGATTTTAGTGGAGTCGCCTACCATAAAAAGATTCAGATGCTCTATGTAAGCGTCCATGTTCTCTATTCCGGCTATTTTGTGAACGATGGGGGTGGTGATGCTGTTGCTCCAGGGGGAGGATTCGTTGTAGCTGTTCAGAATCAGAATATAGTTCCCCGCCTCGGTGTTTTCCTGTACATGGGAGGCTTTGCCGATGGTTGCAAAGAAGGTGAATATACAGGTACATATCAGTAACCGTTGTATATGGGCTACACACGTTCTTTTAAGATTTCTGTCCATTATTGATGTCCTACTCTTCTTTTGTTATATAGCTATGATGCTTGTGATGCAACAAATGTACTATTAAATTAATGAGTGGACGAAGAAATGGAAAAGTTTAACAAATATTAAAAGAGACAGGACGGAATGGAAAGTTTTCGTATAGGCAGATGGGAGATGATTGGATGGGGATTCCTGCCGGCCGATATGGCAGTGGGGCGCGAATGCTGATAAAGGGAGTGGGAGGGGAAGTCATTCTTTTGTTCTATTTCTTTTTTATATAAAGGAATAGTCTTATATTTATCCCGTCATCTTATTTTTGAAAAAGTAGGGGAACATCACTTAATCAGAAGTAGTTATGGAATATCACTTACGTACTAAATTGAATGGAAATATAGCAATGACTTCCTGTTTCCATGAAAACTCCTTTTTGCAGCGTGACAGGAGTCTTTATAAATTTATATGGGTGCGGCATGGAACGTTGGATGTGGAAGTGGATCATGTGGTGATGCATCTGGAAAAAGAGGAAATGATTTCGCTTACTCCTTTGCATCATGTGCAGATAAGGGGAGTGGACGGTGAATACCTCACTTTTTTATTCAATAGTAACTTTTATTGTATTTACGGGCATGACAGCGAGGTGTCTTGTAACGGATTCCTGTTTAACGGTTCTTCCCGTGTCATGCGTTTGAAGCTTTCGCCTTCCCAGTCGGCCCGTCTTGACAGTATTGTCGATATTTTCAGGGGGGAGTGTGGAATACAAGACAACTTGCAGGAAGAAATGTTGCGTATTATTCTGAAACGTTTCATTATCACTTGTACCCGCATAGCCCGTGAAAAGTTTGATGTGGACCCGGGACGTGAGAACATGTTTGATGTGATTCGTCAGTTTTATGTACTGGTTGACAGTCATTTTAAGGAGAAGAAGCAAGTACAGGATTATGCTGATATGTTGTGCCGTTCTCCCAAGACTATTTCTAATCTCTTTTCCCTTTACGGACTTTCTTCTCCTTTGCGTGTCATTCATGAACGCGTGGATGCGGAAGCCAAGCGCTTGTTGCTTTATACGGGTAAGAGTGCGAAAGAAATCAGTGAGATTCTGGGATTTGAGGATTTGGCTACGTTCAGCCGTTTCTTTAAGAAAATGAACAAGGAGAGCCTTTCGGAATACCGGAAAAGAGAGAAGCGGGAATAATTGCCAACCTATATGGGGAAATTGCCATTTACCGGAGGGGGAAAACCACCGACCTTTGCACCAGGAAGTTAAATCTTTTAATAATGAAAGCAATGATGGCAAAATTAAAATCTCTGTTTGTTGCGTTTTTAACAATAGCAGCATCTGCCCAAAAACTGGGTATCAATCTTATCCGTGTGGCAATCCTTGTAATTTTTGTATGGATTGGTGGTCTGAAATTCTGGAACTATGAAGCCGAAGGAATTGTGCCTTTTGTGGCGAACAGTCCCTTTATGAGTTTCTTTTATACCAAGGACGCTCCTGAATATAAAGAATATAAGCTGAAAGAAGGCGAACTCGATGAAACGAAGCACCTGTGGCATGAAGAGAACAATACTTATGGGTTCTCTCATGGATTGGGTATTTTGATTATGGGGATCGGTATCTTGACGTTTTTAGGCATCTTCTCTCCGAAAACCGGTTTGGTGGGGGCCGGACTGGCTATTGTCATGACATTGGGCACTTTGTCTTTCCTTGTAACAACGCCCGAGGTGTGGGTCCCCGATTTGGGAAGTGGCGAACAGGGATTCCCTTTGCTGACGGGCGCCGGTCGTCTGGTCATTAAGGATATTGCTATTCTGGCAGGAGCTGTTGTCGTTCTTTCGGATAGTGTGGGAAGGGTATTGAACCAGTTGAAAAAGTAAAGTTGGAAAGACCGGTCACGGACATGCCCTTTTATAGAGGGTGTATATGGATGCATTCCGGCGAGAGGCAAGTATTTCCTGCAAGACATAACTATCTATGAGGCAAGTTGCATCCTGTGTCATCTTGCTGTCTGTCAGCTATTGATAATGAATGCAAATTTGGCAGATTCTGCGGTTAACCCCTGTTAAGTGCTTATCTGTCTGTGTTAAAAGAGGAAAAAAAACTCTGACAAACGGTACAACCGTACAATATTTGTCATTACATTAGCGTCATAAATGTTAAACCAAACTTGAAATTAACAAATTAATAGATATTAAGTTATGAAACAAGCAACTAAAATGGTACTAGGCGCAGCAGCAATTGTAGCAGTCAGCGCAGGTGTAGCAGGAGTAACGGCTTATTCTATGTTGAAACCCGAGCCAAACAAAAGCGTGGCTTTTAATGATGTGTTCCAACAAAATCCGAATACAAGACTCGCCGCGTTGGACGCCATTCAAATGCAACCGGTGGATTTGACTCAGGCAGCGGAAAATTCAGTGCATGCAGTAGTTCATATAAAGTCAACTCAAGAATCAAAGACTCAGACGGTTACCGTTCGTGATCCGTTCTATGATTTCTTTGGTGATATTTTTGGAAATGGCAGAGGCGGCGGTCAGCAGCGTCAGGTGCAGACTCCTGAAAGAGTGGGATTCGGTTCCGGAGTGATCATCTCGAAAGATGGATATATTGTAACGAATAACCATGTAATCGATAATGCTGATGTGATCAGTGTCAAACTGAATGACGGACGTGAATACAAGGGACGTGTAATCGGCACAGACCCCAGCACGGATTTAGCGTTGGTTAAAATTGAAGCGGATGAGCTTCCTACGATTCCCGTGGGCAATTCGGAGGCTTTGAAAGTAGGTGAGTGGGTATTGGCTGTGGGTAATCCCTTTAATATGACTTCTACGGTAACAGCCGGTATTGTGAGTGCCAAAGCCCGTTCTTTAGGGGTATATAATAATGGTGTGGAATCTTTCATCCAGACAGATGCTGCGATCAACCAAGGCAACAGTGGTGGTGCATTGGTGAATGCAAGGGGTGAACTGGTAGGTATCAATTCCGTACTTTATTCACCTACAGGAGCTTATTCGGGTTATGGGTTTGCTATTCCAACCAGTATCATGACGAAAGTTATAGCCGACTTGAAAGAATATGGAACCGTTCAGCGTGCGGTATTGGGCATCAAGGGTACTCCGATTAATGATGACCAGCAGATGATGCCGGAAGAAATCAAGAAGAAGGTGAAGGAACTGGGCGCCACCGACGGTGTGTTGATTGCTGAGATAATTGAGGGAGGTTCTGCGGCCGGCAACTTGGAAGTAGATGATGTCATTATCGGTATTGACGGAAAACGTGTGAAGAACTTTGCAGAGTTGCAGGAGGGGTTGGCTAAACACCGTCCGGGTGACAAAGTAACCGTCAAGGTGTTGCGTGACAAGAAAGAAAAGGATATCGAGATGACCTTGAAGAATGCACAGGGAACAACGAAAGTGGTGAAGAGTGCGGGCATGGATATCTTGGGCGCAGCATTCCGTGAAGTTCCTCAGGAATTGAAGAGACAATTGAATTTGGGATATGGTGTGGAAGTCACAGGTGTGACAGACGGTAAGATGAAGGCTGCCGGTATCCGTAAAGGCTTCATCATCCTGAAGGCAAACGGACAACCTGTCAAATCAGTAAATGATTTGGAAGATGTGCTGAAAGCTGCTACCCAGTCACCGGATCAGGTATTGTTCCTGAGTGGTATGTTCCCATCAGGTAAACGTGCGAACTATGCAGTGGATTTGACACAGGAATAAGAAGATTTTTAAGGTAGAAAGTTTCAATAGGTAAAGTTTAGAGGATGCACGGTAAGGGTTACTTCCGTGCATCCTGATTTTATAGTCAAACAGGACTGATAACCTTATTTTCGCAAAATATTTAGGAAAAGGAGGACAAAGATAGTCTTTTTTGATTTATTAGCTAATATTTTTCAAACAAAAATGGATGTATTCCATTTAATGTTGTAAATTTGCATCCCAAATTTGTTTTATAGAGAATGAGACAATTAAAGATTACCAAAAGTATCACTAACCGAGAGAGCGCATCTCTGGATAAGTATTTACAGGAAATAGGCCGTGAAGACCTGATTACTGTAGAGGAAGAGGTAGAGCTCGCTCAGCGTATCCGTAAAGGCGACCGGGTAGCATTGGAAAAACTGACACGTGCCAACTTGCGTTTCGTCGTGTCTGTAGCCAAGCAGTATCAAAATCAGGGATTAAGTCTTCCTGACTTGATTAATGAAGGCAACCTGGGATTGATTAAAGCAGCCGAAAAGTTCGATGAAACCCGAGGCTTCAAGTTTATCAGTTACGCCGTATGGTGGATTCGTCAGTCTATTCTCCAGGCATTGGCAGAACAGTCACGTATTGTCCGTTTGCCGTTGAATCAGGTAGGCTCGTTGAACAAGATCAGCAAAGCCTTTTCTAAATTCGAACAGGAAAACGAACGTCGTCCTTCTCCGGAAGAACTGGCCGATGAACTGGAAATACCTGTAGACAAAATCTCGGACACGTTGAAGGTTTCAGGACGCCACATTTCTGTAGACGCTCCTTTTGTGGAAGGAGAAGACAACAGCTTGCTGGATGTGCTTGTGAACGACGACTCGCCTATGGCAGACCGTTCCTTGGTTAATGAGTCACTTGCGAGGGAAATTGATAGAGCACTCTCTACGCTGACCGAAAGGGAGAAGGATATTATCCAGATGTTTTTCGGTATTAATACGCAGGAAATGACGTTGGAAGAAATCGGCGATAAATTCGGCCTCACTCGTGAGCGCGTACGCCAGATTAAAGAGAAAGCCATTAGAAGATTGAGACAAAATTCGCGTAGCAAGCTGCTTAAGTCTTATTTAGGGTAAGAAAGATTCGGTTTCCGAAAAGAAAACAAAGCACAAGATGGAAGGTTGTTTCCGTCTTGTGCTTTTGTTCATAATATACCAATAATGCCTATCGGTTGCGCTATGTGCCGCATGGTAATGGGCACATCAGCAAATTATTATAGTTAATTAATCTATTACTTTTTCGTATTTGTCCGTAAATAACTACTTTTGTCCTCTAATAAAATTATAAAATTAGAATTATGAAATCCATAAAGATTCTGTGCTCTTTATTATTGGTACTGATGGTATGCTCGGCATTCTCATTGAAAGGAAGTAAATCTGTTTATATAGTAGGCGTATCCGCATCGTTTACAGATTCATTGGTTTATTTCACGGAAATCCAGTTGCTGGACAGTGTGAGGCTGGATAAGAATAAGATGTTGCCGGAACGCTCACAATACAGTTATCAGCTGAAAAATTATTTGGAAAACGAGGAAGGGCTGACGAACCGTACTTGCTTTGTTTATTTCTCGAACAGCAGAAAGAAACTGCAGAAGACCATCAACAAGATGAAGACCAAGTATCAAAAAGGAAAGACCTTGCTGATTCGCGAAGTGAACCCCAATGCGTTCAAGTTCAAGAAACCGGAAGAGTAATCCTTTTCTTATGAAAAAGATTCTATTTCTATTCTTGGCAGCCTGCTTTTTCTTCTCTTGTGAGAAGGAAACAATCGTGATTCCTCAGCAACATGCCGGAAGAACGGTTCTGGCATTCTTTTGGGCGGATAACAGTTTGAATTCCAGTTTGCGTGATAATATTCAGACGATGATGCAAGGACTTCAGGCTATGAAGGATTCGGCTGCTTTATTGGTATATTGGGATGGTGAGGCTTCGGATATCAGTTGGCCGGAGCCTTGTATCGTAGAATATGTAACCAATGGTCAGGGGGGTATCAACAGCCTGTCTAAAGGAACGATAGATGCAATGATGGCTGATAAGAATACATCTATCTATGATTTGATTGGTATTGGTAACATCAGAAAAAAATATCCCCCTCAGACATCGACGGAGAAAACCGTCATGCAGACAGTGATAGGTGATATGATGAGTGCTTACCCGTCGGAAAGTTATGGAATAATCTTTGGATCTCACGGTTCGGGATGGTTGCCCACTATTACCGGCACCCGTTCTATAGGACAAGATGGCGGGCGGTATTCCAGTGACACAGCGTTGATACCGGAATTGGCGGAAGTGTTGCGTACGGTAAATCCTCAAAAGTTTGATTTTGTCTTGTTTGATGCGTGTATGATGGGGTGTGCGGAGGTGTATTATGAGCTGAAGGATGCTGCCAGATACTGTATCGCTTCTGTACTTGATATACCGGCAGCCGGATTTCCTTATGCAAGTGTGATGCCTTATTTGTATGAAAATGCGATCAAGGATTATTTGGAGCCAATCTGTAAAGATTATATAGATTATTATAACTATAATGGTTGGGGAACCATTTCGGCAGTGGATTGCAATCAGATGGAAGGCTTGGCGGAAGCGGTCAGAAGTGTGATTTTGTCCAATCAGAATAGCCTGAAAAACGTGGATACAGCTGATTTGCAGCAATATGGCAAAGGCAGCAGCAGCTTCAAAGGATATGCCTATGATATGTTACAGTTTATTGGAAAATTGTGTGGAGGAATGGCTCCGGACGATTTTACGCAACAATTAAAGAAGACGGTCGTTTATACAGGTTATACTCATGATCCCACCTCATCCTTGTACAGAATAGATGGGGATAACTACAGTGGAATGGGTATGTATATCCCCAATTCATTCACCACTCCCAAATATTTGCTTTGGAACAATTATTTCAAGTCTTCCATAGCGTGGTATCATGCATCCGGATGGGCTGAAACGGAATCTATTTGGGGGAATTGAAGGAGAATGCAGCCAGTTGCCTTTTACTTGATCCCGAATAATAGATATAGCGGATGGAAGTACCGAATTTCCGGTATTCCTCCATTTCCACCGAGTTGTCTACTGCATCCTGCAGGGCTTGTTTAAAGGCGGCATAATGGGTGTTCATATAAGTGGCGTTGTCCAGTTCTCCTGTAACACTGTAGAAATAGCTCACACTATTATCTTTCTCATTATAACAGGTGCTGTCCAGTGTAATCGTTTCGTTCATGCGTGTGGGGCAGGACCGGTTGGTCTTTTCGGCTGTCTGTTTGAATTTACGGACTTGTGAACGGTGGTTATTATTACATCCTGCCAAAGTAAGGATACCCAGGGCCGCTATTATAACTGTTTCTCTTTTCATTATAAATCGGTATTTTGAAGCGAAAGTAAACTATAAGTTTGAACAAAGCAAATGGATTTTTGTTTTTTATTAGTAAGTTTGTGCAAACAAAAAAAGTAAAACATGTCTCGCATTATAGATGAATTAAAACGTACGGACCACAAGCGTTATCTGGGTGGTCTTGATTTCTTTAAATATATTGGTCCCGGATTACTGGTTACTGTAGGTTTTATTGATCCGGGAAACTGGGCCTCGAATTTTGCGGCCGGTTCCGAATTTGGTTACGCGTTGTTGTGGGTGGTGACCTTGTCTACCATTATGTTGATTGTGTTGCAGCACAATGTGGCCCACCTGGGCATTGTGACGGGATTGTGCCTGAGTGAAGCAGCCACGCAGTATTGTCCCAAGTGGATATCCCGTCCCATTTTGGGCAGCGCGGTGCTGGCCTCCATATCCACTTCGCTGGCGGAGATACTGGGAGGAGCCATTGCCTTGCAGATGCTTTTGGAAATTCCCATTGCCTGGGGATCTGTCCTTACTACGATGTTTGTCGTCATTATGCTTTTTTCCAATTCATATAAAAAGATAGAAAGAGCCATCATTGCTTTTGTATCCGTAATCGGACTTTCGTTTCTGTATGAGTTGTTTTTGGTAGATATTGACTGGCCTGTGGCGATCCGTTCCTGGGTGGTTCCTGAGATACCCCAGGGCAGTATGCTGATTATCATGAGCGTACTTGGGGCAGTGGTTATGCCGCATA
>OKTE01000463.1_pt1 | contig 18531 bp, 10 predicted proteins | sample 1606151 | NCBI WGS metagenome assembly OKTE01 (sample SAMEA3879527, study PRJEB24766) | human gut metagenome | biome: human-associated habitat; feature: feces | place: USA | collected 1985/1987 | reverse complement strand
GAAACTGGATTACATACAACCCTGTACTCCTGAATTTTTGGAGAAAATGAAGAAGTTTGATGCTGATTTGGCCGACTTTATCACAGAAAAGCAGAAACAGGCGGCTGAAGGAAAAGTAGCGAATACTGACAATCCGGCCGGATTGGTAAATGGAACCATCGATACGAATGTAGGGCTGCTTCGTGCTTATATGACTCTCTATCTGAAGCGCCATCCTTTTATCAGTAAGGACCTGTTGCTGATGGTGCGCACATTGGCTCCTACGGAGAATGGCCTGCCCGTACAAATTTATTGTTTCTCGTCCAATAAGAACTGGCCTAGTTATGAATCTATCCAAGCGGAAATCATGGAACATTTTGTTTCTGTTCTTCCCGAGTTTGGATTGTATCCGTTCCAGAATCCTACTGCCAGAGATTATGTAATCAGTGGTTTGATAGAGTCTGGCAAGGACCTTTCTACTGTAGACGGAATTCCTTGGCATTCGGTCTTGCCAAAGGAAGAAAAGGTATAGTTAGGGATTTAAACATTTATTAATGACTTGCGGTTGAACAATTCTTGTTGCCGCCGTGTTATATAAATGTGTTTTTCATAGTATTAGATTAAAGGTTGAAGATTGCAATCGGCTTGAGAGAAGTAGTTGCATCTGAAGTAGAAGCGTCTACTATAAAAAATATAGAAAGGTTGTTCCTTACGGGACAGCCTTTTTGTTTTGTTAAAAGAAACCATTCACTTTAACTTGAAATGTTAAAGGAGTTGTTGCTTTTATTAAACAATACTATAATTTCTTCTTAACGCTTCTTTAAATTTGCAGATAGCAGGAAAGTGTGTATATTTGCATGTGTGTTTTTCATAGTATTAGATTTAAGGTTAACAAAAGGTTGGAGCAAGGCGTTGCTCCTTTTTTTATGGAGTAACGTGAGGAGTACATCTGCTGTCCGGTTCCGATATCCGATACAGAACCACAGAGAAGAATCCGTGCAATGTATTCCTCTCCGTGACTGTGTAACTTAATTCTGCATTTTTAATGCAAGAGGCAGGCTGAATTAAATAATCTCGATGCCTTGCTTCCGGCATAACTCCAATCCCACATCCTTTAACTTGAATTTCTGTATCTTTCCGCTGCCCGTCATGGGGAACTCATCAACAAAGAAGATATATTTAGGAATTTTGTAACGGGCTATCTTGCCGTCGCAAAAGTCACGTATATCGAATTCGTTCATTTCCACCCCTTCGTGCAAGATAATGAATGCGCCTACCGCTTCTCCGTATTTCTTGGAGGGGATACCGGCTACCTGTACATCTTTTATTCCTTCCATCTGATACAGGAACTCTTCTATTTCCCGTGGATAGATATTCTCTCCGCCACGGATAATCATGTCTTTTATCCGTCCTGTGATACGATAATTACCTTCTTCGTCTTTCACTCCCAGATCTCCTGAGTGGAGAAAGCCGTTCCGGTCTATCACTTCGGCGGTTGCTTCGGGGTTTTTGTAATACCCCTTCATGGTGTTATACCCTTTGTTGCACATCTCGCCTTGTACGCCTATGGGACATTCCTCGCCAGTTTCCGGATCGATCACTTTTACTTCCGTAAACTCGAAATCACGGCCCACCGTGTTGCAGCGTACATCAAACGAATCGTCGATGCGGGAGGCTGTCATGCCGGGAGAAGCTTCTGTAAGCCCGTATACACTGGTGACCTTCATAAACATTTTCTCTTCCACGTTTCATCAGTTCCACCGGACAGAGTGAGCCTGCCATAATGCCGGTGCGCAGACTGGACATATCGAACATATCAAACATGGGATGGTTCAGCTCGGCAATGAACATGGTAGGAACCCCGTACAAGGCCGTGCAGCGTTCCTTGTGGACGGAGGCAAGTACCAGCAGCGGGTCAAAACGTTCCACCATCACCTGCGTGCATCCGTGTGTAAGGCAGTTCATGGTGGCTAATACCACTCCGAAGCAATGGAACAGGGGTACACAGACACATAGTTTGTCATCGGAAGTGAATTTCATGTGCTCACCCGTCAGGAAACCGTTGTTGCTGATGTTGTAATGGGTGAGCATGACTCCTTTGGGGAAACCGGTTGTGCCCGAAGTGTACTGCATGTTCACCGTGTCGTGGCAGTTCACCTTCGCTTTTGCTTCCAGCAGCTCGTCATCGTCTATGTTGCATCCCAGAAGCAGAATTTCGGCGGTGTTGTACATACCCCGGTATTTTTCGGGGCCGATGTAAATCACGTTCTTCATGCAGGGGAAACGTTTGCTCTTCAGATATCCGCGCTGGCTGGTCTTTAGTTCGGGCAGCATGGCGTAGACCATATTTACATAGTCGTCATTGCCACGGTCTCCGTTTACGATACACAGCGTGTGCATGTCCGAGTTCTGGCAGAGGTATTCCAGTTCTGCCTGTTTGTAGTTGGTATTTACTGTTACGGCCACGGCGCCGATTTTGGCGCAAGCGTACAGAAAGGTCAGCCAGTCGGGCACATTACCCGCCCAGATTCCTACATGGGTTCCCCGTTTCACGCCGATGGCGAGCAGTCCTTTGGCCATGTGGTCTACACGCTCGTTAAATTGTTTCCAGGTGAAGCGCAGATTGCGGTCGGAATATACGATATATTCTTTATCGGGAGTGGTGAGGGCCCAATGTTCAAGCCAGTCACCCAAGGTTCTCGTGCTTAATTCCATCATAAATCAAATAGGAGTATAGATAACAGCCAATATTTTGGCGGCTTGTCCTTGATATCCGTGTACGTGGTGCGGAACGATAGAATCATAATAAATACTGTCTCCGGCTTTAATCAGATGGCATTTTTTACCGTGGCATACTTCGACGGCGCCTTCCATGACATAGATAAACTCTTCACCTTCATGCGAGGAGAGTGAGAAGTGGCTTTCCTCCGTCGGTTCCACGTCTACGATGAATGGTTCCATATGCCTGTCCGCTTTTGATTTTGACAGTGAGTGGTAGCGCATATGTGTACGCAGGTCCATTGCATTGTTCGAGAAACTGATAGTATCCTCACTCTCTTGTTTCCGGCAGATTACTGCTCCTTGTTCTTCCTGGTCGTCCAGAAAAGTGCCCAGACGTACCCCTAACGCGCGGGCTATCTTGATGAGGGGAGCCAATGAAGGAAGATCTACATTATTCTCTATTCGTTCTATTTGTTCTTCGGCAAGGCCAGAGCGTACGGCCAGTTCGGCCACACTGATTTCTTTTGTTTCACGTAGTGATTTTATTTTTTCACCAACAATCTTTGTGCTGTCCATGGTTTGTTTTTAATAAGTTTGCAAAGTATAAAGTGCAAATATATAATAAAAAAGAATTGGGCACTCTGTTTTTGTTCTGAATATGTAAAAAAGGCAGGTTAGCGACGAATTGCCGGTCATTTGTCATTAACCGTCGGTAAGTTTCGAATATTTGTGTTTTTTGTTCTATCTTTGTTCTCGAAACTTAATTAAAGACTAAAACTTATGTTCTCAGGGATTGTAGAAGAATATGCGGAGGTGGTGCGTATTGTAAAGGAGCAGGAAAATCTGCACCTCACCTTGAAATGTTCGTTTGTGGACGAACTGAAAATAGACCAGAGTATCTCTCATAACGGTGTGTGCCTGACTGTAGTCAGTTTACAGGATGGAACGTACACGGTTACCGCCATGAAAGAAACGATAGAGCGTTCCAACATCGGCTTGCTGAAAGTGGGAGATAAAGTGAATGTGGAACGCAGCATGATGATGAACGGGCGGCTGGACGGTCATATTGTGCAAGGACATGTGGATCAGACTGCCGAATGTATGGATATAAAGGATGCTGAAGGGAGCTGGTATTTTACTTTCAGATATGCGTTTGACAAGGAAATGGCAAAGCGCGGCTACATCACGGTGGACAAAGGCTCGGTTACGGTGAATGGTGTGAGTCTGACCGTTTGTAACCCTACGGAGGATACTTTTCAGGTTGCCATCATTCCTTATACTTACGAACATACCAATTTCCATACTTTTAAAGTGGGAAGCATTGTGAATATAGAGTTTGATATCATCGGCAAATATTTAAGCCGCATGATGCAGTTCTCCTGATTCTTTTACCGCAGGTTGCACAGATGATTGTTGAAGATGAAAGAAACTTCTTTGTGGAAATCCGGAATTATCCGCATCGGCTTTTGAGCAAAAAAGAATCTGTGCAATCTGTGGTAAAATCGAATATCAGAATTATAAATCTTTCAGCAATATCTTGCTGGTGCTTTTATAATATTCTTCACGGGCATTTGCCAGCGCCTCCCAAGAACTGCTGTATCGCTTTTTGTCTATTTTGAAGGCTTCCGTTCCGGCTATGTCCAGTCTGTTCAGCAGCATAGCCACGTTCATCCGGTTGATATCTACTGACGGCAAATAGCCTATGCTTTCATCGTCACCGTCCATAGCAGTTTCATAAATCATGTGCATGTCCTGTAGTTCATACAGGATTTTCTTGGTGAGCCTTATCGGGATTTTATGTTCGTCGCTGAGTGTCTCGGCGGTATAAGGAGCCTCTTCCGTCTCAAAGCGCTTGCATATCAGAGACATGATGAGGATACACAGAAAGTCGTGATAACGGCGGCTGATATTTGCCGTTTCTTTGCTGAAACTGTAGTTGCGAAGATTCTGTGCCACATAGCAAAGTTCTGCGCCATACAGGCAGATTCCCCATGAAATCTGCGCCCATAACAAGAACATAGGAATGGCGGCGAAGCTACCATAGATTGCATTGTACCTTGATACCCATATCTGACTGCCGATATACAAGTATTGAAAAGCCTGAAAGGCTGTGCCTGCGATGATACCCGGAATGATGGCATACTTCAGTTTCACTTTAGTATTGGGCATAAAGACGAACAGTCCCGTAAACATGGCCCAAGTCAGGATGAAAGGGATCAGGCGTACCAGAAATTTCATCAGGGGTGCCAGTAATACGAAGTCCTCCATGTTTTTCACCATGGTGGACATAAAGATGGTAAGACCGCTGGAAAGTACGATAAGTAGGGGCAGTAAGAGCAGGATGGAGAAATAATCCGTCATTTTGCGATACAGTGTACGGGGCTTCTTCACTTGCCATATATAATTGAAGGTACGTTCTATGTTATAGGTCAGGCTCAGAATGGTCCAGAACAACATCACCAGACCCACTCCGATAAAAATTCCGCTTTTGGCGTGCACCAGATAGGAGTCAATCAGGCCAAGAATGGTTTCGGCAGCCGCACTCTGTCCTTCAAGACCGCTACGGAACTGGGTTTCCAGCAGGTTGGAGAAGCCGAAACCGCGTGCGATGGCGAATAAAATGGCCAGAATGGGAATAATAGAAAGCAGGGTGCTGTATGTCAGTGCGGATGCTTTATTCAAAATACGTCCCTGAGTGAATTCACGAACAGAAAGAGTAGCGATTTTTATTGCATTATAGAGTATTCCTCGGGATTTGCTAACCTCGTCTTCTGTCACCCGCCATATATCATCTTTGAGAAACGATTGCAGACCTTTCAGTTTTTCCTTGTTCATGGTACTCATAAGCTCTTCATTAGGATATATGAAAAAAAAGCAGCCGGCCTGTAAGCCGGGTTCTGTTCTTCGCCTTGCGGCGAAGTGCCTGCCATTTATCTACGCCTGTTGTCACCAACAGGCTCTAGCGGTCTACCCTCCGACGTGGGGCGAGCAACCCTCATAATGTCGGTTTACATGACCTTACAACTCCTAAGACGTACAGCCCGTCATGTCACCATGCGGCTGGTAGGCTCTTACCCCACCTTCTCACCCTTACCCCGTTTCCCGTAGGAATTGTGGCGGTTGTTTTCTTCTACGTTACTCCACCTTTGCAGATAGCTTTCTGTTAGGAAGTAGGATGCTCTGCGTTGCCCGGACTTTCCTCTTTCGCCTTACGGCGTCAGCGGCAGACCGGCCGGCTGCTTTTAAGTGTACAAAGATAGTGATTTTAGGTTAAACGTAGGATAATAAAGCGGAAAAAAGTAAGAAAATAAATGGAAAAACGAAGAAAGAGCGGAACAGCCCATTACTTTTTCTTGGTATATATAATAATGAGAAGAGAATCGGTGATGATCGGTTCGGCACTCCTGCTTATCGTATAGAAACAACGGTAAAAACAGAAATATAAAAGTAAATGAACAGTGCCGGAAAGAGAAGTGGGTGCAGTTTTCGCTTTCCCTCTCCGGACACGGATTTTAGCGGTAGAATTCCAGTTCGTTTCTTAATGAACGCACTTCCTGTTGCAGAAGTTCTATACGTTCCAGCATGTGGTGAATGGCGTCGATTCCTGCAATATTGATGGACAAGTCATAATATAAATGCGTGTAACGCTCCAGTTCCGCTAGTTGGGATGTGGGGAGGTAGCGTTCCTCGTCAATCACCCGGACTTCGATCAGTCCGTCTTCTTCCAGTTCCATAATGAACGACGGGTCCACATGGCAACGGTCGCAAAAATCGTTGATAATAATTAAATCGGTCTGCATAATCCTTCTCTTTTTTTAATTGCTACTATCTTTTAATTGGCGGAACAGCTCTTTCTGATGTTCGGTCAGGTTGCTAGGAATGGTGACATTATAAGTTACTATCAGATCGCCAAATTTGCCTTCTTCCTTGTAAACAGGAAAGCCTTTGCCTTTCAAACGGACTTTGGTTCCGTTCTGGGTTTCAGGTTTTACTTTCAGTTTTACCTTGCCGTTCAGTGTGTCCACGGTTTCTTCACCACCCAGTACGGCGGTGTAGAGGCTAAGCGGAGCATGGATATATAAATCATTTCCCAAACGTTTGAATACAGGATCGTCTGGAATGACAAAGGTGATGTACAGATCGCCTGCAGGACCACCGTTTACCCCCGGTGCACCATGACCACGCAATTTGATAGTCTGTCCGTTGGCTATACCTGCCGGAACAGTGATACGTATGTTCTTTCCGTTTACATTAAGCACTTGTTTGTGTGTTTCGGCGGCTTCACGCAATGAAAGTTGTAATTCAGCATTATAGTCCTGTCCACGGAATCCGGCGCTTCGTCCGCCGTTTGCACCGCCACGATGCCCGAACAGTTCTTCAAAGAAATCAGAGAAACCACCTGCGCTGCCACCGAAATGTGCACCGGTGAATTCTTCTCCTCCATTGCCGGAATACCAGTAACTGCCGTTACCGTCCGTACCGAATCCGCTTCCGGCTCCGCCAAACCCTCCGAATCCACCAGCACCTCCATATTGTTGCTTTTGTTTTTCAAATTCGTCGGCATGTTTCCAGTGTTCCCCGTATTCGTCGTATTTCTTACGTTTTTCCGGGTCACTCAGTACTTCGTTGGCTTCATTTATCTCCTGAAACTTATCTTTGGCTCCAGGATCATTCGGATTCAAGTCAGGATGGTATTTGCGGGCCAGCTTACGGAAAGCCTTCTTGATATCATCTTGGGTGGCGCTTTTGTCCACTCCCAATACTTTGTAATAGTCTATGTAAGCCATATTATATATTTGTTAAATTTCATCTGCTTTAAGAGAAACAAAATACATGCCAATTGGTTGTGTTCTGTTTTTATTTTATTATCTTTGCAGCGAATTTTTAGAAATTATTCTAAAGGAAATGAGGGGATTGGCAATCATATTCAGGTTTTTTATGCTATTAGTCCTGCTGCTTCCTGTGGTTGCTCTGTGTCCTGTGAAGGCGGAAACGACCTCGGAAGGGCCTATCCTTATTGTCACTTCTTATAATCCCGAAACGCGTAGTATTTCTGACAACCTGTCTGCTTTTATGGATGAATACAGACAGCGTGGCGGCAAGTATACTCCGATCATAGAGAGTATGAACTGCAAGAATTTGTCCGAGGCCTATCTGTGGAAATCGCGTATGGCCTCCATCCTTGGTAAGTATAAGGGGAAAAACCGTCCGTCACTGGTTATATTGTTGGGGCAGGAGGCATGGTCGGCTTATATCTCACAAGACACAGAGATAGCTAAAAAGACTCCGTCTATCTGTGGCATGGTCAGTGTCAACGGACTGGTATTGCCCGATGATAGTATCGACACGCGGGTATGGGAACCTGAAAGAATATTTATACGGATTTCAGTGATTATAATATTGTTGCCGGTTATGTATATGAATATGATGTCGATAAAAACATAAAGCTGATGCGTCGTTTTTATCCTGATATGCGCCGTGTGGCATTTATATCGGATAATACCTATGGCGGGTTGTCTATGCAAGCCTTGGTTAAAAAGGAGATGAAGAAGTACCCCGATTTAGAAACAATTTGGCTGGACGGCCGTACAGAAACCTTTATGGAAGTGAGTGAAAGGATGCGCAGGTTGCCTCAAAATACGTGTGTGTTATTGGGAACATGGCGTGTAGACTGTACGGAGAGTTATGTTATTGGTAATACGACTTATATGCTGCGCGATGCGAATCCCACCCTGCCTGTGTTTACTATTGCATCTGTGGGGCTGGGACATTGGGCATTGGGAGGATATACTCCCGAGTACCATGCGGTAGGAAAGAATATAGGCGCGGTTACTTATGATTTTTTGGATAAAGGGGATAGAGAAGGGGTGGACTTGTTGACTATTCCCGGAAACTATACTTTTGATATAAAGCGTTTGCATGAATTCAAATTGGATTCATTGAATCTTCCTCAGGGAGCGGTGTTGGTGAACAAGACTCCTTCGTTTTATGAGCAGTATAAATATTGGGTCATAGGGGTTGTTTCGGCGTTCATGTTCCTGATAGCCTGTTTCTTGATAGCCATATATTATATTATCCGTATCAACCACTTGAAACATAATCTGGAAGTATCCGGCGAGGAACTGCTGGTAGCCAAGGAGAAAGCGGAGGAATCCAACAGGTTGAAGACGGCTTTTCTGGCCAATATGAGTCACGAAATACGCACTCCCTTGAATGCCATTGTGGGATTTTCCAGCGTGTTGGTCAGTGATGATTCCTCTCCTGCCGAGAAAGAGCAGTATTGTGATATCATTCAGAAGAATTCCGATTTGTTGTTGCACCTCATAAATGATATTCTGGACATCTCGCGCATGGAATCCGGAAGGATAAAATTCGTATGGGAAGAATGTGATGTGGTAGAGTTGTGTCAGACGGCTTTGTCTACAGTGGAGTATGGACGCAAGACCAGTGCTTTGTTTCTGTTTGAAACTCCTGTGCCTTCGCTGGTTGTCAAGACGGATGCCCAGCGTCTGAAGCAGGTGTTGATTAATTTGCTGTCCAATGCCGCAAAATTTACTCCGTCCGGTTCTATCAAACTGACGGTTGCCATAGACAAACAGCATCAGCAGTTGGAATTGTCAGTGTCGGATACTGGTTGCGGTATTCCGCCCGATAAGAGTGAAAAGGTATTTGAACGTTTCGAGAAATTGAATGAATATTCCCAAGGTACGGGGCTGGGATTGGCCATTAGCAGGCTGATAATCGAGAATCTGGGAGGTAAGATATGGGTGGACAAGGATTATACCGAAGGCGCCCGGTTTGTATTCACGCATCCTTTGACTAAAAAAGAATAAAGAATAGAGAAATGAAATATAGAATATGTATCAGTGCCCTGCTGTTGTGGGCAGGTATGCAGTTGTCTGCATCCAATAATCAGGAAGAAGTGGTTATCAAGATTATAGAAACCAGTGATGTGCACGGGAATTTCTTTCCGTATAACTTTATCGAACGGAAAGAATGGAGTGGAAGTCTTGCCCGTGTTCATTCCTTTGTGAAAGAACAGCGTGAGAAATATGGGGATAATTGCCTGTTGATGGATAATGGGGATATCCTGCAAGGTCAGCCTACAGCTTACTATTATAATTTTATGGATACCGTGTCTACTCATGTTGCGGCGGATATGATGAATTATATGGGATATGTGGTAGGTAATATGGGTAACCATGATGTAGAGACTGGGCATGCGGTGTACGACCGTTGGATAAAACAGTGCGATTTTCCGGTACTGGGGGCTAATATAATAGACAATGCCACTGGAAAACCTTATCTGAAACCCTACGAGGTGTTGGAGCGCGACGGAGTGAGGATAGCGGTTCTGGGTATGATTACTCCGGCCATTCCTTCATGGTTGCCGGAGAAATTATGGAGTGGTCTGCATTTTGAGGAAATGGAGCCCTGCGCACGCAAATGGGTGAAGATTATAAAGGAAAAAGAGAATCCTGATGTCATTGTGGGATTGTTTCATGCCGGAAAGTCGGGCAACGTGTTGGGACAGGTGGTGGAAGATGCCTCTATGGATGTAGCCAAACGGGTTTCGGGCTTTGATGTGGTGCTGATGGGGCACGACCATACTAGGGAATGTGTAAAGGTGCAGAATGTGGCAGGAGACAGTGTGCTGGTCATTGACCCGGCAAACAATGCCAATGTAGTTTCGGATGTGACCCTGACCGTAACAAAGAAAGATGGGAAAGTAGTGGAGAAGTCGGTGGAAGGTAGATTGGCGGATATGAACAAGTATCCTGTCAGCCGGGAGTTTATGGATAAGTTTGCCCCTCAATACAAGGCTGTAAATGACTTTGTATCCCGTAAAATCGGTACAATTTCACGTACCATCACAGCGAAGGATGCTTATTTCGGTTCTTCTCCTTTCATAGACCTGATTCATCAGTTGCAATTGGAAATTTCGGGTGCTGAAGTGTCTTTCTGTGCTCCGTTGTCCTTCCGGGCAGAGATTAAAGAAGGAGACATCTATGTGAGTGATATGTTCAATTTGTACAAGTACGAGAACATGCTGTATGTGATGGAACTTTCGGGCAAGGAAATTAAAGGTTTCCTGGAAATGGCATACGCCATCTGGACTAATCAGATGAAGAGTTCCGAGGACCACCTGATGCTTTTCAAGGAGCCGGTGGAGAAGGGGAAGCGTGCTAATTTCAAGAATTTCAGCTTTAACTTTGACTCTGCCGCAGGCATTAATTATACGGTGGACGTGACCAAGCCGGCAGGAGAGAAAATCACGATTCAGAGCATGTCGGACGGGACTCCTTTCAGTATGGATAAGGTTTATAAAGTGGCTTTGAATTCTTACCGTGGGAACGGTGGCGGAGATTTACTGACTCTTGGAGCTGGAATTTCCAAGGAAGATTTGGCAAAACGTATTATTTTTGCAACCGATAAGGATTTGCGTTATTATCTGATGCAATATATTGAGCAGGAAAAAGTGCTGCATCCTCATGCTATGCACCAGTGGAAGTTTATTCCGGAGGAATGGACTGTGCCTGCCGCGAAAAAAGACTATCAATTGTTGTTTGGCGAGGAAAAGAAATAAATAGTTGAGCAAGAGAAGGTACATAGTAGCCCCGTTATTACTGCTGGCGCTGTTTTTAACGTATCAGGTAAGCATCACTTTGTTTACCCACGTTCATATTGTGAACGGGGTGATGATTGTGCACTCTCATCCTTCGTCCGAAAAACACCATACGCATACCACAGGACAGGTAATCTCAATTGCTCATCTGAGCACTATCCAGACTCTGGAGCCCGGGGGGCAGACAGAGATGACTGTATTCCGTCCTGTGTTGTATGTTTTGGAATACAAGACAAATACTTTCCGCGCGAAAGCGCTTTGTGCGCAATGTATCCATTTGCGCGCTCCTCCTTTTTATTGCTGAAACATAAGGTATATCTGTTGACGGGATACATTCGGATAATCCGTTCAACAGATGCGGATGTGCTTTTGCCGTAGAGCTGCACACATTCTTTAATTGAATAAACCGAAACATTTTAGTAATAGAAAAAATAGATGAAACAATATATTCTGTTACTCGTGCTCATGGTGATGGGTGCGGGTATCCATGCGTATGCAGAAGATGTAAATCCTGTGAAGGAAGGAAATGTGATTTCAGGTCATGTAGTGGAAAAAGGCACGGAGAACAGCCTTCCGTATGCTACCATATTGATTGTGGAAACCGGGGAAGGTACGGTGAGTAACGAGGACGGGGAGTTCCGTTTCAAGAAGGTTCCGGCAGGAAAGTACACATTGAGGGTTCAGCTACTGGGCTATGAGACACAGGAAAAGAAAGTGACCGTCAGTAACGACTTCACGGTAGATGTTCATTTTTTGATGAGTGACGAAAGTATTATGACGGACGAGGTAGTCGTATCGGCCAATCGCAATGAGACAAGTCGCAAGGTGGCTCCGGTGGTAGTCAATGTGATGAATGCCAAGCTGTTCGAATCGGTGAATTCTACCGATTTGGCTAAATCCTTGAATTACCAGTCGGGGTTGCGTGTGGAGAACAACTGCCAGAACTGCGGCTTCCCTCAAGTGCGTATCAATGGGCTGGAAGGACCTTATTCTCAGATTCTTATCAATAGTCGTCCGGTAGTCAGTGCTCTGTCCGGTGTGTATGGCTTGGAGCAGATTCCGGTGAATATGATAGAGCGTATAGAGGTTGTCCGCGGAGGAGGGTCGGCCTTGTTTGGTGCTAATGCAGTGGGCGGAACCATCAATATCATCACGAAAGACCCCATCAACAATTCATTTCAGGTTTCTTCAACAATGTCCAATATGAACGGCAAGGTGTGGGAACAGTATATGGGAGCCAATGCCTCTTTGGTGTCAAAAGACAATACGTATGGCATCGCTTTGTATCAGTCTTATCGGAACCGTAATCCGTATGATGCGGACGGGGACGGTTTCTCGGAGTTGGGAAAGCTGAATATGAATACGTTCGGGCTGCGCACCTATTACCGTCCTACGCAGTTCAGCCGTATCAGTCTGGAATATCATACCACGAATGAGTTCCGCCGCGGAGGGAATAAATTTGATTTGCAGCCGCACGAAACGGATATCACCGAACAGACCAAGCACGTTATCAATAGTGGCGGATTGAGTTATGATCTGTTTTGGAAAGAATACAAGCATAAGCTTTCTTTCTATTCTTCCATCCAGCATACCGACCGTAACAGTTATTATGGTGCGCAACAGGATGCGAATGCATACGGAAAGACGAAAGATCTGACTTGGGTGGCAGGCGGCATGTATGTGGGTAATTTTGAGAAAGTTTTATTCTCTCCTGCTACTTTTACCGCCGGGCTGGAGTATCAGAACAACTCCCTGCACGATGTTATGACCGGTTATCACCGTGATATGAAACAGGATGTACGCATTGCCAGCGCTTTTGTGCAGAACGAATGGAAAATGAATCAGTTTGTATTCTTGGCCGGGTTCCGTCTGGATGACCATAACCTGATTGACAACCCCATCTTCAGCCCCCGTCTGAACCTGCTCTACAAACCCAGTGACAAACTACAGGCGCGCATCACCTGGTCCACCGGTTTCCGTGCGCCGCAGGCTTATGATGAAGACTTGCACGTTACGGCAGTAGGAGGTGAGGGCGTGCTTATCAAGTTGGCGGAAGGGCTGAAGCCTGAGCATTCTAACAGCATCAGCGGCTCCATTGACTGGACGGCGAATATCGGTCATTTCCAGACCAATTTGTTATTGGAAGGGTTCTATACCGGATTGGATGACGTATTTGTACTGGAGGATATGGGCCATGACGAGAATGGTAACAAGGTGAAGGAGCGTCGTAACGGTAACGGGGCACGTGTGTATGGCGTGAATCTGGACGGAAAGATTGCACATGGACGTGATGCGGCTTTACAGGTGGGCTTCACGGTGCAGCGCAGCGAATATACTGAGCTGGAGGCATGGAGTGAGAATCCTGAGGTAGCGCCGGTGAAGCGGATGCCCCGTACTCCTGACTATTACGGTTATTTCACATTGACATCTGCTCCGTTCAAGAATTTCGACTGCTCCTTGTCCGGTGTGTACACAGGCCGGATGCATGTGCCACATTTCGCACCGACAGAATTGCCCGAGGAATATATAGGACAATATATCGCTAAAGATGAAATGGTGCATACTCCTGATTTCTTTGATTTGAATGTGAAACTGAATTATACGTTTGTATTGAATGACCATATCAAGTTGCAATTGAACGGTGGAGTGCAGAATATCTTTAATGCTTTCCAAAAGGATTTGGACAAAGGTGGTTATCGTGACTCGGGTTATTTCTATGGGCCTACACAGCCTAGAACGTATTTTGTGGGGATCAAGATTACGAATTGAATAATCTGCTGATTTGTCAATGTGCTAATATGTCAATGGGTTACGCTTTGTTCCACATGGCACATTAGCACATTGTCACATTGACAAATTAGCAGATTGATTTATTACCAACTACTGACAAGTGACTATACTTTTCTGTAATCCGGAATCCCGGATCGGGATAATTATATAAGGGGAAGCGGTGTTCTGTTTCTCCTTCCATATATTTCCACAGACTGGCATATTCTTCTTTCTTCTCGCCCATTTCCTGCAATTGCAGCATATATTGCCAGATAGACTTGTTTTCCTTGATGTATATTTTTTCCATCTGATGAATAATCGGACTATGCTGGCGGGTTGGGTCATGGTCAAATTCCAGTATCCGTTTTCCCTCTTTTGTCATACCGATAGTTACGAAAGTCATGCTCTTGCCTATACCCGGCAGGTTCAGTACGCTGCGGTCTGTTGCTACGAAAGGAATCTGATGGAAGGTGCAGAAACGCTGTACGGCTGCCGCACGGTCTTTACTGTTTCTCAACAGGTTCAAAAACTCCTTTTCTTGCTCTGCGGAGAGTTTTCCCCATACCTTTTCCTCTTCTTTCTCCTGCAAGGAGCGGCTGTTAGGTGCAAATACGGCATAATTCTCCTCAAATCCTTTTACCGAGAAGGTGTAATAGCATAGTACACCCAGCCCATTCAATACTTTGCGCAGCTTGGCGGTGTGTCCGCGACGGGAAGCCGCCACATTATATACTAACTGGTTGGTGATAGTCCACCCGGCTGCCAGTATCTTGCGGATAGCTTCACGCGCTTCGGGTGTTACTTCCAGCGGAGTCTGGAAATGCGTTTGAATCAGAAATTGGCTGACTCCTACGGCAGATGCCTTTTCTTTGAACTCGCGTAAGATTTCCAATAGCTCGTCATTGATTCGCATGGGCAGATATACCGGGAGCCGGCTGCCCAAGCGTACTCGTTGCAGTTCCGCATATTTCTCTCCTTCGGCGCGTTGCAGGTTTGCGTTCCGTTTGCGGACAGCCATTTTGTAGACGGCTTCCAGTATATTGCGCAAGGTCTTGTTCTGGCTCATCAATGCATCGCCTCCCGTAATCAGGATATCCCTGAGCTGAGTGTCGTTCTCGAAATATTCCATCAGTTTTCTCAACCTCTTGTCCCAGCTCTCTTTCGGCTTCAATTCCTCGAAGTTGAAGTTCAGACGTTCACTTTGAAAGTCGTACATGCGCTGGCAGGATGCACATAGGCCGCCGCAGGCACGTCCCATCGAGTCGGGGATAAGAATGGCCACATCGGGATAACGGCGGTGAATGTTGTGTCCGTCCGGCAGCAGCCATCCGGCAGCGTTGGGCTTTCCGTCCTCTACTGCATCTTCTTTTTCCCATGCGTGGATGTTACCGTAAGTTTCTACCAATTGGGAAGAGTACAAGATATAGCTGCGTATGGCTTCGTCATCATATCCTTTTCCGGTAGGATTCAATAATGACAAATAATAAGGGGTGATGAAGACAGGCATTCCTTTCTTGCGTGCTTTGTGATAAAGCTGCAAGGTTTCTTCGGACAGGGAGTTGCCTAGCATCCGGTTCAGTTCGGTAGGGCTTTTTACGGCCATTGCCAGATGAAAACGGGCTTCGTTCCACCATTGACAGACCAGCCGGCGTTTGTCCTCTTCCGTGCTTCCTTCAGGAAAAAGGTAGCGGCTGGAGGGTGCGTGTCTGTTTTCTATTTTCTGGATAAGAAGGGAGATGATACGTTCTTTGTTTTGTCGGCGGATAGCCCGGACATCCTCATTCAGTCCGCTGGGCCAGCGTTTCATCCACTGTTGCACTTGTTTTTCATCAGGTAGCTCCTCTTCTTCGTGATAAAGCCGGTCGAACTGGTGATACAGGTCAATCCATAAATCAACGGAAATCTCTTCATTGATGATACGATTCGTTAAAAACTTCCAAAGCAGTGAGATGGTTTCTATTTTAATCTCCTGTTCTGTAGAGGCTTCGTAAATGGTTTTTCCATCGTTATCTATCAGTCTTTTAATTTGCCTTGCGGCAGTAGGATTGTAAATAGGACCGGATAATAGATAATCGTTCAGCTTATTCTTGAAAGCTGTTTCATCCTGACTTTCTGAAGCCAATGAAGTGAGTTGGGTTAATCGGGTTTCGAATAGTGTTTTAATGCCATGGGTGGATAACATCTTATTCTTTTGTTTCATAAGCAAACGGTTGTTAAGAAAGTGAATACTATAAATAACATATTTCTCGTAGAAAAGTTATCAAACTGTTAACTTCATGCTGCTAAGATAGTAAAAAAGCTTCTTTTATGCAAATTCATTAACAAAAAGACTCTTTTTATAAATAGCATTATTTTATAGAGTACATTTGCTTTGTGCTTTCGTCTTTTTTTAAAGCCCGGAGCTTTTATCGGGAAACGAAGAAATTCGTAGTTTTGTAGAGCTTTGCTTGTTTGCAGGTCAATCAAGCTGAAGAGAAACCTCATTTTAATAAATGGAAAAACAACATAGAAGTAAATAAATGGAACTGAAACAACTTTTTACCTTTGCAGCAGCCTGTTCGCTGGCACTTTCGGTATCGGCGCAAGATAGAGTACACTATACAGGCACGGAGCTGTCTAACCCTACCTGTCATGACGGGCAATTGTCACCCGTGGTAGGGGTACACAATATTCAGGTGATGCGTGCCAACCGGGAACATCCTGCACCCGATAACGGCAATGGATGGACATACAATCATCAGTCCATGTTGGCTTATTGGAACGGACAATTCTATATGCATTATCTTTCCGATCCTTCGGACGAGCATATTCCTCCCTCACAAACTTTCCTGATGACCTCGAAAGACGGTTATCACTGGACAAACCCGGTGACCCTTTTCCCTATCTACCGGGTTCCCGATGGCTATACCAAGCCCGGACGCACAGACAAGGCGAAAGATCTGGATGCCATCATGCATCAGCGTGTAGGCTTTTATGTGTCAAAGAGCGGCCGACTGATAGCCATGGGAAACTATGGCGTGGCGCTGGACAAGAAAGATGACCCGAATGACGGGAACGGAATAGGCCGTGTGGTTCGCGAAATTAAAAAGGACGGTTCCTTCGGCCCCATTTATTTCATTTATTATAACCATGCGTTCAATGAAAAGAATACCTCTTATCCTTATTTTAAACGGAGTAAAGACAAGGAGTTTGTAAAAGCCTGTCAGGAGATTCTGGATAATCCCCGCTACCGTATGCAGTGGGTGGAGGAAGCCGACCGCAATGACCCGTTGATTCCTTTACACAAGGAATACAAAGCGTATTGTGACTATACCTTGCCCGACGGCCGTTTGGTAAGCCTGTGGAAACATGCCCTGACTTCCATCAGCGAGGATGGCGGGAACACATGGGCGCAACCGGTGGAACGTGCGAAAGGCTTTGTAAACAGTAATGCGAAGATCTGGGGGCAGCGTTTGAGTGACGGTACATACGCCACGGTGTATAATCCTTCCGAGTTTCGCTGGCCGCTGGCTATCTCGCTCAGTAAGGACGGGCTGGAATATACGACCTTGAATCTGGTGCACGGCGAGATTACACCGATGCGTTACGGAGGTAATTATAAATCATTCGGTCCTCAGTATGTACGGGGTATTCAGGAAGGTAACGGGACTCCTCCCGATGGTGATTTATGGGTGACTTACAGTATGAATAAAGAGGATATGTGGGTGTCTCATATTCCTGTGCCCGTCCGCGCACACGCCAGCGAGCATGCTGACGACGATTTTGCCGGCTACAAAGATTTGAGCGAACTGACCGACTGGAATTTGTATTCCTTGCAGTGGGCTCCCGTATCACTGGATGGAAAATGGCTGGTGCTGCAAGACAAGGACTTATTCGATTATGCCCGTGTGGAGCGTAAGATACCTGCTACAAAAGAACTGAAAGTATCTTTCGAACTGATGGCGGAACAGAACGATAAAGGACTTTTGCAGATAGAATTTCTGGATGAAAACGGCATTGCCTGTTCCCGTCTGGAATTGACTCCCGATGGACTTTTCCGTGCCAAAGGAGGTGCGCGGTTTGGTAATTTGTTGAAGTATGAACCGGGCAAGACGTATAAGGTAGAAGTGGAGCTTTCTGTTGCCAACCGCATGGTAATTGTCTATGTGGATGGAAAGAAAGTGGGGCAACGTATGTTCTTTGCACCCGTTCCGGCCATCGAGAGAGTGATGTTCCGCACCGGAGCGCAACGGACTTATCCTACGGTGGATACCCCGGCAGACTGGTATGGCATTCTGCCGAATGCGGGTGAGCAGGAACCTTTGTGCACCTATCGTATAGCTCATTTCAAGACGGCTTCTGCTGATAAGGATGCCGGTGCAGCCTTCTTGAAATATAAGGATTTCAAGCCCTATGTGGATTATTTCAACAGCATGGAGGATGAGAATATAGCCCAG
>OKTE01000432.1_pt1 | contig 19802 bp, 29 predicted proteins | sample 1606151 | NCBI WGS metagenome assembly OKTE01 (sample SAMEA3879527, study PRJEB24766) | human gut metagenome | biome: human-associated habitat; feature: feces | place: USA | collected 1985/1987 | reverse complement strand
CAGGTGCTGGCGCAGGCCGTCCGGTACAATTCGGTGCTGGGGGCCCGTTACGTGGTCCTGACCAACGGCCTGGTGCACTATTGTTACGAGTATGCCGAGGGGCGATATACCCGTATGGACCGTTTTCCCCGCTTGTAAGTCATAGGCTTTATGCGGGCCTGATGCGCATGGATTTTTCCCGATACTTTTGCATTCGGATATATTTTGGTTAATTTAATCAAAATATTTGGGGGGGGGATTTTTATATTAGTTTTGTATATGGGGGTAAAAACCAAATGTACAAAAGAAGAGCAGCGACAGAAAGACAGATATCCGGTATATATCAGACGGTTAGCAGCGATACACCCCCAGACGCACCGCGAAACCAAATGTTACTTCGGTGATACTTTCGTGTTACATTTGAACCAGATTTGAACGCGGTGTTCGACCTCCGATGTTACATTGCCTCCGAAAACGGCCAAAAACGGTCAAATTTCGGAGGCTTTTTGATATCTGCGACCGTAGGTCGGATTTGCGACTGAGGCTGTTTGTGCTGCGATTTCAGCCATTGGTAGGCGTGTATAGGTGACGCCAGTCGAGTATCGTATTTTTATCGTTCAAACGGCCGTTCAAACCCTCACCAAACAAAGCAAGGTCGTTCTGCCATTTCGGCAGTCATGTTCTATGATCTGAGATTTAGACGGCCACAAAAACGGCCGTTAAAACTGCCCCTGTTTTTTCGTGTTTCAAAACGAAATATCCACGTTAAACAGCCATTAAGACTGCCAAAAACGTGAAAAAGAGATGCACCTAAACTAACCTTTAACTACCAAAACCGTGCAAAAATGCAGGAAAATGGAGGTATATGTACCCCCTTAATGACACACTTTTTACAAATTTCAATCGCTTATTTTTGTATAATCGTCTAAAAAACAGCGGCAACCGTTCAAGTTGCCGCTGTTTGCTGTTTGAAAAAGTGCGCGTGATACGCATTTATCCCATCGTGTTGAATCTCACACTCGCCTTTACCAATGCCAGTGCTTGGATCGAGTCGGCGGGGATATCTTTCGGTGAATGGTGTGGGTTGTGGCTAACGAGCCGGACGAAACGATCGTCATCAGCTTTTTGTATATACTTGATAGTAATATAGTCCTCGCCGTCAAGCGTGAACGATAGCAGATACATCTCGCCCCATAATATACTACTCGTGGCATGAGGAATCTCTTTATATAATATAATATCTCCACTTTTCAGAAGCGGATACATAGAGTCTCCGCGAACATATAATGCCCCGTCGCATGGCGGCAGATCGGGAATTTGCAAATGGCTGACCGGAACCTGTCGGGTCGTTCCATCGAAGAGGGCCACCAGTCCAGCGGTAGCGTCGAGTTCATACAGCGGGACGCTCTGCATTCCAATCGTGCGATCTGTACGGAGGGAGAACTGCTCCTTGATGGCGGGAATGGCCAACTGTCGATCTTCTGCGCGCTGCATTTCACCTTTGCCGGTCAGTAGCCATTCGGCGGATATATTCGCATTTGCGCATACTTTTTCAAGAACATCATATGACGGTTTTCCTTTTCGAGTCCCAACTACATTTTCCACGACAGTTGCCGATATGCCAACGCTCTGCGCAAATGCTCGCTTATTTCCTTTATATAAGGAATTTATAATCTCTTCAAATCGGGCGTTTATATTCATTGTTCCAAAATTATTCGCAAAAGCGAAAATTATTCGCGTTTTATTTTGAATATTCGCATTTGCGTATTATATTTGCATCGTCTTAACATATTAGGGCGCTATAAAGGTAGTGAAAATTTTGAATCAAGGCTATGAAAGAGGAAATGAAGAAATGGCAAACGCAAAGCAACAAGAACAAGGTCTGTTTTTACCTGATTACACGCGGTATCGCATTCAGTTATACGGAGAAGTCCGGAATTGTTTTCGAAGCGTCCGCTTCCTTCGTGAAGCGCATGTCCGACGCTTTGGTAACGGCTTACGGTTGTTCCTTGAGACCGAGCATCAATGAAGTAAAATAACCCGGCGATATCCCGATGATGGCATTTCAAAGAGATACTGTCTGACTACTTGTAGAACCAAACATAACCAAGAGAATGATGAAATATATCGAATTATCGACTTCTAAAAAAGCTCGCATCTGTCGGGCGTTGGGGGTAAGCCGTGTAACGCTGTGGTCGGCCTTGACCTTCCAGACCCAGAGCACGTTGGCAGAAAAGATTCGCCGCATGGCCGTGCAAAATGGCGGACGCGTAATGATCAAGCTCGATGTCACGGAAGGTTTCATGCCGAATTGCGAGATCGATTTCGTACATGATATCGGCGGCGTACAACGGATTATTCAGACCTTCTCGAACGGTGTTCGAGTGGAGTTCGACAACGCGACGTGCACAGCCAGTATCAGTCGGGACAATCGTGCCGTGAAAACGTTCTCCGATGTCAAGGTTCGCGACTGGGGAAACATCGTATTCGAGGCGCAAAGCCTCACGGATTCATTAAACAGGTAGGCTTATGATACCCAAACACCAAAGAGAGGCTATTTCCCGTCACGAAGAGCGTCTGAATGAGCTATTGCATGCGGCGGTCGAAGAACTGGAATCGATCAGCGGATACGGTCTCGGAGAGTCCGACTGGAACGAAGCCGACGGTACGATCACCTTTCTATTTCAAGACGTATCTCTGTTGAAACGCTTTCGACAACGTTGTGTGCAGCCGTCAGGATCTGCTCAATCCGGGGATCATGCTTATCAATCCACACCCGAAAGGTCATCGTGTACTCCTCCACGGCAGGAATGGAAAGTTCAAATCGGTAACATTCGGGAGGATACGATTTATCAGTTCTGTATCTCACGTCTAACCGGCGCAATTGAGGAGACATCGATTCACGAGTACGGAACATCAGTTGTTCCGACGGGCAAATGAAATGGATATATAGATCGGCAGGTAACATAATCGCTGAAATTTTGTAGTTGGCAACACAAATATAGCGATTTTCCCGCGAACGCTGAAGGCGTTGCCCGGAGCGATACCGGCGCGGGATCGAGACAACGAAGCGATGGAATATTTCGGAAACATAATAGCAGTAACGATGCACGAGCTGACGCGGTCGGACGATGGCGAGGCGGTAATGAGTCGTAGTGCTTACGATCATCTCGTGACGCGGGGCCGGGTAAATGTTCTACGTCCGGGCAAGGGACTCGGGTCGTATGCTCTGATCGAGTACCACTCGCTACCTGAACGGTTCCGACTGCGTTTTGAAGCGAAATACGGTAATCCCGAAAAGATAATGAAACAGGAAGATATGCCGCTTGCAGCCGATAGCGAAGCACAAAAGTATTATCATGAATATCTGTTGCCGAACGGCGAACATTTACCGGAGGATAAACAAACAGAATACACGTTGAATGCGCGGGTGCTGAATGCTCTTCGGGAAATGCGGGGGACACAAAAAGCGATGCGACGTGCGTGCAACAACAATACGCCGGTCATCTGGTCCAACATCTTTGCCACGGCCGAGGAGTTGCGCCAAGCTTACGGACACACCCTGCCCAAGAGTGAAGCTCGTCTGCGCGACAAGCTCCGCCAATATACGAAAGAGGGCTATGCCTGCCTCGTGTCTGGCAAGTTCTGCAATGCGAACACGCTGAAAATTACCAAAGCGGCCGGACGTCAGATCGTCGCCCTGCGCCGTTGCCGTGTTCCGGTCTATACGACCAAGCAGCTCTTCGAAGAATTCAACCGCATCGCCGAACGTCGCGGTTGGAAACGGCTCGCTTCGCAGTCATCGCTGGTGCAGTACCTCGAACGGCCGGAGATCAAGCCGCTGTGGTACGACGCTGTTTATGGTGAACTGGCGGCCAAACAGCTCTATGCACGCCGCAACAAGACCGAAATGCCGACGATGCGCGATTCGCTGTGGTACGGTGACGGAACGAAGCTCAACCTCTTCTACAAGGCGGTCGAGAACGGCAAAACGGTGGTGCGTTCCGCATCGGTGTACGAAGTGATCGATGCTTACAGCGAAACCTTGCTCGGCTATGCGGTCAGCGATACGGAGAATTTCGACGCTCAGTTTCGGGCTTTCCGTATGGCTATCGAAACAGCCGGACACAAACCGTATGAAATCGTTACCGACAATCAGGGCGGACAGCGGAGCAAGATCGCTCAGAAGTTCTTCGCGAATATCTGCCGCATCAATCGCCCGACAGCACCATATAACGCTCCGTCGAAAAGTATCGAGTCGGTGTTCGGTCGCTTTCAAAAGCAGGTACTGCATGAGGATTGGCGTTTCACCGGCGGAAACATCACTTCGAAAGAGGCGTGGAAGATCAACCGGGAGTTTCTCGAAGCGAACAAGGAGAAACTGTTCACCTACGAGGAGATGCTGGAGGCCTACTCCGTCGCCCGCAGCAAATGGAATGCGATGAAGCACTACCAGACGGGGATTGCACACGAAGAGATGTACCGCACGAGCGTCAATCCTGCAACGGAGCGCGTAACGGAATTGGATATGATCGATCTGTTCTGGCTGACGACCGAGCGGCCGAGCATATTTACAGCCGATGGTATCACGATCCAATACCAAAACCGCAAGTACACTTACGAGGTATTGACCTCCGATGGTACACCCGATTACGCATGGCGCAGTGAGAATACCGGCCGAGAATTCTTCGTGCGTTTCGATCCGAAGTCCATGAATCGCGCATTGCTTTACGAACAGACCCCGATGGGGTTACGTTACGAAACCGTAGCATATCCTTATCTCACCGTCCGCCGCAATATTCAGGAACAACAGGAAGGCGATATGGAGCTGATTCGCTACAACGATGAAGCGAACAAACGTGAGCGGGTGCGCCGTCAAATCGAGGCGCACACGTTGGAACTGGAACACGGCGTCACACCGGAACAGCACGGGCTGCGGACACCGGCGATCAAAGGCATCAGCGAAAAAGAGTACGAACGCCTGGCCGATACGGTTGTAGTCGTTCCTTCCGAGCAGTACTCCGAACCGGTGACCGTCGGCGAATATACCAAGGCGGTCAGCAATCTGGATTGCGATCCGACGGCGATATTCAATCGAATGTAAATTTTTGATTACAAACCAATATGAAACAGTTATCTCTCGAAGAGAAAAAGGATATTCAGGCCCGTTTGCAGGTCTATGTATCCAAGTATCCCAGCCAAAACAAGGCGGTGAATTCACTCGGTATCAGTGCAGGTACGATTAGTACGATTCTGAACGGTAAATTCGATAACATCAGCGACGAAATGTTCCTGCGGATCCGTTCGCAAATTTCTCCTGTGAATCCGGAGGAATGGACTGTCTGCGAAACGACGGCTTACCGGGAATTATTTCTTTTGCTGGAGGATGCGCAAGCGAATCAAAACGTGTCATGGGTGGTAGGAAATGCCGGTATCGGCAAGACGACGACCGCGCACGATTATGCGGCCAAGCATGAAAACGTGTTCGTTATCTCGTGTTCGGAGGACATGCGTCGCGGGGACTTTATTCGTGAAATGGCCCGCGTCATAGGGCTCAAACTCGCCCAGACGAGCCTGCGGGAGAAACTCCAAGCCGTAACGGATGAATTGCGTGTGCTCGACCGGCCGCTGCTCATCTTCGACGAAGGCGACAAGTTGATGGATACGGTGTTTTACTACTTCATTTCGATTTACAACGCGCTCGAAGGACGCTGCGGAATCATCTTTCTATCGACCGAATACATCAAGCGGCGGATGAGTATCGGCTTGGAGTACGACAAAAAGGGTTATGACGAGATGTTTTCACGTATCGGACGCCGGTTCATCGACCTCACTCCCGCAACCAGCCATGAGGTGACGGCCGTATGTCTGGCAAACGGGCTGAATGCCGAAGCAGCAATCTCCAGCGTGCTGGCAGATGCCCGCACGGTCGTATCGAAAGCTGCAAATCCATGGGATAAGAAGCAAGTGCGGGACTATTACGACATGCGCCGTGTTCGGAAATCGGTGCACAAAAGTAAAAAGCTCGCTGAAATCAAGAAATAGTCTTGTTCAAAAGCAATTCAAATGGGCCGGACACTATCTGCAAAACAGGTTCTGACGATCAAACGCCGCACAATTCGTTTGGGCGGCATCTGGGATGATTGCGTGGGGGAAATCGACCGTACGGGTGTGGTGTTCTTCTGGGGTAACAGCGGCAACGGAAAGACTTCGGCTGTGGTATCCTTTTGCAAGGCGCTGTGCGCTCATGGCAAAGTACTTTATCTGCCGTTAGAGGAGGGACTGGGAGGAACGACACAGGATGCTATTCGGCGTTATCGGGCAGATGAATGCGGCAGTCGTTTTCAGTACAACGATTCGATGAGTTTCGAAGAAATGGACGAACGACTGTCGAAACCTCGATCGTGGGATTTCGTTGTCATCGACTCTTTCCAATATACCCAAATGAGTTACAAGGAATACATCGCATTCAAGGAGCGGCATCGCAACAAATTGCTGATTTTCGTCAGCCATGCCGACGGCAAACGCCCGGACGGACGTGCTGCGATCAAAGTGATGTACGACGCTTCGCTGAAAATCTGGGTCGAAGGTTACAAAGCCTTCAGTAAGGGCCGTTTTATCGGTCCGACAGGCGAATGTACGATTTACGAAGAAGGTGCGCGTAAATACTGGGGATAAACCTTAAATGCAAAACGATATGGACATCAAGAAAATTTACATCAGCGGAAAGATCACCGGACTGCCTGTCCGGGAGGCGATCGCCAAATTTCGAAGTGCGGCGGAGAAGATACGGCGGTTCGGGTTCGAACCGGTCAGCCCGTTCGACAACGGCCTTCCACTGGAGGCCGACTGGGCGGAGCACATAGGCAAAGATATCTCGTTGCTGCTTCGATGTGACGCCATCTACTTGTTGGACGATTACGAGAAGAGCGAGGGTGCACGCATCGAGTTGTGCATCGCCCTCCATCGTCGAATGCCGGTCTTTATGAACGTACGGCCCAAACTCGGATTTTTCAGCGTACAAACCTTCGAAGATTATGACAAAGAAAAAGCGTAGCTACTTCCGGTTCTATGCCATCGCCAAGGCGAAAGGTATCGACCTCGACCGGTACAAGGAAACTTTGGTATTGCAATTCACCGATGGTCGTACTTCATCGCTTCGGGAGATGATGCCGACGGAGTACGAAGATATGTGCGAGTGCTTGCAGTCGGGTAAAATGAGGGGAGAAAGTATTGCAGACCACAAAGAACGGCTACGAAAAGCACGTTCGGCAGTGTTGAAACGCATGCAACGCCTCGGTATCGATACGACTGATTCTTCATTTACCCCGGTCAACGAATTCTGCATGGATTTACGTATCGCAGGCAAGCCGTTCGGACTATTGACCGTAGAGGAATTGCAGTCCCTTATTCCCAAACTGGAGGCGATTCTACGCAAGCCCAAAATCCGAAATACACAATGCGCCGTTTCAATTCCGCTTATTATTCGATCCAACCAATTGCCGAGCTAACCATGAAACCTGTAATTAAAACGATATCTGAAGTCAAAGATGCCGAGGAACATCTTGAAGACCAAATATCCTGCTTGCTGATGCAGTTCGAAAAAGATAACGGAATACATATCTCCGATTTAAGCATCTATCCGCGTGAAATCTACAATGAATACGGGAAAATAACAGATCGCCAAATCGGAACCTCAATCGTTGTCAAATTATGACCAACCTTTCTTACCGCCAGGCAATGCTGATTAAACATACGGCCTGGATGAATACTCGCCTGCTCGCGCGGGGTCCTCGTCCGGAAGACGCGCGGTACGTGCCGCTCGCGGTGCGGATGCTTACGCTGGTCGGCTGCCTGAACTACGCGATGCTCGACCTGGAGGCCGAACTCACGGCGTCCGGCTTGTTCCACCATGAAACCAAACGCCGTTATACGCAGGCTCAGACTTTGGTCACGCAGGCTCACGGCATCGCATGGTCAATGCTTCGCAAGATCGACGACCGGGCCGCCCGGCAGTACAACGACAAGACGGACGAGGCGTATCGGACCATCAGCGGCTGCATCCTGTTGGAGGCTCCTCAAAGGTCTTACAACATCGTGTTGTCGCTGTGTAGGATCATCAGCTCTCTCAACGGTCGGATTTCGGGCCGCTACGACTTCAACCCGGCCAAACCTCTTGTACGCATCCCGGCTCTGTTGGAGTGTACCGGGATCGAGGATTGTAAAATAGACGGAATTATCGAATTGAATTTAACGGACTAAAGAAAATGAAAAAATACACACAGGCAGATTTCGATGCCTTTGAGGTAATCGACGGAATCAAACAATGCCCCTCTGGGGATTACAGTGATATACGGGTATTCAGCGAGAGTTGCTCCTTCGGCAGGGATTGCTCCTTCGGCAGGGATTGCTCCTTCGGCGAGGATTGCTCCTTCGGTGGGTGTTGCTCTTTCGGCAAAGGGTGCTCCTTCGGTAGGGGTTGCTCTTTCGGCAAAGGGTGCTCCTTCAGCGAGGATTGCTCTTTCGGCGATTGGTGCTCCTTCGGCAGGGATTGCTCCTTCGGCGATTGGTGCTCCTTCAGCGAGAGTTGCTCCTTCGGCGAGCGGTGCTCCTTTGAAGGGAAAGGCGAATATATCGGCGATTATCCTTTCCTGGCTTTTGTCGGGTTCGGCTCTCGGATTGGCAGCAAGGTTTACTTTTTCAACCTGCAAGACGGCATTTATGTCCGCTGCGGCTGCTGGCTGTCGGATATAGCCGGGTTCCGGGAGAGGGTGAAGGCGGAAAATGCCGATGTGATGTACCTGGATTTGTGCGATCTGGTCGAGAGGAAGTTTGACAGGAAAAATTCGAAATAACTATGCGAGCGAACGAATATCAGACACGCGCGATGAGTACGCGGCTGCCGAGTTGCGAGAATGCGACCTATATGCTTTTCGGCCTGATGGCCGAGGTGGGCGAAATTGCCGACAAGATCGCCAAATGGCGCCGAAAGGGAGTGTGCCGGCTGGATATGGATCATTTGGTCTTCAATACGGGTGATCTGCAAGAGGTGGAGGGTTACAAATCCGAACTGATGAAAGAGGTCGGGGATTGTGCGTGGTTTATCGCGGGCATTGCCGATTGCTTCGGCTTCACGCTCGAAGAGGTCATGCAGCAGAACCTCGACAAACTCGCCAGCCGCCGCGAGCGCGGCGTGATCGATGGAAACGGGGATAACCGATAAATAGCAGCATGATATGAAAAGTATAAATTTATTCGGCCAAGAGGAGCATGTATTCACGAATCGCGGAAAGTCGCAAAAAGGGCTTTTCAACGATTACGAGGGCTTTGTGGAAAAATTCAAGCCCAAGAAAACGACCGACGACTGCTATACACCTCCAGCGGTGTACGACTATGTTTTGCAATATGTAGCCGATCATTGCGACATCGACGGAATGACCGTTGTCCGCCCGTTCTATCCGGGTGGTGATTACGAGAGCTTGGTCTATCCCGATAATTGCGTGATAATCGACAACCCGCCCTTTTCGATCATCGCTCAAATTGTCCGGTTCTATCTGAAACGAGGGATCAAGTTTTTCCTGTTTGCCCCGCATCTGACATTGTTCAGCGCTGACCTTGACTGTACACGGATCGTATGCGGCGCCGCTATCGTTTACGAAAACGGGGCAAAAGTAAATACATCTTTTTTGTCCAATATGTTCGGCGAAGCCGGTGTAATAGGTGATCCTGTGCTATATGAGGGGATCGACGCCATTTGCTCGGCACCGAAAGCGGAGTTGCCGAAATACAAATACCCGGACTGCGTGCTGACGGTTTCGGATGTAGCGTACATCGTGAAAAACAAGGGAGAGATAAAGATAGACAAGCGGGAAATGCTGCACCGCTCTGCACTCGATGCTCAAAAAAAGCACGGGAAAACGATTTACGGTTCCGGTTTTTTAATCTCACATACCGCCGCCGAAAGAGTTGCCGCCGAAAGAGTTGCCGCCGAAAGAGTTACCGCCGAAAGAGCAGCGGTGAAGAAAGAGGCTATAGTGTGGGAGTTATCCGAACGAGAGATGCGGATCGTTGAAAAATTAGGACAATAACCGATGATCTCTTATGACCCACGCCTCTCTTTTTAGCGGGATAGGCGGGTTCGACCTCGCCGCCGAGTGGGCTGGCTGGACGAACGCTTTCAACTGCGAGATCGATCCTTTTTGCCGAACCATACTCAAATACCACTTTCCCAATGCAAAGCAATACGAAGACATACGAACAGCAGATTTTACCATTTGGAAAGACCGTATCGACGTGCTTACCGGTGGATTCCCGTGCCAGCCGTTCAGCCTCGCAGGAAAGCGACAAGGAACAGAGGATGATCGCTACCTGTGGCCCGCAATGCTCGACGTTATTCGGACTGTTCGACCGCGCTGGGTCGTTGGCGAGAACGTTTACGGAATCGTTAATTGGTCGGAAGGGTTGGTCTTCGAACAGGTGTGCGCTGACCTGGAGGCGGCAGGATACGAGGTGCAGCCGTACATTATTCCGGCTTGCGGTGTCGGCGCTCCCCACCGTCGGGACAGATGCTGGTTTGTTGCCCACCGTACAGACGCAGGGACTGAAACGATGCGTGAACGGAAAGACGGTATTCCTACCGTTGAGCTTGTTGCCTACCCCGACGGCAATAGACGCAGGAAGCGGACGAATGAACAAAAGCCTCTCCCCGAATGCGTCGGAACGTCCGACGCTGGCAATGGCGTCGAAAATGGGATTGTTGCCTGCCCCGATCGCCAACGATGCGAAGAATGGAACGCTTCCGGCCAGTCAGGGCATACGCAAGGGCGGACTACCCAAGAAGGCGATGCAAAGCGACGAATACCGGACTGGAACGGGTTCCCGACTCAACCCCCTGTATGTGGCGGAGATGATGGGTTTCCCGGCGAATTGGTTGGTATCGCCTTTCCTCGGTGGTGCCGGGAAGCCGTCAAAGCCTGCGGAAACGCCATAGTCCCGCAGGTGGCATTGCAGATTTTTGAAACGATAAACGAATACGAAAGGAAATGAAAAAAGTAATGTTCAACGATCTTTACGGGTAGTTTACGAATTTGAATTGGTGAAACAACGAGATTCGATGCAAAACTTTGAAAACTTTCAAACATTTTGAAACATTTTGAAATATGAGAGAAATTAAATTCCGGGGCAAGCGCCTCGACAATGGGGAGTGGATATACGGAGATTTGGTACATACAATCAAAGACACACTCATATTACCCACCGATGAGGGATGGAATCAATACGCAGTCGATCCCGCCACCGTCGGTCAGTACACGGGGGTGAAAGGCAAGGATGATGGTAAGGAGATTTATGAAGGGGATATAGTGGATATGGAAGTTTTTGGCGAAGAAGATATATACTTTCATTGTCCTGTCTTAATTATATTCATCGATGGGGCGTTTCATATTGCCGAGGATGAAGAATCCGTGTGGGCACCAATATGTAACATTTGTATTTCAGAAGTCATTGGCAACATCCACGACAACCCCGAATTGATTGAAAAATAAACCGCCGAAAGGCATAAAAACAAAAATAGTATGTTCAAAAAGTTAGATTATCAAGTATTCCCGAGTGAGGAAAAAACCATCTGTGTTATCGATGACCCGGTATATGGCGGGGCGCATTGCTATGCGATTCAACACTCGGAGGGCTTTTCTGACGGAAAAGCAAAGTATGTGCCCGTCGAAACCCGCATTCAGTTTGTGCAGAAAAATGACGACGGAAGTGTCATTAATGGCGTGCAGTCGGAGCAGTTAGCCTATATTCTGCTCGACCGTGCTATCAAACTGAATAACCGTTTCCCGTCGCCGCAGAACGAAAAGCAGATCGCCGGGCTGCGGATGTTCCTTGAAGGTTGCGAGGAGCGTGTCCGTGATCGCATGAATCGCGGAGTGATGGGTGACCTCAAACAGTGACGCTGATTGTTCTGAAATCAAGTTATTGAGTGCAACACCCTCCCGCGAACCGTCAAGCGGTTACCCGGAGCGATACCGGCGCGGGAGCGAAGTATAATATCAAAAAAACGAATGATAAAATATGAGATAGATCAGGTACAGAGGTATAGGTATCGCAGAAAGGAAATGGGTATTCGGTTCCTTGTGGTTCGATACGCGCAACAAGGCAACCCTCATTTGGAGCGAAGAAGTGGAATACCGGCCGTTCGAGAAAAAATGGCTGTACTACACGGGCAAGAGCCGGGGACTTATGGGAAGCCCGCGCTACGATGTGATGAAGCACCTTCTGCCGTGGTGGTGGCACTTTGCCACGCCGAACCTCCTGAAAATCGTGCCGGAAATGGACGGAGGTACGCTCCGTTCCGAATCCGAAACGGCGGAGGAGGATTTGCAACTCCTGCCACTCAACATGAAATGGATCGCCACTTATAATTACGCCCGCGTGCTCGATCTGGAAAGGCAGGCAAGGGCGGCGGGGGTGCGCCAGCTAAAATCGGTACAACTGACGATTTTTGAAACGATAAACGAATACGAGAAGATATGACAAATCAAGTAACAAGCATCGAGCAATCGAAGCGGCTGCTGGAACTGGGCGTGCCGGCGGAGATGGCCAGCATGGTATGGGATACTATATCCCTTGCGTCACATCCAATATTGAGGGAATGGGACACAAGTACGGATACGAAACGTTGGCAGGTAGATCGTGTTGGCCATGTACCTGCCTTCACGGTCGCGGACTTGCTGGGAGCGTTGCCAAGTCATTGCCGAATGCCCGACGGAGCGTGGATCAATATGGAGATAGGGAAATGGGAGGACATCTGGTGCCTCTCGTACTACCAGATGGCCTCCGGAAGCGATGAGGTACTGTGTGGCGGCGCAGGAAGGGAATACTACTTATCGGTACAGTCGACACAGCTTATCAACCTGCTGTACGGAGCGGTCGAGTGGCTTTTATCAAAAAAGTGCAAATTGAAGATATGAAAAAGATAATGTTCAACGACCGCTACTGCTTGACGCAGGCGGTGATCGAAAGGAGAAAGATGATGACAAGACAAATGATAAATGGACTCCCTCTGTCGCAGAATAACCATTATGAAAAGAGGAGCACTATCGCTCCTCTTCAGACTCCGGAATTCGCCCTTCAAAGAAGGCTTCTCCACATTTTCTGCAGATGTAATCGCCCGTGGCTGTTCCTAAATCATACTCTTTTTCCAGATCAATCCTGGTGTGATCGCATTTTAAATCGGGGTTTTGGGCTTTCTTGGCTGCCCAGCGCTCTGCAATCATTCGTGCTTCTTTTACTTGCATAATACGGATTTTTAATTTCTCCCAAAAATAAGGTAAATCTTTTCAAAAAACAACATGGATATTACGAAAATGACAGCAGCACAACGCGCCGAACTGAAGGCGCAGCTTGAGGCCGAGGAGCGTGCCGAGAAACAGAAACGCGAAGAGAGTATTGCCGCATACAAGTCGTCGGTGGATGAGTTCTGCCGCAGCAAGTTTAGCCGGTTGCAGGCGTTGAGCGAGGAGATGCGCCGGCTGAAAGAGGAGGTTTTCGGCGATGCCGAAACGCTGATCGCGCTTAAGGATGAGTTGTTCCGGACCAAATCGGACCGACACAGCAATCAATTCACGACCTCCGACGGCAAGATCACCGTGGCACTCGGTTATCGCACCAACGACGGCTGGGACGATACGGTGAATGTCGGGGTCGATAAGGTCAAAACGTTCATCAAATCGCTGGCCAAAGACGAGGATTCGGCGGCTTTGACCGAGATGGTCATGAATCTGCTGGCGAAGGATCGCAAGGGAAATCTGAAGGCCAGCCGCGTACTGCAACTGCGCGAAATCGCCCGCAAATCAGGCTACCCGCAACTGATTGAGGCCACCGACATCATTCAGAACGCCTACCGGCCCGTCGATACCTGTCAGTTCATTTCGGTTTCCTACAAGGACGACAAGGGCGTGAAACAGACATTGCCGCTCTCGTTGGCGGCCATGGAGTAGTCCCGAACGGTTGTCTGCGGCGGTTCGATTCCGCCGCCGGGAACATTGTCAGAAAGTAACAAATTTTGTAGCTTTGTATGTGTTTAACTAAAAATATAATTTTATGGATCTTTATTTCGTAATTCTTGGAATTCTGTTTTTCATTTTTGGACTCCTCCAAATTATTCTGTTTTTCAAATTATGGGCTATGACCAACAATGTAAAGAAGATTGCACAGGGCAATGATTCTCCGCATGTTGATTGGCAACTTCGGGCTTGTGTTTTAACTGGAGATATGGATCGCGCCGAGAAATTGATAATTGAAGATTTTGTCGAAAAGGTGCGATTACATGTCGTCCAACACGGTCCATCCGAATCCATAGGACCGATCAAAAATGCGTGCCGAGCCAGATTCAAGGCGATCGGAAAACAGATGCCTGAAGCCATTGAAAAACTCCAGAATGGAGCAAATGTCATTCAGTTGATACCATAATTATCCCGTTTTTATATGCGATAATTCTTATTCCTGTCAAGAGATTCGATATAAATTAGTCGAATTTGTTTTCCGAAAAAAAGTTTTTACCTTTGCCTTTGACTTCTACATACCAGTCTTGGGCAAATAATCAAAAAAACGATTTTTGAACAGGATAAAAGGCAACGCCTACTATGGTGGTCGGTAAGAAATGATTCCGACTGCAAACGCCCAGCGTATGTGGAAGTCACACCTACGGTGGGCGTTGCTCTTTTATCACAATTCTTAATAAAATGACTTCCATTAAGAATGAGGCTGACAACCAACTGTCACAGGCATTCATATTCAATGCCAGTAACCAACAGGTGCGTACTGTAGTGATTGACAAAGAGCCTTATTTCGTCGCAAAAGATGTATGCGACATCCTCCAACTCTCAGATGTCAGTATGGCTGTAAGCCGACTTGATGATGATGAGAAGCTGACCCAATTATTACTTGTATCAGGTCAAAGGCGTCAAATGTGGTGCGTCAATGAGAGCGGTTTGTACCATCTTATCTTTCAATCACGCAAAGAGGAAGCGAAAGCCTTCCGCAAATGGGTAACATCAGAGGTGTTGCCAGCCCTTCGCAGAACGGGCCGTTATGAGGTTTTGCCGACAAGACATTCTCTCCGCCACCCTCGGCGCGGTGAGCCGATCACGGCAGAGATACTCCGCTTGCTGTGGTTGATTGGCGAGAGCCTTCACCAAGGGGATCAGATCGAAATTGCCATGGAGCTGGGCGTGACCCGCCAGACTGTGAGCCGCGTTCTGAACGGCGGTCAGCGAAGCAGCAGGATCCTGATGGCACTCTATAAACGTGCGCAGGCCAACCGCGAAGCAGACCGTCTGTACTACGCTCCGCGCGAGATGGCACAGCGTCTTTTGGGCGAGAATGTTCCTGTGCCGTCACCCCGGCGACTTCCGGCGGTACATCTTAACTGCGGTCGCGGGGCTGCCTTGGGAAATCAGAACGCCCGCAAACACCAATCCGATCGTTAAACCTTCAAACAAGTAAATCATCATGGGACATAATAAGATTCGCAAGCGTTATATGGTCACCGAGGGTGATCTGTTCCGGCTCTACGCCGAAATTCGCCAGGTGCGTCACGAGGAGCGGCGCGAGGCGTTCATGGCCGATTTCCGCCGCCTGCTGCGCGAGGCGCAGCCCGTACGGCTCGTCATCGAGAAAGGAGGCAGCGATGGTACGTTTTGAGAAAGACCGCTACATCATCGAGGTATATACCGGCTGCGACCCGGTCGAAAGCTGGTTGAACCTGCATGAGGAGATCGCCTACTTGCTCGGCCTGGTCAATCAGGGCAACTGCCCGGAGAGCGGTTTTCTGTGTCTTCCGCAGCTGCTCGGAGATATGATGCCCCAATGGGAAACGGCCCGTAAAATGAACGGGAATTGACCGTTTTTCGATCAACTTTTGAACCGCCGGAATGAATCCGGCGGTTTTTCGTTAAATTATTGAATATAATCGGTAAAAAGAAGTATAAAATGATTATTTTTGCAAAAAGCACTTCATTCATTCCGATACGATGCCTCGCGGCCGTAACAAACACCTGATCGAACAGCGCAACTCGGCGCTGATCCGCCGGTATTACTACTGGACGGAAGTGCAGCGTCTGCGCTTCGACGACGCCTTGAAAATCCTGTCGGAGCAGGAGTTCTTCATCTCCGAGGAGCGGATCATGGCGGTAATTCGCCAGGCGTGCCGGGAGTGCAAGGATTTGAAGGTGCAGCCGGTTCCTAAAGTCCGCAAACCGCGTATCACGGCGGCACAGTTGGCTCTTTTCTGCGGCGAATAACGGCTATTTTCCCTCGTTTATCTGATCTTTGACCGGCCATCGGAAGGTCGTATCGTAAATCTTCCAGTTGTAGATCGTCGTGGAGGCGCGACTGCGGATCCGCGACATCGGGCCGATGGAGCCTTTGGGCCGGTACCCTTGCAGGGCCTGTACCACGCGGCGGTTCAGTCGGGCGCGTTCGGCGATCTTGTCGGTGGTTCCCGATCCGACGTGCGTGTCGTCATAGCAATCGACAGCCAGGCGCACCGTGATTTCTGCCGTGCCCTTCTGGACGTTCACCTGGGGGATGCCGGCATTGCTCCATTCGGTTTCCACGGCACTCAAGAGCGCACACGGGAACGTGACGGGATATTGGTCGCCGGGATTGGGCTCCAACTGTCCGTAATCTTCGTCGATCATACGCAGTTCGGGGATCTGCTGTCCCAGGCGTGCGATCAGTTCAATCAGTACTTCATTCATAGCAATCCGTTCTTCTTAAGTATTTCTTTCGTTTGTTGTTCGATGTATCCGATAATTTTGTCGTTCAATTCAGCGCTTTCGCCTATGAATTGTCGCTGGGGTATCTTTACGTCAAGATGGGTTTTCGTTGTCAGTGCAATTCTCCGCCACATCAACGCCTCCTGATCGATCTTTGCTTCTGAATACCGCGCTTGTCTGAAGGTGCGCTTCTCTTTTTTTGCCGTGAAATTACCGGTCTTTTTCTTACCGATGGCATCGAAAAATACTTTCCAGCCGTGAGCTCGCATGGCCGGTGTCACTTCGGGATGTGTCGTTCCTCCGAAGTTATGGATGGCTGCGAACTGGTGGTCGTTCTTTATTGTTGCACGATAGTCAGAGGACTCCCCGATGGTCGAATCCATCAGAAAGTTTCGCCCGCTGGTCAAAGGGCCGAGTTGCGATGCCTTATCGACACGCCCGGATTGCTGTCGTCGGGTTTTTGGCCATGGATGCAATCCATTATTGACAAACCCACCCTTGCGGAAATTATTCCGGAAATGAGCTTCGCCTGTTCCGGCGATATATTTCGGGGCTTTGTCCTCGGCTAATTTCTCCAAATCTTCGGACATTCGGGCCAGCGCTGTTTTCAAGTCGCAGATCGTGTTCATATACCGTTCAATGTAGAAAAAAGTATTTAAATTTTGTTTTACGTTGCGGATATCCTATATTTGTAACGAATAACGGTTTGAGCCCTATCGCGGATTGTAGTTCCGCGGGACGGGAATTCGAACCGTTATTTTTTTATCCGCTCCAGAATCCGGGGAGAATCCGAGATGCTGTATAACTCTATTTGCCCTCCTTTCATTTCGCGGACAACAATCCAACTTTCGTCGCCTTGTATCCGAATTTCAAAAAGATGTGATTGTTTTAACCCTGACACATCCTTGAAATTCGGCACGCTGCCCATATATTCGGCTTGACGCATAATTTCCGGCATCTTGAGCAATAGTTCGTTCTTATACGCGTAATGTTTGTGCGGTTGATTCAGATACTCTTTTATTCCACGCATAGACACGTGGATTTCACGACCGAAGTCTTCATTTTTCAACACTTTTCCAGCAAGCGTCTGCTGGGCGATCTTACGCAGTTCTTTTGCCCGTACTTTGTAATTTGTCGGTACAGTACCTACTTGTGCATAATCGGGATAAATATCTTTCAGGGCTTGTTTTACAGCTTTTGCAGCGCCTTTGTATGCTTCCGCGATATAAGGATGTGTATCGGAGAATAACTTCGCATCGTAGGCAGGATTGTTATCCAATCCCGGCGAGGGGGTGTCCCCAAGCATGGGAATAGGCATTTCATCGTCGGATGTCGGCGGTTCATCCGTCTGCGATAGGCCGCATTTACATCCCCAACGATCTCCAGGGCGATGCTGTGTCCAAAATGCCGAGTAGATCGGCTGTACGACATTCCAAAAGATTTGGTGATCTTCGCCCGGATGGACTGATGTAGAGGGTTCCCAGCGGATATTAGGCAGCACATCCGCCCGTTTTTCAAAACGCTTCCAGTCTGCCGCCAACAATGCCCGTCGGATCGACATGTTATATTCCGTTCGCAGCCAGCTACCCATCTGATGATCGGCAATCGACGCCACGTCTTCACGCCATTTCTCGAAGGGTTTCAGTTTTCCGTCGGCATCGAGCAGTTGTGCCGCCATGTCGTTTTGCATGCGGTGTACCTTGAAAGCTGAAAATACGGCATTATTGTAGCGTAGTTCCTCATAAAATGCGTAATTCGTATCTTCCGCATCCTTTTTCCCGAATCCCTGATCTACGGCGTTATCGAAAACACGGCGTACAGCATCCAATACAGCGAGGTCAATCTCGTTTTTCGGATCAAATTCTCGATTATAGATACGTTCAAAAAGATTTACAATCAACTGTTCATCGATCATAAAATCGGTTCCGACTTCCGCCGCATTTCGGTACAGGTTTTCGACTACCATTCTAAAGCCCCCGGATCGTTGTCGGGGGCGATGCCGAAAAAATCGCGCATACGGTTCCAAATATTCCCGGACGTACGGTTCTGCGGAAGTGTTCCTGCGGTTTCTATGACTTCGGTGGATCGGTCTTGCAACATCCGGGCTTTGAGCCGATCATAGTCGGCCGGACGCTCCACGCCGTAGGTTTCATAGAGATAATCGTCGCTGATCGGCAATCCCATAGCCTGCAATGTACGGTCGATGTTGATTCTCGCCTCCAAATTGATGTTCTTGGGTTGTTCGTATTCGAACCTGCCGTTCTTGACGTTTACTCCCAGTGCGGTAAAAATATCCGCCATGTCGTAATTCAGCACATTCAACACATACAGACGATCCATGTGATTGATGGCTTCTTCGGCGTTCTTGTGTACGGTCCCGAGTGCCTGCGTTCCGGTGTCGTCGGTTTGCGTTGTGAGTGTGTTTCCGAGCAGAGCCTTGCTTTCGGCATTGTCGCAGTAATCCAGCAAAGTTTCGTAAAGCTGGGCGCTTCCGGCCTTCTGCGCGGCTTCGTGCAGTTTGAGTTCGGTCCCTTCGGGGTGAAGGAATATTCCGCTGGCGCCCATCGCTGTCAGATCGCGGAGCATGGCCCTCCTTGCCTCGTCGTTGTACATATCGTAAGTGCCTTCGCGCAGAGGTTGCCCGAACAACTCCGTGTATTGGGCGTAATATCCCAGACAGTTACGCTTATAGATGGCATAGGGCATCACCTGGGCCAGCAACCCCAGATCGCGGGGTTTCCCGACGAAAAGCAGATCTGCGAATTCGTCCCAGCTGTCGCCCGTGATGTCCTGTTCGCGCATGAAGATCAGGCGCCGCACGGGATCGACATGCTTGCGTGGAATCAAATCGTAATCGAGCCATTCACCGTCCCGGCGGAATTGAAAGAGCGAGAATCCCCACAGTTTCGCGTCGAGAATATCGAGGATGAAGTTGCTGAACCAGGGCGATCGCAAATGCTCCTGCACCTTCTCGTCGATGCGATCATTCCGACGGAATACGATCGGAAGATCGAGCAGTGCCGCCCGGCGTTTGTTGATCAC
>OKTE01000428.1_pt1 | contig 19837 bp, 20 predicted proteins | sample 1606151 | NCBI WGS metagenome assembly OKTE01 (sample SAMEA3879527, study PRJEB24766) | human gut metagenome | biome: human-associated habitat; feature: feces | place: USA | collected 1985/1987 | reverse complement strand
GTGGTCGCCGAACTCAAAGCCCTTCCAGCCCTTCTCCACGATGAAGGCGGAGATGCCCCGGGTGCCGATGTCCGGCGTGGTGACGGCGAATACCACATAGGTGTCCGCCTTGGGCGCGTTGGTGATGAAGATCTTGCCGCCGTTGAGCAGGTAGTGGTCTCCCTTGTCCAGTGCCGTGGTCTCCGTCCCGCCGGCGTCCGACCCGGCGTTAGGCTCGGTAAGGCCGAAGGCACCCAACTTCTCGCCTCTTGCCAGCGGCACGAGATACTTCTGCTTCTGCTCCTCCGTGCCGTAGGCGAAGATGGGCCACGCGCCCAGGGACACGTGGGCGGAGAGGATCACGCCCGCGCCACCGTCCACACGGGCCAACTCCTCCACGGCGATGGCATAGCTGAGAATGTCAAGCCCCGCGCCGCCGTACTCCTTGGGGAACGGCAACCCCAGCCAGCCCAGCTGTGCCATCTTTTTGACAGGTTCGTCAGGGAACTCATTGTTCTGATCCAGCAGGAAGGCAAGAGGCTTGATCTCCTCCTCCGCAAAGGCTCGGATCTTGGCGCGCAGCTCCTCGTGCGCGGGTGTGGTCTGAAACAGCATACGGTGTACCTCCTTATGTCACGTTTGTTGGGTCACTTCTTCTTTTTTAATTGCTTCGCCGGTCAGCAGCCGGTGCAGGCTCACGGCGCGGAACGCCTCGTCCTGCTTTCGCTGCAGCTCCGTTAGCTGGCAGTGGATGTCGCATTTCCCATGTTCGCTTTGCCAGCGGCAGTCATACCCCGGCTCCATGCAGGCGCACAGGACGTCATGCTCTCCCATGACGACCATGAGGTCGTAGAGGGAAACGCCACGCAGGTCGCAGGACAGCCGGCAGCCGCCGGCTGCGCCCCGGCTCACCTGCACCAGCTCCCCAGCGGAGAGCTTTCGCAGGATCTGATAGGCAAACTGCATGGGGATCAGCTCCGTCTCCGCCATCTCGGCGGCGGAGTGCTTCTCTTCGTCCAGCAGCACCCGCAGCATCCGCAGTGCATAGTCCGTTTCCCTTGTGATGAGCATATCCCTGCATCTCCTTTTTGGGTTATATATCCATTTTATCAATCTTGATAAATCTTGTCAAGATATTTTCGGAGGAATTATGCCGTCATTCTGTCATATTCCGAAAAAACGCACCGCCTTGCCATGCAAAATATTGGCAGAGACAGCCTCGGCGTGGAGAACCATTACGCACGAGAAAGACCATGCCCGCTGAAAATCAGAGCGGGGGGACAGTAAACTGTCCCCCCGCCCATGGTTCAAGCTTCTGTTAGACTGATAGATTGAAATGGATCAAGCTGCTTCGGCAATTCGTTTTCTTCAGCTGGAGCCGCCTGCTCTTGCACGGCGTCCGCTGTTGGCTTTGCGTGGCTCCGCGCCCCATACCCCGGCCTCAAAACACTTATTCATTTTGCAGGGCCCGGGATAGTGCCTCCCAAAATGTAAGACGACTACTGACAGATAGTTGTCGAAGTCGTAGTCGTCCGGCAGGTTGAAGTACGCCTCGTCCACCTTGTCCCACAGATCGGCGTTCTTCTCGCAGAGGCGGTCATACTCCTGCTCCAGCGTGTCGATCTCGTCCAGCACCTTGGGATCGGCCTTTTCCAGTGCCTTCTCGTAAAGCGGCATATTGTCGCAGGCGGGCAGCTGCCCATACAGCTTCTCCATCTGGGCATCCAGCTCGTTCAGCTCCTTGATGTCATTCAAAAGGGTTTCCTTCTCCGCCTCCGTCAGCGTAGTCATGTTGCGGATGAACGCTGCCTCGTCAAAGTTCTCGAAATCGTAGTCATCAGGCAGGGCATTGCAGGCCTCGTCTACCTTGTCCCACAGTGCTTCATTTCTCTGGAATACGGCATCGCTTTTTTCCTCCAGTGCCTCGATCTGATCCCAAATGGCATCCTCGTTTTCGGTAGCGATGAGGGTCTGCGGCTCTGCCTGATTGGGCGCAGCGGCAAATGCCGCAGTCGATGCTCCGATGGCCGTTACCGTCATTGCCAATGCCAGTAAAAGGCTCCAAACTGTTTTCTTTTTCATGGTATGTTATGATCGTGGAGCCGGTACACGCCGGCGTGGAGTGCGGCGCCTTTGCGGAGAAGAATCCCCACCTGGACATGATCTCCGTTGGTCCGACGCTTCTTGACGTGCATACGCCCAATGAAACCTGCAAGATCGAGGATGTCAAGATCACTACCGAGCTGCTGATCGAAATCCTGGAGCGTATCGCCAAGTAAAAAGACTTCATCTTACTTCCAATTTAGGCTACTTTCGACCATTGTCTCCTTACAGGTCAGGAGCCGGGCTGCGTGATACGCGCAGTCCGGCTCCTGGTAATTTATGTATGCCAAAGTATGCTCTATATGATCACCTGCCGCTTTCACGGCTTCTGTATCGCAGCCAATGAGTCCATGAGCGAATGGAAGCCATCTTCTCCCAGCATGGCTGCGGCATCGAACGGACTGCCATAGCTGGAACGCCGCCGGCCATATCCTCGCCCACTGCGGGTACGCACTTTCTCAAAAGCGCCTTGTCGTGGGTTAACCTATTCTGCGCTGATTGGAATCAGAACTCTGAACTGTTTCCGAAACAGGCTCGCTCTCCTGAAGGGAACGCCACTCGATGTTCTTTTCGAGGATGTCTCCGGATACCGCATCCACCTTGTAGGAATACTGCTTCTTCGCGGTGTAGAACTCCAAGATGTAGCAGGGCTTGCCCGAATTGCGGCTCAACTCCTCTCTGGTGAACACGATCTTCTGCGCTGCCTCATCCAGCCCCGCGTCCTCTAATGCGATCTGCTTTGCCTTTTCCAAGCCGATAAACTCCGGAGCAAGGGGAATGATCTTATCGCAGGTCTTATCCATGATCACGCCCAGAACGGCGTCAATTTTGTAAGTCCAGCGAGCTGAGTCACTTTCAAAGACGAAGTAATAGTAGGGTGACTTGATGCCGCCGGCAACCAGCTCCTCTGTCGTGAAGACCACCTTCACATTGACCCCGGCGTCGTCCAGTGCGATTTTCTTCGCGTCCGCCAGAAGAATGAAGTGGTAAGCCTCGATGATGCTGCCGTTCTTGGCGTCCACCTTGTAGGAATACTGCTTCTTCGCGGTGTAGAACTCCAGGATGTAGCAGGGCTTGCCTGAATTGCGGTTCAGTTCCTCTCGGGTGAACACGATCTTTTGTATAGCTTCATTAAGTCCGGCATCCTTCAAGGCGATCTCCTTCGCCTCCTCCAAAGAGATGAAGTCCGTTGTCACGATCTCTTTCTGTTGCTTCTCCAACACAGTGCCCAGCACCGCATCAATGCGGTATGTCCACTGTGTTTTTGCATCGGCAAAGACGAGCTGGTAGTAAGGCGTTTTGATGCCGCCGCTCACAAGGGTTTCCTCGGTAAAGCTGACTTTATCCTCGCATCCGGCATCATCCAGGGCGATTTTTTTCGCTTCGGAAAGCGTGATATACTTCCCGGCGTAAATAATGCTGCCGCTCTTTGCGTCGATTTGGTAGAAATATTGATTCGTCCCGGTGTAAAACTCCAGCAGGTAGCAGGGTTTGCCCTGATTGCGGTTCAGCTCCTCTCTGGTGAACACGATCTTCTGCGTCAGCTCATCAAGCTTCGCGTCCCTCAGTGCAATCTTCTTCGCTTCCTCCAAGGAGATGAACTTCGATACACTGACAGAAGCAATGCCGGAGGCCTCTTGGAATTTAAGAAGCTCGTCCAACGACATGCGGGCAACCTCGTCCGTGGGCAGACCGGTTTTGTTTGCTGCGGTGAGGATCCAGTCGGCGCGGCCAAGGGAGACATGGAATTCCTCGGCGATCTTTGCTGCTTCGGCGTTTTCCGTCAGTTCGGAGTGGAAAACCAGCGTGCCGACGGCATCGGTCTGCTCCAGGGCCTGCTGGATCTCCGCGGAGAGCGATGCCTTTAGCTCGGCGTTCGCATCAAGACGGGAATCAAAAGAGATCAGAACCGTCGCTTCACCGTTTTCCATATATCCGCAGGCCTCATAGGCAGCGACCGTGCGCGTTAGAGCGGTCTCGACACTCTGCTTTCCCAGCGCAACATCGCTGAGCGCATTTTCCGCATCGCTGTTCAGACTGCGGACATTCTTAACGCTCCCGCTTTTGGCAATCGTATATTCCACGCTGGGGTTGACATCCATTGTGAAGGTGCCTGCTGTCGCATTGCTTCGGATGGCATGTGTGGCGATGCCGGTGCAGAAAACCAGTGCAAGGCAGGCAGCCATTGTTCCAAGCTTGGCCCAGCCGGGCTTTCTTTTGGTATTTGCTTCGCTTTCCGCGTCAGCGATAAGCTCGTCATTGATCTTTCCGATCGAACGAAGAAGAACTTCGGTTTTCATAGCATAATTCCCTCCTTTTCAAGAAATCGTCTTAGTTCGTTTCTCATACGGAAAAGCAAAGACGTCACCTTGCTCTCGCTCATTCCGTATGCGTCCGCAATATCCCGTATTGCATAGAGATGATAGTATCTGCGGACAAAAATGTTACGGTTCAGCTTGGGCTTTGCATACAGGAAGCGGTCAATGGCGGCAGCCAACTCATTTTCTTCTATGGTCTGCTCCACAGTCGTTTCCGAAGGAACGCAGGCTTCCAACTCAGACAGCGCGAGGACTACTTGTCCGTGTCCGCGTTTTTCGGCAGTATACCGCTTATAACGGTTCAGAGCGAGGTTGCGCGTGATTTTCCCTAAGTAGATCGACAAACGGCTCGGACGCTGCGGCGGGATCGAATTCCATGCGCCGAGATATGTGTCGTTGGCACATTCCTCCGCATCCTCTTTGTTACGCAGTATGTTATATGCAATCGTATGGCAGTAGTTCCCGTACTTTTCTGTGGTGGCGGTAATCGCGCTCTCGTTACGCGCCCAGTACAATTCTATGATCTCATGGTCTTTCATTGCGCCCTCCCTTCTTTCTGCGTAAAGGCCTTTCACTTATATAGACAACAAAAATAGCCATTCATTGCGTGGACAGGAAAACTTTTCTTCAAGCTTATCATATCATGCGGGAGCGGCGATTTCTACCGGTCTGAAAGTGCTGGCTTAAAGAAACAGCTTGCCGCCTACGCCGCAGTTTACCCCGGCGAGTGCCGCCAGACCGACGCAGACCCCGAAACGGGCTGCATGGAGTTTGAAATCCGCAAGGGGCGTTTCTCTTTCCGTCTGACCGCCCCATACAGCGAGGAACGCCGGAGAGCCGCCAGCGAAGCGGCGAAAAAACACTCTGGCAATTTGACACGCACTATTCAAAAAGATGTGGTATAATTTTTTTGAAAAAGTTTGAGATTTGATGTAGTATTTGCAGCTAAAACCGTAGTATATAGGTGAAGCCGGAAAGGAGGCGATGTGATGATAACAGATGAAAATATCATTGAATTGTTTTTCGCGCGTTCAGAACAAGGCATACGGGAACTGGACACAAAATACGGAAAAGACTTCCACAATCTTTCCTACCATATCGTAGGGAGCAGGCAAGATGCGGAAGAATGTGTAAACGATGCCTATTTGGGCGCATGGAACGCTATTCCCCCGGCGCGCCCCAATCCACTGCTGACTTATATCTGTAAAATAGTTCGGAACATTTCATTGAAGATTTATTACAGAAAGGAAGCAGCAAAACGAAGCAGCCATTACGCGATTGCTATGGAGGAAATTGAAGCCTGCATAGCAGCCCCTAACACAGTAGAAGCAGAGATCGAAGCCAGAGAGCTGGCCCGTATCATTGGGGAATTTTTGGACACGCTGACCCTCGAAAACCGCGTTATCTTCATGCGCCGCTATTGGTTTGCCGACAGCTATAAAGACATAGCCGAGTTTGTAGGACTTTCGGAGAAAAATATCTCCGTCCGGCTGACCCGTATTCGTCAGAAAATGAAAGAGTATTTAGCGGAGAGGGAGGTGTTTGTATGAACTCTAAGAATTTTTCCGAAGCAATGAACAAGTTGGAAGATAAATATATCACAGAAGCAATAACATACAACCATATGAGCAAAACTGGCACACGCAGGCATATTAAAAAAGGTTTTTTAATTGCTGCACTTATCGCAGCTCTCTTGCTGCTGTGTGCTGCTGCATATGCAATTATCCGTTCTTACTCAACGACCATCGAAAACACAACCCTATATTGGTATACAGATGCCGGCGTAGTGGATTCCAGCCAACCGGGCTCGCTTTCACCAGAAGAAGCTGCACAGAAACTTGCGGTATTGTTCATGGAGGATTTGAAAACAGACAGCGAGGAAAGAACCTTTAAGGTAACGGAATATAAAAACCTTTCTGTATCTGTTATGCCGACCAGCCAGATTGATGCGGAAACTGCTGCAATTTATTCCTTGAGGGAGGAAGAAATCTCCCCTGACACATGGCTTGTGGAAATCTCCGTTTCCTATAAATACGAGGGAATATTAAGCCCTGTCGGACCGAGTAATGGGGAATGGATTGACATTCTCTATCAAGCAAGCCCTGTCGGATTTTTAATGACAAAAGATGGCAATTCCTATTCACTGCAATCGAGATATAGTTAAGACAAAGTGGTGTAACACTATTCACAAAGCGCAATCGACGAAAATCGGTTGCGCTTTTTCACTGTCTGCCCCATACAGCGAGGAACGCCGCAAGACGGCAAGCGAAGCGGCGAAAAAGTACGGCGTTCATAGAAAAGTTGCACATTTGTATGGAGACAGGAATTGAAAAGTTCGCGCTTTGCATGGTATAATCATATTGGATAGTTATAAGTGATTTGAACAATCCTTCTGCCCGCCGACAAAGCAAAAGCAACCGACCTGATTTTTGGAGGTGAACAGTATGAAGAAAAAGAAGTTATGGATTGCGATCCTCGTGGCTTTTGTAGTGCTTGCATCATCCGTTGTTTATTTGAACCGGGCTGTAATTTTTCAGCGCGGCAATCCCATTCCTTATCTTGCAGCGGCTGCCCGGATTTCTGAAAAGAACCCCTATGTGGCGGTGGATGAAGCAAAGGGCGTCTATATCTCCAAGCGTGGCGAATGCCCGGAGCTTCTTGAGTATTATCAGGAAAAAACAGGGATGGAATTTGTCGAACAAGCTGGGAGCAGCTACCTGTTTACTGATGGGAGTCGAAATGAAGTAGCCTCGTCTGAGGTTTATTGGGGGCATTATACGGTCTGGGTGTTGCCCGCTATGGACGCTGCCGCGAACTACGATGCTGAGCAATACGACGCGAAGCCTGTCATTTATCTCTACCCGGAGAAGAAAACTGCGGTCACTGTGAAATTGAACTATGCCGGAGAACTGACCTGCACATATCCTGCCTACAATGACGGCTGGAAGGTTTGCGCCAGTCCCGACGGCACATTGACAGACGCCGACGGGCAAACGTACAACTATCTTTATTGGGAGGGCGTAAACAGCGTTGCTTATGATTTTTCCGAGGGCTTCTGCGTAGCCGGAAGCGACACCGCCGCTTTTCTGGAGAACGCCTTGAACCAGTTGGGCCTTACCCGGAAGGAAGCAAATGAGTTTATCGTTTACTGGCTGCCGCTAATGAAAGAGAATCCTTACAATCTCATTGCATTTCAGTCCGACAGCTATACGCAATCGGCGCAGGTATCCATTGAGCCAGCACCCGATACGCTGCTGCGGGTATTTATGGCGTGGAAGCCGCTTGAGAGCGCCGTGGATATTTCCGCTCAGAATCTCACCGCCCCGGTGCGCACCGGCTTCACGGCAGTGGAGTGGGGCGGCTGTCAAGTTAGGTGACCGTTGGAGTTAAAGAACGTCAAACTTCATTCTCAGGAGGACTGTTATGAACACAAAAACAAAGCAAGGCGGGCTTGGCATCGTATCCATCCTGACGATTGTATTCATTGTTCTGAAGCTGTCAGGCGTGATTAAGTGGCACTGGATATGGGTGCTTTCGCCAATCTGGATTTCCGCATTGACTGCTGTTGTCCTCTTTGCCGGTATTCTGATTGGCGGAAGGCTGAAAAAGGGCAAGTGGTAATATGCTGTCAGGAATTTCAAACTCCCTTTAGGAACTAAAGGCCGCACGTCCATACTCTCCTATCGGGAGTATCGCACGTCCTGCGGAGCTTCATTCCCGGTAAGCAGAAGAAAACTGCCAGACCGAGAATGCTTCGTCACTTCGTTCCGTTAAGTGAGGAGAATGACAATGAAAATTAAATGGATTAGAAAGTATGACGGGAAAAATCTTCCTATCCTCGCCCATTGCGGGTACGGGTTCCGGGTGCATATTGGACAGTATCTCACGAACCAGTTGCTCCACTGTTTGCCGGTCTATCCTTGGCGCAGCCGCGGCCTCCGGTGTTTCCGGGCAATTCATATAGTGGGTCACGGCGTTGACCAGGAACTGTGCCTTGCGCCGACCCTGCTCGTTCAAGATCGCGGCTACCTGCTGGTGGCTTGGGTCACCGGCATTGAATTGGACGGTATATCTGAAGGAATCCTTCTTTTCGCCCATATGGATCACCTACTCGTCTTCGTAGCCGCATACAAGAGACCGTACCCGGCAGCGTTGGCACCAATCTCCTCCACAAAGATGGCCGTACCGACCTTACCGGACTTTTCGATCTGTTTCCGAAGCAGCAGAGAGCCGCCGCCTACAAAAATAACCCTGCCGGTACGCAGCTCGATCTTCCGCTCCCGCAGAGTACGGAAAAGGTCCGCCACGAAGGACTCCGCGCCGCGCTCTACCAGTGTTTGGATCTCACTGCCGTACTCTGTACTGCAACCTGTGAGAATGGAGTCAATGTCCGTTTCCTCCAGCAGCAGATCATGGTCGGCACGAATCTTGGACAGCAATCGGTTATAGAGTGTAATGACGCCGTTTTCCAGCGAATCGCAGGAAGCCCAGTCTGCTGCGCCATAGCGCAGGGAGAGATAATCGGCAGTAAAACCGCCTATGTCGATCACAGTGGCCTTGGCAACCGTGCCGAGCTGGAGCCGCTTGAACACCGGAGCCGTAGCTGCCAGCGCCTGCGGGAAGCAGACCGCCTCCGTGATACAGATGGAGTATTTCCTCCCATTGAATTCAAACCCGATCACACCGCGGTTCAGGAAATACTGGGCAAAGCGTTTATACTGCGTTCCATAATGCGCAGGCGGCAGCCCAACGGCAAGCTGAATGTTCATCAGCCGATCCGGGACATACTGGCCCGCCGTGTTGATCTCGTAAGCGATGGCGAACAACGTCAGGATAAAAAATCGGTCGTCCTCTGTTTTATCCCGGGTATAGGGGATTCGCTGGTCGGAGAGCGTGTAGTATTTTCCCCGATAAAATAGGATGTTGTCACCGAAAGGGGGACGGGTATCGCTCTCTACCAGTCCGGATGTAAATACCCTACTGGCTGTTTTAATTTGTTTATTTCCGTGGTCTACGCAGACTAACATAAGATCAGCTCCTTCTCTTTTGTGCTTATACTGTGTTTATACGACTTTAATACGCATTACTGCAACAGGATAGAAAAACAGACGTGGAAATCTCCACGTCTGTTTTATACATATTTGTCAGAACTTCTTTAATTCCCTCAAAGAATTTTGGAGCGCATTGAAGATATTGAACCGGCTGGTCGATCAGCTATCTTTCTCCATCGTCGATCAAAAGAAGATCGTCCCGTGTTGCGGCATGATTGCGTAGCTCATCCGAGAAGCCGGAGATGCTGAACAGGACGTACCACACTTTCCGCCGATCCCGCTCCCATGCGACATCGCAGGCCTTAGTTTCCAACGCATGAAGGACATTAAGACCAACTGGCTCTTTCCAGTACTTGCACTCTCCCAGAATCAGGTTCTTGCCCTCCGGATCAAGAGCTGCAATGTCGATCTCATTCTTGGCATCCCAATACCCGCCCAGCTTGGAGAACTGGAACGGCCATGTGTTATTGACATTCAATTCCCACATCCGCTCCTCACAGATGTCCTCATATACGAAGCCAATGTGGCTGGTAGTGAGGCCCTTGCGGATCTTATCCATCACGATACCGCTATGCCCGCTTTCGATAAAGCTCATATTGGGATAGATAAATGCGAACCAAAACCGCAGATAGTTATCCTTGATCTTGTAAAGGCCGCGCTTGCTCTTCTCGGGATTTCCCTCTGTGACAGGCACCCTTCGTTCCAGAATATCCAGATCCATCAAGGTCTTCAGGTACTTGGTCAGGTTCGTTGACTTGACCTCCAACACAGCGGCAATCGTGGAAAGCTTGTGATTTCCGGCTGCGATCGCCTTGATAATGGAAAAGTAACTGCCGACTTCACTGACCTCCTGCTGCAGCAAAAAATGCGGTTCATCATAGAGATAGCCGGAGCGGTTCAGTACGCATTTCTGGATAGCACGATAGATATCGCTACTCTCCGAAAATAACTCGATATACTTGGGGACACCGCCTGTAACAGAGTATAGCTCAATGAGCTCTCTGCGGGTTTTGCCAGGGAAAAACTCATGGTAATAGGCGAACGGGATCTGCTTGAGCCGGATCTGCGCGGTTCGCCTTCCGTATAAAGGGCTGCCGTAGGCCAGTGTCTGAGACTCCATCATGGAGATCAGGGATCCGCAAAGGATGACCATAACAGACTGCTTCTTTAGTATTTCTTCCCATATCCGTTGGAATATGGAAGGAAATGCAGGCTCTGCCTTGCCCAGATACTGAAATTCATCCAGTACGATAACGGGCTTGCTGTCATACTTGGCATCCACGATTGCTTTGAATATCACGTCCCAGCTCTTGACATCCGCATTACGCAGAAGCTCACTATCAATGAATTCTGCCGCTTTCTCTTTGAATGCCGCTCGGTTTTGTGCTTCGGACTCTTCACTCGCAAGGAAAAACAGGGCGTTTTTATCCCGAATAAACTCGGATATTAGCGTAGTCTTTCCCACTCGCCGGCGTCCATACAGTACGACAAGTGCGCTGCCATTCCGCTCATACTCACTTTGCAGCGTCTCCATCTCCTGCTGTCGATCAACAAATACATGCATGCGATCACCACCTTTACAATTATTATACTCCAAATTATAATAATTTCAATCATAATTTTATTCCGCTTCTATAATTCTTTGTGGCAATGTAAGGGACAGCTTTTCAATGGATGCGGTAAAGTGTTTTTCAGAGTATTTATCTCGATGCCACGCCTCATAGAAATCTGTGCAGCATTCCTCCTCCAGAGCATCCCTCTCTGCCCAATCCTTTACGCAGCCTTCTGCCTGTTCTTCGCGGATGCCCTTCAGCATAGCAAAACGCGCCATATCATAGTCGGCATACAGCTCTGTAATGCAACCCGAATCCCAGCTTGTGGTAAACTGCATTGTAAGGAGATAGACCTTGCATGTCTTGCACACCGAGGGATCAGGCGAGATCACCCGAACCATCTCCGGTGCCATGATAACCATACGCCGCATACGGAGTGCCATCAGCAGGATCAGGAAGGTCTTGCCCGCGCCGCCGGTGCCGCATACGGCAATATATATCTTCCATATCTCTGTAACTTCCGTTTCCGTCACCGTGACCTTACCGGTTTTGGGATCCGTATTCGTTTCCGTTACCGTAGTCGTGCGAGACTCCTCCGTGCTCGTGAAGGTGTAGAGGGCGTCCTTGGCCTTGCGGATCAGCGCCTCCATATCCTTGAGGGAGATGGAGGCGTAGTCCTGATCCTTGGCGGCGCAGTACATGGCGATGAAACGGTTGGCATTATAGGCTGGGGAGCTCTCATAGGGGTTGACGATCTCCTTCTGGTCGGCACTGGAAGCGCCAAAATCTGCATCAATACGGGTACGAACGTCCTCCAGGCCTTCCTCCAGCAAGTCGCTGATCGCCTGCGAGATCTGATTGATGTTCTCCACAATGGCGGTGTTGTCGTTGAGAATCGGAGAATCAGGATTTCCCTCAGAGCCTGTCTGTGTCAGTCCGCCGAAGATCAGGGAGGGTAACAGCATGATGAACAGGACGGGGATCGCCAGCAGACCGGCAATGATGGCGACGACTGCCTTACGATGTGTCCAGAGTGCCGCTGCCGCCGCACCGTAAGGGCCTGCAGCAGCAGCGCCTTTTGCCGCACCGCTTACCGCTTTTCCGGTTTTGATGGCGCCGCGCACAGCGCCGGCAGCGTGTACGCTGATCTCAGCGGCTTCGTTCAGACCGTTGCGTTCTTGCTGGGTCATATCAGGTCTTGTCCTTTCTGCGAGGCGGGTCAGGCAGGCGCCGGATCAGGCTCTCACGATAGGAAATGCCGCCATCCGGATTCTGATAGGGCTTTTTCTCCACTACGCCCTGTGCGTACTGCCTATACCATTTTGTGCCATCCACGGTGGTGACGGTGGTGTATTCCCGTTTTGGCTCCATATACTGTTCAGTGCTGTACATGGCAAAGGCACGACCGTCAGGTTCTTCCTCAGAGGTCTCCGTGCCGGTGATATGCCCACCGCCGATCTCCACATTGGAGAAGGTCGGAATATCCGCCGCGCCTTCACCAAGAGCCGTATAGCCCATATAGGACATGAGAGCGTCCGCCGCCATATTGCCGGACATGACATCCCCAGATCCCGCACCGCCGGTGGCAATCCGGCTGATAACGTTATTGGCAATATCGCCGCCCTTGGTCATAGAGGCACGGAATGCCATGCCGCCAACGCCGCCGCTGCCTGTGCCGGTGGCGTTTCGGTATGCGCCGTTATAGAAGCTGCGATTGGCAACACCGGCCAGACCGCCTTGCAGGAAGGTATTGCTGTCACCGCCACTGCCACCGGTGCTTCCGGCTCGCCCTGCATTACCGCCTCGACCTCGTCCGGCGACGCCACGGGCGGCAGCGATGCTCCGCGCGGCCAGCATCGCTTCTGCCAGCATAGAGCCGCCTGTATGACCCACATTGATGCCAAGGCCCTGCATGAAGCTGTCGATCTTCTGTGAGATCTTCAAAAATGCCACTGCGCACAGAAACCAGACGAACAGGTTTCCGGCCACACCTTCTTTACCGGAGGCTGAGACCTGAGACTGCACATCCGATTCCGTCAGAGCAAAGGCAGGGATTGTGAGCGCACATATAACCAGTACGGACAACACGATCCCTGTGGTGTATTTCGTTTTTTGATTCATGATCGTCTCCTATAGGGATAAGGGGTTTGCCAGGAAGGTTCCCACCATGGTGATGAACAGGCGTAGGCACCATGCGTTCATCAGCAGCAGAAATATCTGGCCGCCGAACATCCGGCACCACGCCTTGAAGATGTTGGAGGTGCTCTGCGCCGCGCCCGTAGCAAAAGCCACCGGTGCCGTGAATACCAGAACGCCCAGGAGCACATAACGCTCCGCCGCCTCAAATAGCAGCTTGATATAGTTCCACGCCAATATGAGGACGAGGATCAGGGCGATTAGAGCCACCGCGCCGTTGGCGCAGACCCCAAGGATGGTAAGTATGACCGAATTGAAGTCGGCAAAGTTCAGTGTGGGCAGCTCAGACGACATGATCCACGCGTAGGGTGTCCCGCCGATTTTCAGTATCAGCTCCACGATTTCATCTGCGAAATAGGTCAGCAGAATGAACAGCACAGAGCGGATCGTCAGTTTTACCGGGTCTTCCGCCTCCACACCGGCCACAAGGCCATAGTTCTTGAAAAGCTGCCAGATCAGGTTCAGCAGAATCATGCCGATAGCCAGCGCAACAAAGATGTGGTACATTGTCTCCGCGGCGGGGAAATAGCGCAGGAAGGTGCTCATATTGCAGCCCAGCGCACCCAGTACAGAGGTGTTGATAAGGTCAAGACCGTACATGACCTGCTCCGCAATCCATTCTACAATACCATCTAATATGCCCATAGCAACACTCCTTTCTCAACCGGGCAGTGAGGCGTTATCCGTTCCATCTGCCATCCGTGAAGAAGGGCGTAACATAGGACATGATGAAGCCCAGACCGTTGAGGATCGCCCAGGTGATGATGATACGCTTGAGCCATGCGCGGCTTTCATCCACAGTGCGGCCACTGCGGGAGAAGTTCATCAGCAGCAGAGCCACCGACGCGGTGACAATGGCGGCGATGGTGGAGATCAGAAGGATCTGGTTATAGACGTCCTTCATGATCTCGTTGGCCTTCTCCCATACAGTCGCGGCAAAGACCGGTTGGCAGAGCATGGCGGCCATGGTCACGCCCACGAAGGCCGCGTATAGTGCCTTGCCGGGACTTTTCCTGTGGAGATGTGTGTTGGTCAGGTCATGTTTTTTCACTCGTGATACCTCCTGTGATACAAAAATGTGGAAAGGGGTGGCCCTGAAGGTCGTCCCCAGCAAACTGCCCAATAGCCCGGAAACACAAAACACCACCCTCGAAAGGATGGTGTTCTGTGTCGTAAAAGTGGGCTTTGGCATCTTTGGGCATGCTTAGTATAGCACACTCAGATTTGCACCGAAATCGCAAAACCGTGCCAATGTTGTGGCGGGAGGAAGCCAAATCCGCGACCCACATTTAACACGGGATAAGTGTTAAATCCGAGAAATACCATAGGAACTCCTATGATGTTTTTTGTTAGTTGCACATCAGCATGCAACTAACAGCTAAAATCTTAGTATATATAGACTAATGCTCCGTATACTATTTTACTTTTGAGGTAAAAGTCTGTTGACAGTTTTATGACAAAGTGTTATCCTATAATTAACCTGCAAGGTAAATTATAGTGGAGGGGATGAAAGCCCTGAAAATAACATTTAAATCGAACAAACTGGGGAAGATTTGCACAGACTCCTCTGTGACCAGGAAAACATATAATTTGGAAATGGCGGAGAAAATTGCTCAGCGCATGGAGGAATTGGAGGCTGCCGATTCGGTTGATATGTTATTACAGTTTCAAATTGGCCGATGTCATCCACTAAAAGGTAATCGGCAAGGACAGTTTGCGATGGATTTAGTTCAACCATTTAGATTAGTATTTGAAAAAGTAAAGAATACAGTACAGATAGTTAAGATTCTCGAAATAGAAGATTATCATTGAGGTTACTGCATTCAGGAGGTAAGGAGGAAACTGATATGCTACATGGAAAAAGCGTAATAGCGGTACCACCTGGGGCAACCATACGCGAGCAGTTAGAAATCCGCGGAATGAACCAGCGAGAGTTTGCAAAAAGAATGGGGATGACTGAGAAACATATCAGCAATCTTATCAATGGCAAAGTGGAATTAAGCCAGAATGTTGCACTGCGTTTGGAGTCTGTCCTCGGAGTTCCTGCCAAGTTTTGGAATAATTTGGAAGCGATCTATCGTGAAAAGGTTGCTAGAGCCACTGACGAAAATGAGTTAGAAGAAGACATTTCAATTGCTAAAGAATTTCCGTACTCAAAAATGGCAACATTGGGTTGGGTTCCGCCGACAAGAAAGGCAGAAGAAAAAGTTTGGAATTTGAGGGGTTTTTTTGAAGTTGCGCGTCTAGGATTGTTAGAAATCCTTAGAATTCCAGGAATTGCTTATCGCAAAGTAGGTGAAAATTCAAAAAGCAATTATGCCCTCGCTGCGTGGGCACAAAAAGCGCGTCTGGATTCTAGAACAATTTTGACTTCCCCGGTTAATATTGATAAACTATCTAGTGTACTTTCCGATATACGTGCATTAACTTTAGAAGATCCGGAATCGTTTTGCCCCAAATTAAGGCAACTTCTTGGAGAATGTGGAATCGCAATTGTTTTTCTTCCACACATCAGCGGCTCCTTTTTGCATGGAGCTACATTTATCGAAGGAAATCATATTGTTATAGGGCTTACTGTAAGAGGCCGAGACGCAGATAGATTTTGGTTTAGTCTATTTCATGAATTATGTCATGTTATTGATGGGCATATTTTCAATCAAGATTTTACAGATGACCCTGAACGAGAAGCTGCAGCAGATAGATTTGCTAGAGATATTTTGATACCTGTAGCCGATTATAATGCCTTTATCCAAACTGATTGTAGAAGCAAGGAAGCAATTATAACCTTTGCAAAGAAAATAGGTATTGCTCCGGGAATTGTTGTTGGACGATTGCAGAAAGAAAATATTATTCCGTATGAATGGTATCATGATTTGAAAGTCGGGTATACCATTTCAAGTTAATCAAGCATTGACCCTTTGGAACAGAGTTTGATAGTTTTGAATAGGAAGAAGATTGCCGCAGATAACCTATCTGCGGCAATCTTCTTAATGAATGTAATCTGTTGGATATTTTGGATTCTTTCTTTCCCCTTTAATTTTGGGGCTAAGATCAGGCTTGCCATAATCATCAAAGTCTACGCGGTGACAGGAATTCTGTTTTCAATCGCCCACATGATTTACCAAAGCGATATCGCAATCTGGAAATGTGATACAATGTATCCACTTCACCCCTCCGGCACAAACTTCTCCAACAGCGCCAGACTCTCCTTTGAAGAGTACCCCCACAGCACCGAACTCAGGGCATCAATCGCCATCTGACGCTTGCGGAAGTAGGTGCGGTAGCTGATGTCCCGAATGTGCGGCTCCAGCTTTTCGATGATCTCCTGCGTGTTCGCCAACTGCTGCGGCGACAGGTAGGTGTAGTACAGGAGCCAGTAATAGCTCTCACCGTACTTGTGCTTTGTCCGCAGCAGCTCCACGGAGGTATCCAGCAGTTTCAGCATTTTGTAGCTGCGCTCGATGCAGCGGGCATGATCCTCAATTGCCGAGCCCTCGAAGGTGATGCCGGCCACATAGAGGGATTCCAGAAACTCCTCTATGCTGCTGCCATACTCGATCTGGAACTGCCGACGTACCTGCTGCACGGACAGCTCCAGGCTCCACACCACGTCCCGGTACTTGCGCAACAGCATCCACGTGTCATGGTACAAGGGATTCTCGGTCACTTTGGGTTCTTGTGCAGTCTTTTTCATCGTTCGACCTCCTTATCGCCGCGCATCCCTGTCGGGTGCAATCTGAGTTCAAAGTGATAGACTTCCTGAGCGTCACCGCAGGTGACCACCAGTTGAAGCCACCGGCGCAGCGGAGGCACCCCTTCTATCGTAACCTTGCAGTCGTCGGATAATGGTAATAACATATATTTGGATTTGGGGCATGAAGCGCACGGCAGCCCTTGTGCCACAAGGATTTCCCGCATCTTACGCTCGATTCGATGGCGGTTCATTTCTGAAACGCTACCGGCCTCATTTGAACCGCTGGATGCCGCAGTGGTCAGGGCGGTTTCTTCCTGAAGATCCAGCTTGATGCCCAAGCTCATGGCAATCTCTTCCTTGTCCACCACGATGTCAGAGATCTGGAACATGGTGGAGAGGTAGTTCTGTAGATAGATCGTGGTGCCATGTGTGCCGGGGAATGCTGCCAGTTGCAGATAGCCCCGTTCAGCCATGCGCTTGAGGTATCGGCCGGCAGTTGCCTTAGAGATGCCCCAGCGGGATGCCAGTTCCGCGTAGCTGACCAGTGGGCAGCCTGTACCGTTGCAGAGATAGACCACCGGCCCGACGTCTGAACCGAGGACCTGCGGATCGTTATAGACAGTGTTCAGCCATAGATCCAATACGGCGTCCATCTCCGAGCAGTGACCGGCGCTGACCAGCTCTGTGGCCGTAGAGACAGGGAAGAAGAAAAAGCCGGTATCCTTCTGACAGGGCGCATTGTAGTCGAGGATCGTGTTGTGACGCCGCCACCCGCGAATCTTGAATTTGACCAGCTTACCATGTCCGAGAACAAGAAAACTGATAAGCCCTTTCTTTTGCAGTCCCTCCAAAGCGGCCAAGGTCTGGCGGCGGAAGCGTGTGCGGAAATACCGGGACAATTCCTCCACAGACATGATCCATTCGCCGGGGTAGATGGTGTAACTAATGCCATCAATGCGCTTGTATGAGGTGCGGAAGTTGGCATAGGAGCAGAGCACGACAAAATAAAAAAGACCGGAGCCTCCGCTCACGCGAATGCTCCGGTCTGCTATCAAGGCTTGTACGAACTGTCGGTAGATCCGGCAGCGTGGATAGTCTACGATCTGTTTGATCTCAAGTGTATATTCTGACATGGAAACCTCCAAAAAATACTTCCATTCACGATGGTTCTATGCTATAATTCAAAATCGAACCAACTGATTTAGATTTTGACTCCTCTGTAAAACTGCTAACATTTTGCTAATTGCACTACGAAATACCAGCAGATATAGCGGAGTATCAACAATGTCGAATGAAGAAATTGCTCCCCTGAAGACTGTGTAATTCGGTGTACCACGAGAGTCGTGAAGGACTACGATTGACGACGTATAAGTTATAATCGTGACTCCTAAGCGGTAGGCCGCCAGTTAGAGTCTGGCCGGGGGTGCCAGCGCGCAGAGAGGCTTCTGCCCCCCTGCGCGCCTTTTTCGTACAGATAAAAAGAGCACCCTATGGGTGCTCTTTTGGCTTTCGCTTAAAATTCCGCGTTGCCCACCGTGCGGGGGTGCAGCTCCACGTCGCGGATGTTGCTGACGCCCGTGAGGTACATCACCATGCGCTCGAAGCCCAGGCCGAAGCCGGCGTGACGGCAGGAGCCGTAGCGCCGCAGGTCGCAGTACCACCAGTAATCCTCCGGGTTCATGCCCAGCTCACGGATGCGGCTCTCCAGCAGCTCCAGACGCTCCTCGCGCTGGCTGCCGCCGATGATCTCGCCGATGCCGGGCACCAGGCAGTCCGCCGCGGCCACGGTCTTGCCATCGTCGTTCAGGCGCATATAGAACGCCTTGATCTCCTTGGGATAGTCAGTGACGAACACAGGCTTCTTGAATACCTGCTCGGTAAGATAGCGCTCGTGCTCGGTCTGCAGGTCGGTGCCCCACTCCACCTTGTAGTCGAACTTGTCATTATTCTTCTTCAGGATCTCCACCGCGTCGGTGTAGCTGACCCGGCCAAAGTCGCTGGACGCCACGTGCTCCAAACGCTCCTTCAGCCCCTTGTCCACGAAGCTGTTGAAGAACTCGATCTCCTGCGGGCAGCGCTCCAGCACCCGGCGGATGATGTGCTTGATCATGGCCTCGGCCACATCCATGTCACCGGCCAGGTCGCAGAAGGCCATCTCCGGCTCTATCATCCAGAACTCGGCGGCATGGCGCTGGGTGTTGGAGTTCTCCGCACGGAAGGTGGGGCCGAAGGTATACACATCACCGAAGGCCATGGCGAAGTTCTCGGCGTTCAGCTGGCCGGACACCGTCAGGCTGGTCTTTTTGCCGAAGAAGTCCTGGGTGTAATCCACCTGCCCGTCCTCGGTCTTGGGGACGTTGTTCAGGTCGAGGGTGGTCACCTGGAACATCTCGCCGGCACCCTCGCAGTCGCTGCCGGTGATGAGCGGGGTGTGCGCGTACACAAAGCCGCGCTCGGTAAAGAACCTATGGATGCCCTGGGCCGCAACAGAACGCACTCTAAACGCCGCGCTGAAGGTATTGGTGCGGGGGCGCAGGTGCTGGATGGTGCGCAGGAACTCCACGCTGTGGCGCTTTTTCTGCAGGGGGTAATCGGGGGTGGAGGCGCCCTCTACCACGATTTCGGAAGCGTGGATTTCAAAGGGCTGCTTGGCCTCTGGGGTGGCAAGCAGGGTGCCTGTAACCCGCAGGGCGGCCCCCACGTTCTGGGAGGCTATCTCCTTGAAGTTATCAATCTTCCCGTCCTCAAACACAATCTGGACGCCCTTAAAGGACGTGCCGTCGTTGAGGTCGATAAAGCCCAATGTTTTGGAATCCCGGATAGACCGGGCCCAGCCGCAAACGGTGACAGTCTTTCCCGCGTAGGAGGAAAGGTCCTTGTAAAACGATGCCACTTCTTGTCTTTTCATGTTCTGGCACAGCCGCGTGGGCTGTTCCCTCCCTT
>OKTE01000418.1_pt1 | contig 20310 bp, 18 predicted proteins | sample 1606151 | NCBI WGS metagenome assembly OKTE01 (sample SAMEA3879527, study PRJEB24766) | human gut metagenome | biome: human-associated habitat; feature: feces | place: USA | collected 1985/1987 | reverse complement strand
AAGCCCAGCCAGGGACACAACAATACAATTATCAACGGCATTCCCCGCATCGGTTGGATGACCGGAGGAAAATCCGCCCTTTGGAAAGATGAAGACATAGCCGATATCATCACTCATAAGGCTAAAAATTTCATTGCATCCCATCAGGAAGAACCCTTCTTCTTATATATGGGTACGCAAGACGTACATGTACCGCGCATCCCCCACCCACGTTTCGCAGGCAAAAGCGGACTCGGCACTCGTGGCGACGTCATCCTGCAACTGGACTGGACCATAGGTGAAATCATGCACACACTGGACAGCCTCCACATCGCAGACAACACCATCCTGATCTTTACCAGCGATAACGGTCCTGTTATCGACGACGGCTATCAAGACCAAGCTTACGAACTTCTCAACGGACATACTCCAATGGGTATCTACCGTGGTGGAAAATACAGCGCTTACGAAGCGGGTACACGCGTTCCATTTATTGTCCGTTGGCCTGCCCGGGTGAAGCCGAACAAGCAACAAGCTCTTTTCTCTCAAATAGATGTGTATGCATCGCTCGCTTCACTTTTAGAGCAACCTTTACGCAAGGGAGCTGCCCCCGACAGTCAGGAGCATCTGAACGTTCTCCTCGGCAAAAATAATACAAACCGTGAGTATGTCGTTCAACAGAATCTCAATAACACACTTGCCATCATAAAAGGTCAATGGAAATACATCGAACCGAGCGACGGCCCTGCTATCGAACATTGGACGAAAATGGAGTTAGGCAACGACAAACAGCCTCAACTTTACGATTTATCCTCCGATCCATCGGAGAAAACGAATGTATCAAAACAATATCCCGACATAGTGAAAGAATTATCTGAATTACTGGAATCCGTTAAAGAAAAATAGTTTATGAGAACAGAAAAATTGTATGATTTTGCACCAATCTTGAATAATTCTATCCATATTAGAATATTCAATCCGTCTATCTTTGCAAGCGTAGATTCAATAAAATCACTTAATTTTTAATATATGAAAAAACATTTATCCACTCAAACTAGAAAAAGGATGCTCTCCTCCATCGGACTGATCTTGTTTTCTGTTTCTTTTGTACTTGCACAGGTACTTGTTAAAGGTACAGTGAAGGATAACTTAGGAGAAGGAGTGCCGGGAGCCAGTGTTCAGGTAAAAGGTACTTCGCAAGGAACAATCACTGACCTTGACGGTAAATTTGCTTTTAACGTGCCCAATAAGAATTCAATATTGGTTATTTCTTTCATTGGTTATGTCACTGTAGAAATAAAGGCGGATACTCAAAAGCCAATGGTTATCACATTGAAGGAAGACACAAAGACATTGGACGAAGTGGTAGTAGTCGGCTATCAGGAAATACGCAAGAAGGATCTGACGGGTTCTGTTGCCAAAGCCAGCATGGCAGAACTTCTTAGCACTCCGACTGCTTCTTTCGGCGAGACATTAGGCGGACGTATTGCCGGTGTCAACGTAAGTTCGGGCGAAGGTATGCCGGGCGGACAGATGAACATCGTCATCCGTGGTAACAACTCTTTGACACAGGACAACTCTCCTCTTTATGTCATTGACGGTTTCCCGGTGGAAGACCCTTCCATAGCCGCAGCCATCAATCAGAACGATATTGAGTCACTCGATTTCCTGAAGGATGCCTCCGCTACTGCTATCTACGGTGCCCGTGGTGCCAATGGTGTCGTGATGATTACAACCAAGAAAGGAACAATCGGCCAGCCTAAAATTAAATATGACGGAAGTTTCGGTATTCAGCATATCACCAAAACGATTCCGATGATGGATGCATACGAGTTCGTCAAACTACAGGCAGAACGTAGTCCCAAAGATATGGAAACTACCTACTTCATGGATTATGACGGTAAGAAATGGGGACTGGAAGATTATAGGAATATCCCGCAATATAACTGGCAGGATGAAATCTTCCGCAGCGCATGGATGCAAAGCCATAATGTCAGCCTGACCGGTGGTTCGGAAGGAGTTCGCTACAATGCTTCTTTATCTTATTATGACCAGGACGGTATCTTATTGGAATCAAACTACAAACGTGTACAAGGCCGTATGGGTACTACCATCCAAAAGAAGAAACTGAAAATCTATCTGACAACCAACTATTCAAGCACTACAACCACTGGTGGTTCTCCTTCCCAGAACTCATACAGTGGTATGAATAACCTGTTCTATAGTGTATGGGGATATCGCCCTGTGACCGAACCGGACAGACCATTAAACTCGTTGATGGATAACATCATGGACGACGCGATAAACAATACCAACGACTATCGTTTCAACCCTATCATGTCTTTGAAAAATGAATATCGCAAGACGTACGCGAACTATATCCAGTTCAACGGATTTGCAGAATATGAATTTATCAAAGGATTGAAGTTGAAAGTTTCCGGCGGTTACACATTCGATACCCGCAAAGGAGAAACATTCAACAACTCGAAAACTCGTTATGGTAATCCGAAATCATCCGATAAGGTGAATGCAGAAATCTACCATTCTCAACGTGCAACGTGGTTGAACGAAAATATTCTAACCTATCAGACCAATATCAAACGGAAGCATTTCTTTAATAGTATGGTAGGTGTAACTCTGCAAAATTCTGACTATGAATACTATTCATACAAGACAGTGCAAATTCCAAACGAAGCACTCGGGATGGCAGGAATGAGTGAAGGAACTCCCAGTACGACCAAATCATTAAAGAGTTCCTGGTCTATGCTCTCTTTCCTGGGACGTTTGAACTATAACTACAAATCATTGTATTATGCAACGGTTTCTTTCCGTTCCGACGGTTCTTCCAAATTCCGTGGTGATAACCGTTTCGGCTATTTCCCTTCCGGTTCATTGGCATGGGGATTCATGGAGGAAGATTTTATGAAACCATTGAAGTCTGTTGTTTCTTCCGGTAAATTAAGAGCAAGCTGGGGATTGACCGGTAACAACCGTGTAGGCGAGTATGATACGTATGCTTTATATCAGATATTAAAAGATAAAGTTGGAGATTTTATTTCGATCGGTAGCCTACCGAGTGGTGTATATCCGTTCGAAAACAGCCTGACAAGTGTAGGTACAGTGCCCACTTCCTTAAGAAACAGAAAACTGAAATGGGAGACTACCGAACAGTGGAACCTAGGCCTGGACTTAGGCTTCCTGGACGAACGCATCGGATTAACCGTAGACTGGTATCGTAAAACGACTCGTGATTTGTTGCTGAATACTGCACTTCCCACCTCTTCCGGTTATTTCAGTGCCATGAAGAATGTAGGAAAGGTACGCAACCAAGGTATCGAGCTCACATTGAACACAACCAATATCAAGAACCGTCATTTCTCATGGACTACTAACTTTAATATCGCATTCAACAAGAACAAAGTATTAGAATTGGCCGAAAACCAATCTTCTCTGTTGAGTGCAGCCAAATTTGACCAGAACTATAACTCTCAATACAGCTACATTGCCAAAGTGGGTTATCCGATGGGAATGATGTACGGATTCATCTACGAAGGTACATACAAATACGAAGATTTCGACAAAGTAGGTGATACATATACACTGAAACGCAATGTTCCGTATTTCTCTTCCGAAAGTAATACACAACCGGGTATGCCGAAATACGCAGACCTGAATGGTGACGGTATCATCGACGATAACGACCGCACTATGATCGGTAACGGTATGCCGAAACATACGGGCGGATTTACCAACAATTTCGAATACAAAGGATTTGACTTGAGCATCTTCTTCCAATGGTCGTATGGAAACGATGTATTGAATGCCAACCGCCTGTTCTTCGAGAACAGCAATAAAACACGTGACTTGAACCAATACGCAAGTTACGCAGACCGCTGGACACCGGAAAATCCGGAAAGTAATATTCCGAGAGCTACCGACTCCGGTTCTAACAAAGTGTTCTCTACACGTATTATCGAAGATGGTTCGTTCCTTCGTCTGAAGACCGTGTCTTTAGGATATACACTGCCGAAACAACTGACCAAGAAATGGAAGATAGACAATGCACGCGTATTCGTTGCCGGTCAGAATCTATGGACATGTACAGGGTATTCCGGTTACGACCCGGAAGTATCTATCCGTGAAGGCGCACTGACTCCGGGACTGGACTTCTCCGCTTATCCGAGAGCCTACTCTATCAGTTTTGGTATAAACTTAGGTTTCTAATCAATCATCCTTCAAACAATTACGTATATGAAAACAATAAAAATAATCATCATATCACTTCTTGTCGGACTTAACCTGACTTCCTGCGATTTCTTGGAAAAAGACCCGACATACACCACTCCTGAAAACTTCTTCAAAAATGAAGCGGACGCTACCTCTTGGCTGACAGGAACCTATGCCATTCTGGGACAAAGTTCCTTCTACGGAAATGAGTTCTTATACCTTGTAGGAGGTGACGATCTGGGACACTATGGTGGTGCCAACCGCGGACCTAACAAAAGTGGGTTGATCTGTAACAATGCCAACACAAGTGATCCGGCCGTTGCAGCATTGTGGTACACATTATACTCCGGCATCAACAGAGCCAATATTTTCCTGGAAAATATTGATGCAGTGCCCGATATGAACGACGATACCCGCAAGCAGTACAAAGCCGAAGCCCGTTTCTTACGCGCATTCTATTATTTTACTTTGGTAGAATGTTGGGGAGATGTACCTTTCAAGACTACTTCTACAGAAGATGCCTATAACCTCTCCATTCCACGTACGGACAAACAGACGATTTATGATTTTATCATCAAAGAGATGTATGGTTCTGCCGAGGATCTCAAATCTGCTCAAGATTTGAACTATTTACCGGGACGTGTTTCCAAATCGGCTGCTTGGGGAATGTTGGCGCGTGTATATATGTTCCGGGCCGGTGAACCTAAACGTGACAAGGAAGTGGGTTTGGCTAACAACACGACTAGTGCCGAGATTACAGAATATTTCAAAAAAGCAAGTTACTATGCACAGTTAGTCAAGAATGAGGGTCATTCACTAACTGCCAAATATTGGGACTTCTTTATCGACATTTGTTCTGATAAGTATAACACTGCTCTCAATAAGGATGGTGCCAAGGCTAATGAAAGTATTTGGGAAGTAGAATTTGCAGGTAACCGTTCGACGGATGTACGTGCAGAAGGTAGAATCGGTAATATTATCGGCATTCAGGGTAAGGACCTTTCTTCCAAAGCATCCATCACTGGTAAAGGTGATCCGGGCTATGCATACGCTTTTATCTGGAATACTCCTAAACTGCTGGAATTGTATGAAGCAAACGATGACATTGACCGTTGCAACTGGAACATCGCTCCATTCACTTACACCCAGTCAGCAGGAGAAGGTACTCCGGTAGACGGTCGTGAATTTGTAAAAGGAAAAAGAGATGAAGTGGAACAACAATACTGGGATAAATCCTTCAGCTATGGTAAAACAGAGCCGGGGTCTACTTACGGTGATCGTGAATCGAAGAACGATGCCAATAAGAACCGCAACAGGGCTGCCGCCAAATATCGTAGAGAATATGAAGCAGACAAGAAGAGTAAAAACGATACTTCCATCAACTTCCCTCTTCTCCGTTACTCTGACATTCTGCTAATGATTGCAGAGGCAGAAAATGAAGTCAACCATGGCCCTAATGATTTGGCGTATGAATGTATCAATGCAGTAAGAGAACGTGCAGGAATCAAAAAACTTGCAGCAAATCTGGATGAAGAGAGCTTCCGCAAAGCTATCAAAGACGAACGTGCAATGGAACTCTGTTTCGAGTACACACGCCGTTTCGACCTGATCCGTTGGGGAGACTATTACAAACTGATGCAGGAACAAGTGGACAAGGCACAGGCTGACGAATCCTGGAAGTTCGGAATCAATGTATATACTTACTTCAATATTCCGAAGTCTTACAATTATTTCCCGATTCCTGCCAATGAAATAGGATCAAACGGTGCTATCAAGACGAATAATCCGGGTTGGTAATTCTCTTAATAACTTTAAAAAGAAAAGGACATGAAAACAATATATAAAAGTTTGATGACTATCGCTTTTGCCGGACTATCCCTGGCTTCATGCGACAAGGAATTAAAAGAAGAAACAGCAATGGAAGTGGGTGTGGTGACAGACAGCAATGTCAGCTTCGATGGCAAAACTGTGACTGTAAAAAAAGGAAGCCCTGTAACGTTCAGCTTCGATGGCGACCCTGATTTTATCAGCTTCTTCAGTGGAGAAATAGGCCATGAATACAAACATCGGGACAGAATTGAAATGCAACCGGAAGACGTAGAAAAATGTGAAATCAATTTCTCTATATTATATGACTATGGCAATGCGAAAACCATCGAAGGTTCTACTCACATATTAATATCCGATCGATTTGGAGGAATTAGTGGCAACAACGTGGAAAAAGACAAAGAAGCTGTTACTAACTGTGACTGGACGGAACTTGTCAGCCAGGAAGATCTTCCCAAAGCAACCAAAGTTACTAAAGACTATTCTTGCCCTTTGACTTCTTACTTGGGCAAGGAAATCAGCATTGCTTTCCGCCTGAATCCCCTTGACAACAGCGCTACAATGCCTGTTATACATATTAAAGGATTACAACTTAATCTAGAATTCAACAATGGGAAATCAACCACAATTAATGCAAAGAACTTCGAGTTCTCGGCATTGAATGTAACCTATAATTTAGATGACCTTTCAAAAAACAATTCTCATCTTAACAAACTGAAGGAAGCATTAGGAAACAAAAATCTCACACTTGAAGAAATGAAAAGTGCTGAATATGCAGACAAGATAGCATACACCACAGTGGATGGTAATATTCCTTATTTTTGGAGAATTAGCCAACCAAACGATTTCGTAACTAGCGGGGGTAGCAAAGATTATACCAAAGGAGATACTTGGCTTATTTCCAATCCAATCCTCCTCAATGGTTCCTCCTTCAATGGATGGATTGCTTCGGTACCGCCCACTCGAAGCAGCGGACGGCCAGTGTAAACGGCCGGTTTGGTTCCATGATGAATGTAGGGCGCTGCGCCGCCGAGGGAACTGTGTGAGATCGCCGGATGATGCATGAGGTCGTATTTCTCATCCATGACCGGACTTGCGCCGCGGATGAACAGCAGCGCATAACGATTGTCCAGCTTTCGCACCTCGTCAGGGGTCAGCAGTTCGCGCCCAGACATCTGGAAGTTGGTTGAGTAAGAACCAGATTTGCCCTTCGTCTGCCCGTGCGTTTTGGTATCAATCGTGGCTTTGCCGAGCATCTCAGAAACGTATTTGTGTGTTGACGATTCGTTGCCGCCGAGATACAAAATGGTATCACAGTTGCCTGGAATTGTCTCCCAGCTATCCTTATACAATTCTTTGATCTGTGCCATATTCTGAATGATAACGCTTGCCGAGATGGAACGCGAGCGCATGGTTGCAAGCTCGCGCGTGAATCCCGGCAGCGGCATGGCGGCAAACTCATCCAGCACAAAGCGAACGTGACGCGGCAGCGGACCGTGATGAATTTGGTCTGCGCTGTAATATAGGGCTTGGAACGCCTGCGCATAAAGCAGACTCACAAGGAAATTAAACGTGTTGTCGTTGTCGGGAATGACAGCGTAAAGCGCAACTTTCTTTTCACCCAGCGTGTAAAGATCCATGTCGTCATGCTCGGTCAAGGCTTGGATCTGCGGCAGATTAAAGGGTGCGAGACGGACAGCCGTACTCACCAAAATCGATTTTGCAGTCTTGCCCGCGGCCAATTTGAAAACCTTATATTGCCGGACAGCGACGCTGTCCGGTTTTCTGCGCTCGATGGATTCAAAGAGCAAATCGAGCGGCGAAACATGCCCTTCATCTTCCTCGCGCACCTCCGCGTATTCCAGCACGCGCATGACCATTGAGAAGTTCTGCTCGTATTCCGGGGCTTCCTGAAACAGCATGAGGATGATCGCCTGCAGGAGTGCGGTTTCGGCTTTGGTCCAGAACGGATCGGACTCGTGGCTGCCCTTCGGCGTGGTGGACTGGATCAGGTTATTGACCAGTTTCAGCACATCCTTTTCGTCGCGCAGATAGCGGAATGGATTGTAGCCGTCCGACTGTTCCAGATTCACAAGGTTCAGAACGCGCACGTCGTAGCCCTGCTCTTTAAGGTAACCGCCCGTGGCAAGCAGGACTTCGGATTTCGGGTCCGTAATGACGTAGTTCGTGTTTGCGGTCAGGATATTCGGCAGCACAAAACTGCGTGTTTTGGCTGCGCCGCTGCCGCCGATGACCAACACATTGAGCGAGCGGCGGTGCTTGTGCGTATCCAGACCGAGACGGACGTGCTGGGTCAGCGGGATGCTGTCCTTCTGCGCGAACTGCGCGTTGACGGATGCGGGCGTGGCCCACACCGCAGAGCCGTGTTCCTCGCCGTCGCGGGTCCGGCCCTGATTCGTCCGGTAAAGCAAAACTGCCATGCCATAAGCGGCAAGGCAGATGAGGATGGTGGGCAGGCTTTTGTCCGTCCACACGATATTTGTCGGATGCTCCAACGCGCGCGTCAGATTCTGCAGCAGCTCCGGCAGTCCGCCGCCAAGAGACTGCGCCAGCAGGAGGGCAAGCCAGACGACGGGGATCGTTCCGACGAGATAAAACAGGGTGTCGTTTGATTTTCGGATAGGCATCACCTCAGAAAAAACACCCTGCAAAGCGCAAAGCCTTGCAGGGCAGTTGAAATTATCGTTCAGGTTCGGTATTACGTTTGCGGTGGGTCTGTGCCGGAATGCCGTTCTCCATGAACTGCTCCAGCAGCACCTTTTTCTTTTCGTAGCCCGTGAGAATGGAATCCACGAACGCGATGCTGTCGTCCTTGGCGTACAGCTCTGCAATTTCGTTCCGGCAGGGCAGCAGATCCATGTGGACGCGGCTGCGGTCGGTGACGAGCTTGAGCAGTTCCGTTTCGGTCTTACGGAAGCTGTTGACCGTGATCTCTGTGCAGTCGCTGCGCTCCGGCAGGCGCGGGGCGTCCCAGAACATCGAATTGCCGGAATCAAAGATCGGTGCCATCCGCACAAATTTCAGTGTCCGGCTGTTGCGGAGAACACCAAAGTTGTTGAGATGCCGATCCGTATTCGTCAGCACGAAATCCGTGAGGATCTGATATTCCAGAAAACTTCTTACTTCCAGCTCAGACAGACCATGTGCCGTGCAAACATGAATGAAATGCTCATAGGTCGAGACAGCGTTATCTTTCTTCTCGGAATCCACAACGTCAATCGCCGGAATAAACTCCAGCGTCTCCGATGCAAAATCCTCGCAGATACAGCCGTACTGCTCGCTTGCGCTGCCGGTGAATTTGACCGGGCGATACCGCACATGGTTGGAAAAGCCCTGCTTTTCATGCAGCATGGATGCCAGCACTTCATTGAGACTTTGCTGGGAATTTGCGCCGCGGTTGCCTTTGAGCAGGCAGCGCGTATCGTCGACGATCAACCACTTTTTGATCAGGTCACCTTGCAGCGATGCGCTGGGCGAATACGCTGGTGTCTGGGTGCTTGTCGAAGCTGCACCGTGAGGATGTTGGATCTGCATGGATTCCAGTGGATCGCGGAAGCTGTTGGAGAACAGGCTAACGTCTTTCCACGTCAGTTCGCTGCCGTTCGGCTTGATCCAATAATGGTCGGACAGACTGAGACCGAGGTTCCGCACGAGCAGGCTCTGTGTGGATGGAATGCCCTCCTGCTGCAAAAGCGCGGCAATGTTGCCCTGACTGATAGGAACGGCACGGCGCAGCCACCATTTGCGCAGACTGTCTGCGCCCTGACTGCCTCCGAGCGGCAGCAGTTCCAGATTTGTGCCGGGCGTGACTTTGAGGATAGCGCCAGACAGGTCGTCGAGCTGCAAAGACGCAACAACGTCGTCTTTGTGCATCAGCTCATAGCTTTGTTCTGCCATATGCGCCACCTCCCAGCTTTTGTTGGTTTGAGTATATCACAGTTTGGCGTGCAAATCCATCCAAACTGTGCTTATTTTGTGATCTCACTGTGCGTTTTTTCTCTGGCCGGGACGCGCGGTTCGACACCGGACAGCTTTTCGCGGAAGGACTGAAGCTGCTCGCCAACCGACGGGCGGTCATTCTTCGAGTTCTTCCTGCTCGTAGGCGAGCTGCTGCCGGTATCGTCCGAGGAGCGTTCCGACCGAGACTCTTTTTTTGATGAGCGTTCCTCCTGCGGCTTTTCCAGCGAACCAAAGAGACGCTCGAAAATGACATTTGCCAGTTCCAGATCGGTCGTTGGAATGACGAGATCAATGGGTGCGTCCGGCTGCTCCTTGTCCTGGATACCCGCGAACAGTACCTTGTCCTTCGCCTGACGGCTGAATTCCCGATACTGCTCCGGTGTCAGAGAAAACGTGCGGATGTCGCGCGTTTGCTGGAGAATTTTCTTGAGGCTGGTCTTGCCGTAGACCTTTTTATGATTGCGCGCCAACGCCAGCAGCATCGCCGCGGCATTCTTCGCCGCAGAACCTGCCAGCTTGACCGCAACCTCGCCGCCAGAGAGCATCATGTGAACGACCTGCTCGGCGGCTTCGCTGTTTCCTACGTTGATGGGGAATCACCTCCTAGAAATAAAACAGCCTAGCACAGCATTCTTGCTATGCTAGGTTGTTTAAACATTGAGAATATCAGGAAGTTAACTGCGAATTTGCCTGCTCCTGTTGCCCATATCCAACATTGATCAACCGCTGCATCATTTGGGAAACACACTCGGTTCTAACTATATTAATTGCAAAAGTTTCGAAATCCTCTCTTGTATTACAAGTGAAAATATAGCTTTGCTCCTGTTTCCCCTGCAATTCTCGTGCGATTTGCTCTTCTAATACGACAGTTACGGGGTAGACCGCCAAATCATATTCTATAAACATCAAACGATAGCGAAAATGTTCATATATTGGCGTAGTGATACAGAATTCAAATTTTCTGTGTTCATTTCCTAATTCACCTAGAGTGTCTTGAACGTTAACTTCTTTTGGTTTGTTGAATTGGGTCACGGTTTCACTTATCGGCGCTTGTCTATATGAGCGAATAGATCCATTAAATTCTTGGACAATACCTGAAATAGCATTGTCAGTTTCTTTCGATATTTTTGCACAAATATTCTGCAGAATTTTTTCTGGTGGTGTCAGATCTGGCTTTTCCATATTTAGTCTTTTGCGTATGCCTAAATCGTATTCCATACTCAATCCTCCCGTATTTCAAAAATAATAGGTAGATGGTCGCTGTATTTTTTATTTGGACGATTTTTTGAATCGACGAGTGAATACATATTGGTCTCCGTAACTATTTCCAAGCTACTTTCTACGAATTTTTCTCGTAGCTGGGGGCGAATTATCACTTGATCAAACATGTTCCAAAATGGATTGATAGCTTCGTTCGAGTTGCAATAATATGTTCCAGGTGGATAATCAAAGTCACCCAATAGATTCCACATGGGGTTGTAGAACATTTTATATTTCTTTCGAAGAATTGTCCGTGAAAGCGCAGCTGTTTCTTCAGCCACTGGAATACCGTGAAAACCCATAGCCCCAAGGCAGCCATTTTCGTATGGATTCTGGTTAAAGTCTCCAACAACTATGCTGTTTTCTATTTGACATTCTAATTCGGCAACTACAACATCGCGCGATATTTCATTAAAGCACAATTCTTGTTTGTCTGCTGTCGCATGCAGTTTGCTGGGTAAATGTACGCCGCATAGTAAGAGTGAGTCATCAACTATTTGCATAGAATAGTAGGCAGCTTGCCTGCTCATAGCGATCCTCTTTGAATCAAAGGTTCCTATCATTTTGATGCGATCACAACCAACGGTAGCGTATTCACACATCATTAGACCTTTCACTGAAGACTGAAACACTAGATCCTGAATATCTGCTTTATACTCAGCCAGTATAGCGATATTAATTTTTTTCTGGTAGATAATATCGCATAGAACGGAGTTGATATCGCTATTCCTATTTGTATTCCAAAAAAGAAATCTCACAGCAACTTCCTCATCATCTATTTTCAACTTTTTATATCTACGCAATACCAATTTAGCACAAAAATCCGATTACGTCAATTAAAGAGAAAAATTGGAGCCAATACACTTTTGAGGGAACCATCCTTTAATTTGCTTTTATAGTGCTGTTTGAAATTTCATGAGATATGTATGCCTTACCGAAAAGGGACGTTTTTATTACGATTCAATTTTTCGTCACTGTAATCAATATCCCATTGTATTGCAACTTCTGAATCTGCGATCTCGCGGCACAGCTTGATCTTTTGCCGCTCGGCGCGGATCTGCTTGTTGAGCTGCGCAAGCTGCTCGTAGATATCCGCTTTTTCTTCCGTGAGAGCCTGCCGTGAAATGCCGCAGGCGTCCAGCGTGGCTTTTGCTTCCGCGTACTGCGCGTACTCAGCTTCCATGCCCGAAAGCCCTTCTTCGTAGAGAGCTTTGCTCATAGCAAGGGCTTCTTCCGCAGCCAGCGCGTCAAAGAGCTTCTTGCGCTTTTTCTTACGGACGTTCAAAATTGTGCGCTGCTTGGCAAGCTGCGTGACCGCATTCTCTGCCCGCTGCATGCAGGTGGTAAGGTCATCCGCCGTGGAGATGCCATTCTCTTGCAGGAACTTCAGCCGCGCCTTATAGGTTTCGGCTTTCATGATCTCCCGTCGGAGATGCGGCGTCATGCGCGGCGGGTATTGCCGCTTTTCAATGCGGCCAAGCAGATAGCAGTAATGGTAGTATAGTGCAAGGAATCCCTTGTATTTTGGATGCGGGCGATATGGCTGCGGTTTCGGGCGCGGAATAAACGCCGGTCGGCTACCGGCTTCGATCTCTGCCAGATTGCCAGCAATAGCGAGCTCGATATTTTCTTCCGAATATGCCGCGTTTTTGCGTTCCGGATACATATACCGTTCCTGTCCGCGCAATCGGAAGCCAAGCCGGTTGCCGTGATGGATCTCGTAGCCCTTATGCTCCATGAGCAAGAAGAAGTGGCCAAGATCGTTCGCGTCGGCAATCGCATCGCGCAGGTCCGCTTCCAGCATGGATCGGAACGTTGGTTGCCCTTTGGACTGCCGCAGCCATTCAATGTAACTGACCGCTTTGGAGGGCTTTCCCTCCATAATGACAGACAGCCCATGCTCCCGGCAGAGCTTATCCGAAATTGTGCGAATCTGCTGGTAGTAGCTTTTGGCGTTGCTGTGGTATTTTCGCCCCGTCACCAGATTCACAGAATTGAAAACCATGTGCGCATGGATATGTTCTTTGTCCACATGAACGCCAATGACGACCTCATAATCCGCAAGGTGTTCCTTTGCAAATGCCTGTGCAATTTCCAATGCCAGTTCTGGCGTGATCTCACCGGGCTTGAATGATTGGATGATGTGGTAATACTGAACGCCGTCACGGTTATTCTTCGCTTCCTTAGTTGCAAGCATCTGGTGGCAAGCATGCCCCTTGTCGCAGTTCAGATAAGCCGTCAGGACTTCCTCATCCGTCTTGTCGGGATTCACTGCATAGTTGATCGCCAGATCCAGTCTGGCATGCCGGGCGAGGATCTTGGTTACTGCCATGACTGCTGACTGAGCTGGTACATGAGTTCGTAAACACGATCCAGCATCCGCAGCGCGCGTGTGACCTCGTCACGGCTTGCAAACCCGGCGTTCGCTTTTCGGGCAAGCTGATTGATATTGTTGCCGATCTGGTGGATCTCCGTGCGCAGCCTGCGAAGTTCTTCTGAGGGTGCAGCTTGGATGCGTTCTCCGAGGATCAGCCTGCGCAGGTAGGCCGACAGCGGCAGGCCGCTGGCCTGTAAGCCCTTTTCCAGCGCGGCGCGTTCGTCCTCATCCAGCCGGATATGCAGATTGTATTGATTCTTCCGCACGGCGCTCCTTTCTCCGCCCGCAGGCGGCATGTTGGGGTCAGGGTTCTCCCTGCAAGCTGCCTTTTGGTACCAAAACGCTATGCTTGCGCTCTTGCCGCGAGGCGGCGAGAGCCTGACGCCCCGCCAAAAGGCGGGGCAAGAGAGGAGAGAAATTTCAATTTTCTTTTCCTTATAGATGCCTTCGCGCTGCTTCGGCAATTCAAATCGGTCTATGAATGGCGTAGTCGCTACATTAGTCGCTATGGAATTTTGAAATTCAGTTTTTTGCCTTTTGTAGTCGCTACAATAGTCGCTACGCAGCGTTCAATTCCGATTCCAACCGCTTTCTGGAAAGATCCGCGTACACATCCGTGACCTCGATGCCGGTTGCATCGTAACCCTCTTTGACTGCAGCCAGAACCGTTGTGCCGGAGCCTGCAAAGGGGTCCAAGATATGACCACCCGGTTCCGTGATCTTGACAAGATCCTGCATGAGCTGCAACGGCTTTTCGGTCAGGTGGATGCGGTTCTGCGGATTGCCGTATTTGAATACACCCGGCAAACACGGCACAGGGCGGCTGACCGGCATGTCGCCGTTCGAACCCCAGACAATGTATTCTGCCTGCTGGCGGAAACGTCCTTTTTGCGGACGGGAGTTTCCCTTGTCCCACACGGCAATGCCGCGCCAGATCCAGCCTGCCCACTGGAGCGCGTCGCTGGCGCAAGGAAGCTGCCGCCAGTCAATGAACATACAGACCGGCGCACCGGGCTTGGCTGCGCGTCTGGCAAGGTACAGCCACTCTGCCGCCCAGCGGGTCCATGAGCGCTGATCCTTGGCGTCGCCGTCAAAATCGGGCGGTGCGTTGCCGCCCATGCTGGAATATTTCTTTGCGGTGGCTTTGGATTTTTCCGCCTGTGTGCGGCCACCGGACGCATACGGCGGATCTGTGATGACGGCGTCAAATGTGCCGGGAGGAAAGCTCTCCAGCACCGTAAGGCTGTCTCCGTGGATGATCTCCCATCTGGGCTTATCGCTCATGGGCATCCGCTCCCTTCATTTTTTGAGTATGTTGTCGATTCTGTACCCGTTCGTGTGTCAGTTCAAATACACTGAGGTATTCTGCCGTTGCTTCTGCCATCAAGGTGTAATCACGCTTGCCGGGGCAGCAAGCATACCACTGCGGCGTTTTCCCGTCGACCCAGATGTGCGGTTCCGTATTGCGAAGATTCGGATTCGTGCTGCGGCAGCTTCTGCTGACAATTTCCCCAATTTTCATCCGAACACTGTCAATTTCGCCTTTTGTAGGATTCAGGATGGAAACTGTCAGGTATGGACACTGATTCGCAACGATATCTTTTGTAAATCGCGCTTTGACCCGCAGATCGCCAAGACTGCCGTAGCAGCATTCGCCAACGAATTGCGGATCATGGATCACGCGCCCATCTCCATAGATCTTTCTCAGTTCTTCCAGAAAGAAATTTGTCATGATACCTCCGAAAGAAACAGGAGCGCCAGATCTCTCTGACGCTCCCGTAATTATGATTTGGATATTGTATTGTCGTCCTGCCGTGTTTCAATGCAGATGCTCTGCTTTGCGGAGCCCTTTTGTCGGCGCAGACAGAATACCATGTCCGGCGTGCGCTCAAAAAAGCCGGTCCCGCCCTTCCAACTCATGCCGCAGGAACAATGCTGCAAGCCAATAAACTGCTGCTTCATTTTATGCCCGCAGCGAGGACATTTCTTATTATTCTTTCCCATCCGTATGGTTTAGCAGAAGAATCTAGCCTCGCCAAAAAATGACGTCCACTTTTGAATTACTTCTGCGCTTCTGGCTTCAATCACGTCCATGATGTTCCGGAGCACCCGGTCCGGGATTCTGGAATTGTTATTGCACAGGATGCAACCGCCAGCCCGTGTGATCCAGATCTTCGTCGCGTTGCCGTTCGGCGCGCCCTGACAGACATGAACATGTACCGGTTCCAGCGGATCGTTTTCATTTGCCCAGAAGTAGACCCAGTAAGAACCGACCTTAAAAACCTGCGGCATTTTCCAAGCCTCCCTCTGCGGCAAACCGCATGATCAGATGCGCCGTAGACGAGATGATTTCCTGATACTTCTGAATCTCCGCTTCAGAGAAGCCGGAAACATCTTCCCAGCGGTATTCTGGCAGAAAGCACGTCGCATAGTGAAAGCAATCCTTTTCGTCCGGCTTTTCCACATAGACCTTTACGCTGCCATCGTCCAGAAGCTGAGAATGCACGATCTCGGTTTGGTCATCCAACGTTAAAAAAGGATACATCATTGTCCGACACCTCCTGTAAAAATAATTTCCCTATTGGTATTTTACCAGCATTTTTGGATTTATGCAACTGCACAGTTCACGCCTATTTTTATATCGCCGCCCCAATAATATGTTAGGCCGCTGCTTGCAAATCCTGTTCTCGGAACATTGCATCAATATCCGCAAACGTCTGGCTGCGGTTGAATTTCTCTGTGACCTTGCCGGGGACGATTTGCAGACGCATCATTTTTTGCCACAGATCCGGATGATGGTCGTACAAATGTCGCAGCTCGGACAGCTTGGCATTCGGGCAAAACCAGCAGCCGCCGCGGTCGGTAAACTCGTACACAGGGGAAAGCAGTCCTGCTTGTTTGCAGAGCTGCTTCGCGTCATCCTCGGTGTATCCGTATTTCTCCAGCAGCGACACCTGATTGCCGCCTAGCCGTGCCAGACGCTGCGGTTCGTTCTTTGCAATGCCGATGTACTGCACGGTGTTGGACGGCAGCGTTTTCTGATACTGCCGGATCGGGTGCATTTTACAGTCGCGCTGGACATAGCATTTCCCGCACACAGGAAAAGAGCGGATCATACCTTTCTTCGGCCCGCGTGTGACCTTCCCCATAAAAACAGAGGTGTAGGTTTTCTCGCTCCGAAGCACACGGACAGGTACGCCCAGTTTTTCAAGGGCGGGAATCGCTGCCTGATAGATAAACGCCTGATGTTCCGGTACTTCGCCAGAGGTAGTGTCGTCAAACATGACCTCACAATATACCGCTTCGTCCAGTGGCTCGCCATGTTCCAAAGCCAATAAGATCGTCGCAATGCTGTCTTTCCCGAAGGAACAGGAGGCGACGTGCTTTGGACTCATGTGCGCTCGTCCTCCAGTTCCGCGCAAGCCATCCGCAGCTTCTCTGTCTTGTCCGTCTGCTCCCATGCGGCCTGCGGGTGCGTAAAGTGGCAGTTGTTGCAGACTTCTGCGAAGAACGGCTTGTCCAGATCCAGCGCGCGGATCATGCCAGCCGGGGTGAAATCAAAGACGCGGCGGACAGCTTCGGTCAGAAATGCGTCGTCATAGCATCCGCTCTCCTGTGTGTCGATCTCGACGGCAACCGGTTCGGTTTGCCCAATGGCATAGGCAAGACTGACCGTACACACATCGGCAAGACCAGCCGCGACGATGTTCTTTGCTACATAGCGCGCCATATATGCGCCGCTGCGGTCGACCTTCGTGCCGTCCTTTCCGGAAAGCGCACCGCCGCCGTGGGGCACAAGCCCGCCGTAGGTGTCGACCATCAGCTTACGGCCGGTGAGACCGGTATCTGCTTCAAAGCCGCCCAGCACAAACCTGCCGGACGGATTGATGAGAATCTTCGTCTGCTCGTCGATGCGCACATCATGGCAGGCACGGGCAATGACCAGCCTGCGGAGTTCCTCACGAAGCTCGTCAGGGTCTTTGTCCGCATCGTGCTGGCAGGAGATCACAATGGTGTCCACGCGCTCCGGTACACCGAACGCATACTGCACAGAAACCTGCGCTTTTCCGTCTGGCCCAATTCCTGAAATCAGATTTTCCTCCCGGCAGGTGGTGAGCAGGCTCGTGATGCGGTTTGCCAGCACGACCGGCGCGGGCAGCAGCTCGACTGTTTCCCAGCAGGCGTAGCCGTACATGATGCCCTGATCGCCTGCGCCGAGCGTTTCGCCATCGACCGCGTCCGCAATATCGGGGCTTTGTGTATGCAGCCGCACCTCTACATGATAATTACAGTCATATCCGGCTCTTTGAACCGTTTGTCGCACAATGGTCTCCACGTCAGGGCTTGCCGTCGTGCGGAGTTCTCCGGCAACAAGAATTTTGCCCGCCGTTGCCAGCACTTCACAGGCAACGCGGGCATTGGGATCTTCTTTGAGGCAGGTGTCCAGAATGCTGTCCGCAATCGTGTCGCAGAGTTTGTCCGGATGGCCTGCCGTGACGGACTCTGCCGTCAGGATGTAGTTATCTTTCATGCGTCGATTTTCCTTTCTTCGGCTGATTGATCACCTTTCCATGCTGCATGACGAACAGCTTTTCGCGGGAATACAGGCGCGTATAGGTCTGGATCTGCTTGTCGGTCAAAGAACAAAATTCCTCGCCACTGCCTTGTGCAAGGAAAAACGTGCCGTGGATAATGTCATACGGTATGCCATTGCGATTCCGCAGGAAGCGGTTTTCCGGCAGACCGAGGAGTTTGGCTTCTTCGTTGCACACCAGCAGGACATTATGATCATCAAACGGTTCGACGGCCTGAATGAAACCACCCACAATAGCCTGCATGCTCGCCAAGCTGCCGTCGATCTCCTTGACATACGGATCTTTGGTCGGTTCCACGACCAGAATGCGCATCTGCTTTGGAGCGTCTGACTCCGGCAAATCTGCCGGTTTATCATCTGTCTCGGTGTGCTCCTGCTGAAATGCATGCAACGCCGCCTGAGATTCCTCGTATTCCTCCTGTGTCGCATCACAGCCGTTTTTCACCGTATCACTGCAAATCTTGTCCAAGGACCAACCTTCCGCTAATTTGGAAGCTGCACCCCGAAGCTCAAAATAGTTGAAAACAAAGTGTTCTCCATAATTAAACAGTTGCGTTGCAACTTCTTCACCCTGATGCTGCTTAATTAGAGATAATTCCACATAGACATGGTCAAACAAATCGCTTGCCGGGTCAATTTCCTCTTTTTCCAACGATTGAATATATTCTGTCCACGCATTTAGTGCCTGTTCTGTCGTCTGCGGCAAGAGTTCCTTGATTCTGGTTTCAAATTGCTCTTTATTCATATTCGCGTCCTTTCATCGTTCATGGTCGGTTCTCGAATTTCTACATTTGCTGTGCGAATGGTCGTTAATATCCGTGATTGTCACATATTCCCCAATCAGGCACAGGGCTTCGCCGTAGCTGTGGCACTCGCCGCTGAAAATGCGGTGGGTGAGTTCCTTCGCCTGATCCCGCAGACCAGCTTCGCGCAACGTCCTCGCCGCAATGCCGACAAGGTTAAAAATATTGCCGTCCTGCCCAATCAGCGGGCAGGACGGCTTTTCAACACCCAGTTCGGATTTCTCTAAAAATCCACCCAGACGGTTCGGCACATAATCACTGAGCCATGTCCCGCCAATCGTTCCGTATGTGGTAAGTCTCCACATGGCGAGTTTACCAACATCAAGATCAACACCTTCAAAGTCAAACAGCATGTTGGTGTGACCGTCGTACTCAAACAGAGATGCCCGTTCAAACCGGCTGCCATTGCGCAGGATTCCGGCATCCGTGAGCATTTCGTTGATCCCTTCCAACCATTCCTGCGGATCGCCGCCGCAGCCCTGCAAAACAAGTCCTTCCTTGCCGTTCATACGGCGGAGGTCTGTTAGAGTTATTTGGTTTATTTTCATTGGAATCATTCCTTTCAAAAAAATAAGCACCCACAATGAAGTGAGTGCCTTGCTTAATCGTCTGCTCAGCAGTAGACTACATATATTTTATTGTTGTCTGCGATTACATTGAATGATAGGTCGCTTGGAATAATGCCACTGCTTTGGTGCTGTTCCTGCCGTCGCAGAAATTTTCCCAGATACAGAAACACCCACGGAAGTTGAAACCGTGGGTAATAAAGAACTGTTATTCACTTTTTCTTCTGCCGTACAAGCTTTGAATATTTCTGTTGCTAAAATCAATGTCAGCATTATTGCGATTTTCTTTTTCATACTATCGCCGTCCTTTCAGCAACAAGTATATCCAAAGTATTTCAAATTTCCAGAGTTTTTTAATAACAAACTAAGATTTGTTATTTATTCATACTCTCAACTAGGCTAGCAGCTTTTACTGTCATCTCTATCCATCCCGGCACAAAGCCACTGCGTAATGCATTTTTTTCGGATTTAAGATTTGACCAAGCACAACAATAAAATGGTACCTTACCTCTGTCAATTATCTCTATTGCCAAATTACTCGTTAATGAAGAAGCAATTCCTTGCCTACGATAATCAGGTAAAACATCCACTCCAATTTGCCACATATCATCACAATCTGCGGAGCAGGCTGCAAGTCCAATCAGCTTTTCATTATCATAAGCACCAATTCCAAGAACATCTAGCTGCTTTCTATCT
>OKTE01000385.1_pt1 | contig 22004 bp, 16 predicted proteins | sample 1606151 | NCBI WGS metagenome assembly OKTE01 (sample SAMEA3879527, study PRJEB24766) | human gut metagenome | biome: human-associated habitat; feature: feces | place: USA | collected 1985/1987 | reverse complement strand
GATTCACAGAAAATAATATCTAACCAAGATAGTATTGAATTATATAAAACTTGGATTGAAGAAGTTTATGGAAAAGTAGAACTTTCATTCCATGATATATACTCTATACCTAAGGATTTTTTAAGTCAGGACTTTATTATAGCCTACTATGCTGATGAACGTAAGTCTCTTTTTGTAGAACCTAAGAATCCTGTTAAGCCGGATTTGAAGATGAAGACTGATCTGAAACATAATAAAGTAGATCAGTTCTTGAATTTTATGGTTGACTGTAAAGTGCAAGAGGCTTTAGCTCGTAATGAAGGAAAAACAGAGGATGCTGATTATATTCGTCAATGGTTTGTCGGCTTCCGAAATATTCTTCGTCAGATATTTGATGATACAACCTTAGAACTTGATTTCAATTATAAAGATTACTCTTTCCTCATTCAAACACGCGGAAAGTCGTTTAAATTCACCGAACTATCAGCAGGGTATTCGGCTGCATTAGACATTGTAGCCGATTTAATTTTAAAAATGCAATCACAGAATAATGTGGTCCGTGCATACGAGAAAGAAGGAATTGTGTTGATTGATGAAATAGAAACGCATCTTCATTTGGAACTACAACGAGTGATTTTGCCGATATTGACTACTATTTTTCCTAATATACAGTTTGTTGTCACTACTCATTCCCCTTTTATTCTTAATTCTTTAGAGAATGCTGTTGCTTTTGATTTGGAGCATCGTGAACCAATTGAAGATTTAACGGATTATTCTTATGAAGCATTAGCAGAAGGTTACTTTGGTGTTCGTACAGACTCCAGTGAGATTCAAATGCGTTTACAACGGATGGAAGAATTGATTCGTTCCGATCGGCTTTCTATTTCGGATAAAAGTGAGTTGGAAATGTATCTGCAGGATTTTGATAAGATTCCAGAAGCAGTTGCTCCTGCTATTAAAGCTAAATATTATGATCTGAAAAGAGAGTGGCAAAATAAGAATTAATTAAGATGATTAGAATTTGTAAAAATGCAGATAAGCCACAAACTTTAGATAAGAGTTATAATACGGACGAGGTCTGCAAACAATTACTGATGGATCAGAATGATAAATGTTATCTATGCGAACGGCGTTTGACAACTGATTATCAAGTAGAGCATTTTAAATCGCAAGCCAATAATGGAGACTTGAAACAAACATGGGAAAACTTATTTGTAGCTTGTGGATACTGTAACAATAAAAAGTCGAATAAGTATGATGATATCTTAGATCCGACTCAATATGATATCGAAACTATAATAGAACATTCAAATGATTTTGTTAATCAGAAAGCAATATTTGATAGTGATAATAGAACTTCTGAAGTACTTTCAACGATAAAGTTATTGAATTTATTATTTAATGCGAATCAGTAGTTGAAATCACTAGCTGATTCAGTTAGTTAAATTGTTATTATTCAATTAATTATCTCATTTATTTATTTCTTAATCTCCTTGAAAATCAGTATATTAGAAGAATAAAACCACTCATTGTTCTAATTATGATTCCCAAGGAGAAAGAGCTAAAACTTATAAAAATATATATGTATATCTGCGATGTTTATCAGTCTTCACTGAAGTTCTACTGTCAGAGGTTCAGTAATAACGCTACACCGATCTTCACTGATCAGGAGCTGCTTACCGTATATCTGTTCTGCGGAGCGTATCAGCGCTATTTTAGCATCAAAGAGATACATACATTCACCAAAGAATATTTGCTTTCCTGGTTCCCTAACCTTCCCTCTTATCAAACATTCAACTATCGGCTGAACCTGATGAGTGAGGCGATTAATGAACTGGTGAAGCATCTCATTACTTTCTTTAAACCAACAGATTGCGATTCTATGATATCACTTATTGACTCCATGCCCATCATTACTTGTGCAGGAAAGAACAAAACCGGAAAAGTGGCTACTGAAATTGCCACTAAAGGATACTGCTCTACAAAGAACATGTATTATTTCGGGCTCAAACTTCACACCTTAGCTTTCCGCAGGGAAGGAACCATTCCATTCCCCGAAATGATCATCTTATCATCGGCAGAGGAGAATGATCTGACTGTTCTTAAAAGAGAAGCCGCTGATAGTCTTATAAACAGATATATATTTGCGGATAAGATATACTCAGACTTCTCGTTCTGGGGAAACAAACAGCAGGAACAAGGGGTAACCATGATGACTCCCGTTAAAGCAATAAAGGGAGAGGAGCCTATTATTACTCAAAGAGAGAAAGCGGGCAGAGACCTGTTTTCAACTGCAGTATCAAAGGTCAGACAACCGATAGAATCTTTTTTCAACTGGCTGAATGAAAAAACAAATATTCAAAGAGCGATGAAAGTCAGATCTACATCTGGACTTTTAGTACATACGATGGGCAAAATTGCCATCGCATTCATTTATCTAATTTTCTAAAACAAGGAATCAGAGTTCAACTACTGATTCGCATTAGTTATAGATCGTTGTTTGTTGTACAAAGAAAAATAAAAACCTACATATAACCTAATAAAAAATGAATATTTTCATTAGGCTCCGGGAGTACAATCGGATGTTGTAACATCGTTTGTAAATAATGTAACATGAGAAAAGATTTATCCCTTCTTCTGTATTATTGTTTTCCTTTCATTGTATTTACAATATAGGTTTTACCCGCCTTTGTTTCGATGTCATATTCATAAACCTTCTGCAGTTTGGGAGATTGCGCACTTACTCCTTTGGCTACAAGAGGTTGCTTGATAGGAGTGGTGGCGAATAATCTATTTGAGCACTCTTTCCCGTTTACTTGTTTTAAGCCTTTCCCTTTCAGGGGAACATAAGACCGGATGCGGAGCGTACCGCCTATATTCGACCGGATGATCGCTTTATTTAACACATTGTTTTTCCAGTCCATATCAACAGTAAAGTTTCCACGTGCCACCAGCCCCTTCACACCTCCTTCTTCCCATGCATCAGGCAATGCTGGCAATAAATGTACGGCACCGTCATGACTTTGGAGCAACATTTCCGCTACTCCGGCTGTATAACCGAAATTACCGTCAATCTGGAAAGGCGGATGGGCATCCAGCATATTGGGGTAGGTACGCCCGTTCGGATATTCTTTAGCCAAGTGATCGTTGGGCAATAGTTGAATCATATTTTTGATGATCTGGAAGGCATGGTTTCCATCCAGCATGCGTGCCCAGAAATTGACTTTCCAGCCGATACTCCAACCGGTAGCCTTATCACCGCGTTGCAGCAATGTGTTTCTTGCTGCCTGGAATAACTCGGGATTCGAGTATGGAGAAATTTGATTACTCGGATATAGCCCGTACAAATGTGAAATATGACGGTGCTCGTCCTTGGGATTGTCAATATCTTCCAGCCATTCTTGTAGTTGGTTATGTTTTCCTATTTGCATAGGTGGCAACTTCTCTAGTGTTTGTTTGAGAGAATCTTGGAAAGAGGGGGCTTCGCCTGCGATGTATGAAGCCAATAAGGTATTATACAGCGCATCGAAAGCAATCTGATTGTCCATGGTGCAACCGGCCGTGATAGGTCCGTGTTCCGGCGACACAGAAGGCGACACTACCAACCATTTATACACTGGATGTTCTACCAAGAAATCCATGTAGAACTGCGCTGTTCCTTTCAGGATGGGATAGTACTCTTTCAGGAATTCTTTATTTCCTGTAAAGAGGTAATGTTGCCAGATATGTTGTGCTAACCAGGCTCCCCCACTAGGCCACATGCCGGCTGCAGCAAAGTCTACAACTCCGCAAATTCGCCATAAATCAGTATTATGATGCGCCATCCATCCCCTACAATCATACATAGTTCGGGCTGTTTCTGCTCCTGTGACGGATAAATCTTTCAACATAGAGAATAGCGGACTATGTGTTTCACTTAAATTAGTGACTTCTGCCGGCCAATAGTTCATTTCTGTATTAATGTTGATGGTGTATTTACTATCCCAAGGTGCATGTGTGCTGTTATTCCATATTCCTTGCAGATTAGCCGGTTGTCCACCCGGTTGCGAAGAAGAAATCAGTAAATAACGTCCATAATGGAAAAGTAGAGCTGCCATTGCCATGTCTTCCCCATTTCCGAAGTTTTCAATTCGTTTGGGAGTCTCCAGTTGGGAAGTTTTGCCTGTCGGTAATGTAAGGCGTACACGGTCAAATTGTTTTTTATAATAAGCGATATGGCTTTTGAGAGCTTTTTCGTAAGGTATTTGCATTGCTCTTTTCAGATATTCGCTGGTCCGTCGGGATTCATCGGCGCTGACATCCTGGTAGTTTACGTAGTTGGTTGCTGTCGATATATAAAGGGTTGCTTCTGTTCCTTCATTTATTTGGAGCGTATTTCCTGCCGGGCGGAGAGTGCCATTCGTTTTTACTTGGATTTGACATTCTGCCCGTAGTGCGGCTTTCAAACCTTCCTGCTCTTTCCCTTGACAGGTGACGGTCAGCTGATCATTCTGAACATTCACCTTATGTACTAGAGGGCAGTTATATGCAATAGTAAAGTTCAGTGCGTTTGCTTTACTTGCTTTGATATGCATAATAATGACATTATCAGTAAATGAAGCAAAAGTGGTGCGGGTATAAGTGACGTCATCCACTTGATAACGGGTAGTTGTCGTTGCATTCTCTAGATTCAGATCGCGGTAAAAGCCGGATCCGTTTTGGTGTTCCGGAAATTCCAGGTAAAGACTACCTAATGTCAGATAGCTCATTCCGTGTTGCTGGGTTAAGAAGTTGGCGTCAATGAGTCTTTGCGCTTCCTTGTTTCTCCCTTCAAAAATCAGTTTGCGTACAACCGGTAGCACATGTACGGCATTCGGGTTATTATTATTGTATGGAGAACCTGCCCAAAATGTTTCTTCGTTGAGTTGTAATTCTTCGCGTTCGATTCCGCCATATACCATGGCTCCAAGACGGGAGTTGCCAATAGGGAGAGCTTCCGACCAATTTTGTGCAGGTTGACTATACCACAGTTTCAGGTCCTGTCCTGAAACAAGGTTGCTTATTAATAGGAATAATACAAAAAAAGTGTTTCTGTTCATATTGTATGGATTTGTAGCAAAGGTAGCTCATTTACCAATACAAAAGGCAAAAAACTGTTTCTGAAATCTACCTTGGAAGTAACCTCTTTCCATATTTATGTTACTAATATATATGTTGTATGTTCCAAATGATAAAATAATAACTGCCGGTTTCTTTTTGATTTATTATCAGCCTTGCCCTCTTGTCATATAGCTTATTTGCAGGCTGATTAAGTGGGAGGTATAAAAAGAGAAGCTGGTATAGTTGCGTTGGGATGCCGGTATCGTTCCATTAAAGTACCGGTATCATTAATTTCCCACGGCCGTGACAATATCTTCCCACGGCCGTGGTAGGAACTCGTCACGGCTGTGGGAAGAAGCTACCACGGCCGTGAAGAATTAAGTATACCGGCATCCTGATCGAACAATAGTTATTGAATGATATAAGTATGCCGGTTGTATGACGGATGTTTAATGGAGGCTTTTCTTGAAAAGTAAGTAAAGCTGGATAGGAGATATGGGAGAGCAAAATCATAAAATAATAGGCTGACAATAAAACTTATAAAATGTTATTGTCAGCCTATTGTCAGGGCTTATTGTCAGCATCTAATGGATTGAAAATCATTTATCTAATGAATAGGAATGACGGCTGACAATAAGAACTGCAAAATTTATATGTAAATATAATCAGTGTGTAGTAATTGACTTGTTTCTACATGGATCTTTTTATCTATTATCTCTCTTGCTTTTCGATTCATTCATAAACAGATAAGATTTCTTGTAGCCTCCGTAGTCTACAACCAACTTTTCCAGCACGATGCCCGGATCAAGAGGTTTGAAAATTAGTGTCTGCATGCCGTCTGATGTATTCGGCACATTCAGTTTGACCTTTTTCTCGACGATACGTCTTGCAACTGTCGGATAGTATATGCTATACACATTTTCGGGAAGTTCATTCAAATTCTGATTGAAATTGATAGTCTGTTCCTTCGCCCCTTCGAATCCGATACTGTACTCATGTCCTTTCCGGTCGTGGAAAGCAAGAGTCGATTTCACTATCACGTGAACAGTCACTTTGTCGACTCCTTTAGGCAATTTTATTTTGTAGGAGATAGAAGCTCCGTCGGTCGGCTGGGTATAAGGCATCAGAGCCATGCCGCTAAGGGTTCGTCCCATGTAGGGGATCACTGTCCATTCCGTACTTGGTGCTGCTTTAGTGCTGTAATAGTGTTCGGCTTCCATAGCTACATATCCGTCTTGTCCGGTGAAGACGTATCCGCCGACAGCCTTTTCCGGATGCTTGATTCGGTAGGTTTGTGGTAGTGTATCAGCGGGGAAATTATCATTCCATGAGGTATAACCGATATGTTTCTGAATCATCATGTTCTTCCATTTACCGCCGGACATAACATTGTTATAATCGTCACTCAATGCTTTATCCCGTGCAAAAGCCTGTTCCACTTTATCTGCCCATTCGTTAGTTTGCGGATTGTTTTCTTTGTACAATTTATGGTTCATGGCTTGTGCATAATACATCTCGTACAGGTTTGCCATGGCTTGAACAGGGAAGAGGATTAATTGCTTGTAGGCATCTTTATATTCTGATTTCAATGATATGTATTGTCTCAAAGCTTCCGCTTCCAGTTTCAGATATTCATCAGATACTTGTTTCCATTCGCCGGTCTCCAGGTTATAAGTATTCCGGTCGAGCATTTCTCCCGTTACGCGACCGTTATATTTGCTGTACAGGTTTAAGATTCGCATAGCTTCATCCGCTTGATCTTCGCCAAACTGCTGTGCGCAGAAACGACGGGGATGGTCCAGCAAGTTGGAGACGTTGAATTGCTTGGGATTCCATGCCATATCCATGAAGAGCGTGATCGGATATTCCATTGGTTTCAAATCGCCTACATTCAGTATCCACAGCTTTTCTACTCCGTAATCGTATGTGAGTTGAAGTTGCTCCCACATATTTTGTATAGGGGTTACGTTCAGCCATTTGGAGTTTCTCGGAGCACCTACGTAGTCTACATGGTAATACATGCCCCAACCGCCCGGATGCTTACGTTCCTTGGCATTTGGCAGACGGCATACATTGCCCCAATTGTCATCACATAATAGCATGATAACATCATCGGGCACACGCATACCTTTATCATAGTAATCCAGTACTTCTTTGTATAGTGCCCAGACTTGCGGGGTTTCTTTGGCAGGACGTTTAGTCACCTTTTCAATAATTCTGCGTTGGTTCTTTACTATGTCTTCCAGTAGTTTCACGTTGGTGTTTTCGCTCATGGCTGCGTCACCGTCTCCGCGCATACCGATGGTTACGATATCTTCTGTGCCCTGCATCCGTTCGATACCTTCACGGAAAAACTGATCGATCACTTTTTTGTTAGTTGTATAATCCCATGCACCATATTCTTTGCGCTTGCGTGACCATTCCTGATGGTTGCGTGCCATCGGTTCGTGGTGGGACGTGCCGATAATGACTCCCATTTCATCAGCAGTCTTACTATTCTCCGGGTCGTCTGCATAGAAAGCCCAACTCCACATGGCAGGCCAAAGAAAATTACCTTTCAGGCGTAATATCAGTTCGTAAACTTGTGTATAAAAACGGTGGTCACCGTAGTTTGTGCCGTAGGTTTGTTTTACCCAACCAGTCAGACAGGGCGCTTCATCATTCAGGAAGATACCGCGGTAGGTCACCGCAGGTTCTCCGTCTGTATACTGTCCCGGCTTTACATATACATTCTGTTGCTTTCGGATAGGGACGTCTGCCCACCAATACCAGGGAGATACCCCCATTTGTTCGGAAAGTTCATAGATACCATAGATCGTACCGCGTCTGTCGCTGCCGATGATAACCACTGCTTCATCTACTCCTTCACAGGGATTAGTGACAACTTGCAGGATATATTTCTCATTTTTCCCTTCCAGCTCTTTTTTATCTATTTTGTTTGCAGCTATCAGTTTTTTTACAAAAGGAGTATTATAGGTACCTACAATGACACATCGCTTGGCTTTTGCGCTTGTCAGCGACTCGGGCTTCGTTCCGCATATTTGTAGGATGTCTTGCCTGAGATTGTCGACAGCTATCAATACCCCTTTGTTTTCGGAAGGGTCCACATATACCGGACAAGGAACTCCTTGGGATATCAACGGAAAATGATTATCGGTCGGTGTGAATACTACGAATTGTTCAGCGGCAAATGCTGCTATACTCATAACAGAGAGGTAGAAGAATAGAAATAATCTTTTCATGGTTTCAATATTTAATAATTTGTTGTTAATCATTGATCTTACGTTTCACTGTAACCGGATATTCTACTTTGTAGATAATTGGTAATTGAAAAGTATATAACAGCAGGCTCAAAATGATGCAAATATCCTTCTTCATAAATACTATATTTAATGAAATTATCTTCTTTGTGTCTTTAATTCCAAAAATGGTTTATTTTTTGTCTGTACTGTGACACGATGCAAAGATAGTTGGTATTGATAAGAACGGGCTTTGGGTATGTTTCAATTATTTATACTGTTGATACCAATTTGCTTTTTCTTGAAGTTTTTTCTTCGGAGATAAAATGAAGAAGTGTGAACAAACCGGTTTGTTCAATAAATGTTTTTGATTTTGTTTCAAAATCTTTTTGTATTGTATCTATGAGGCTGTCGGATGAATAATGATGGTTAATGTGTCATATTCCGTATTAATAAGATTGGTATGTGATGCGTATAATATAAGTTGGTTAAACAAGAGTAAGTAGAGATTTTAATGATCTTGAGAATATCGGTAAGCGTCAATTGCATTCTTAACCGAACCATGTAACAGTAACAATTTTTGTGCATGGTCATGATTTAATCCTAGTTCCTCCATAATCATCCTGGTGCCTCTTTCTACCAGTTTATGATTACTAAGCTGCATATTTACCATCTTATTTCCTTTCACCCGTCCAAGTTGAATCATCACCGACGTACTAATCATATTCAGAATCATTTTCTGTCCGGTGCCTGATTTCATCCGGGAACTGCCTGTCACATATTCCGGCCCTACAATCATTTCGATGGCTACATCTGCCTCTGCTGCCATTGGAGAGTCCGGGTTGCTGGTGATACAGCCGGTCAGTATGCCGTGTTCGCGTGCCTCGTGCATGGCACCAATCACGTAGGGGGTGGTACCGGATGCAGCAATACCGATGACCGTATCCTTATCTGTAATATTGCGTTCCGTCAACTCTTCCCAACCGCGGTGAATGTCATCTTCGGCATTCTCTACCGGATTTCTCAATGCAGTGTCACCACCGGCAATCAAGCCGATAACCAGCGTGGGGGGCATACCGAAAGTCGGTGGAATTTCCGAAGCGTCGAGTACGCCCAGACGTCCACTGGTACCCGCACCCATGTAGAAGATGCGTCCGCCTTGTTTCATGCGGGGTACAATCTGATTGACAAGCTCTTCAATTTGTGGAATAGCCTTTTGTACGGCTAACGCTACTTTCTGATCTTCCTGGTTGATATCTTCTAAGATCTCTCGCACAGATTTCTTTTCCAGATGATCGTAAAAGGACGGTTGTTCGGTTATCTGCATTTTTATAATTACTGGTTATAAATTACAATAGGTAAAAGAATTATTGTTGATGGTATTGAATCAGCCCTTCCATCGGACTTTGAAGAATCTTACCGATCTGAATACCTGTTGTTTGCGCAGCCTCCTGCAAAATCTCCTTGTAACAGTGAGCTACGGAACCAATAAAATGTACTGGATATTGCTTATAATCATATTGCATCACGTTTCTGCGGAGAAAAGCGATAAAGCTGTTGAGTACTAGTGAACGGATAGCCGGTTCTTCCAAGTGCTGTGCAAGGAAAGGGGAGAGACTAGCCAGAAAACGGTTCGGAAAGGGTTGGCGGTAAACGCGGTCGATGATTTCGGGGGCCGTCAGGTCGAACTGTTTTAAGAAAGCTTCTTTGATGGCGGGTGGAAGCTGGTTTTTCAGTACATCGCCTACCAGTAGTTTTCCTAAGACTGCGCCGCTTCCTTCATCTCCCAGGATGAATCCAAGAGGGGAGATGTTGTTGACAATCTCTTCACCGTTGTAGAAACAGGAATTGGAACCTGTGCCGAGGATGCAGGCAATCCCTGCTTCATGTCCGCATAGTCCGCGGGCAGCGGCAAGCATATCCGAGTTGGCTTTGATATTTCCGATGACAGGCAGGCTGTCGGCGATGGCCCGCCGGAGGACGGGAGCCTTTTCGGGAGTGCAGCCTGCACCATAAAAAAAGACGGAGTTGATCGTTCCTTCCGGTAGTTGTGGCAGAAGGGAATGTGTCAGCTCTTGTTGAATTTCTTCTTCTGATTGGAAGAAGGGATTAATTCCCTTCGTTCCCATTCGTTTGATTGGGGTGTCGTTGAAAACGATGCACCAGTCGGTTTTTGTAGAACCACTATCTGCAATGAGTATCATATCTTTGAGTTTTTTATTGTTTCTTTCCGAAAGAATCCTCCAGTCGGTTGCGAATCATTAATGAGGCGACGATACCGGGTAGGGTACAAATACAAACCCAGATAAAGAAGTTTGTGTATCCGAGATGTTCCTGTATCCATCCGGCAGGCATACCGGGAATCATCATGCCTAGTGCCATAAATCCGGTTCCGATAGCATAGTGCGCCGTTTTGTGTTCACCTTCTGCTATATAAATCAGATATAGCATATAAGCGGTAAAACCGAAACCATACCCCAACTGTTCGATCGCTACACAAATGGCTATAAATATAGGATTGTCCGGGGGGGCGGCAGCCATCCATACATATAATAGATCGGGAATGTTGATGGCTAATGCCATGGGTAATATCCATTTCTTGAATCCGTCACGGGAAACGAGGAAACCACTAATGATTCCACCGAGCAATAAAGCTATGACACCTATCGTGCCGTAGATCATTCCGACAGTTGCTGTGGATAAACCCAGTCCACCTTTATCGGTCGTGTCGAGCAGGAAAGGAGAAGCTATTTTGGCTAACTGTGATTCTCCCAACCGGTAGGTGAGGAGGAAAAAGAACATGAGACCGAGGTTCTTTTTCTGAAAGAATGTGACAAAGGTCAGGAGGAAATCTCCCAACAACTTACCCGGTGTGAGTCCGGGACGTTTAATGTCCGAATCAGGATGGGGGAGGATAAGCCGATGATAGATAGTAAGAGCCAGAAATAATCCGGCAAGGAGGTAGAATGTAATACTCCATGCCAGGGGAATATTGTTCTGTGACGTTTCCAGCCATCCTGCCAGCATGACTAGAATTCCCTGCCCGAAAATATTGGCAAGCCGATAGAAAGTATTCCGGATACCGACAAAGAAAGATTGTTCCTTATTATTGAGTCCGAGCATATAGAAACCGTCTGCTGCGATGTCATGCGTAGCGGAACTGAACGCCAACAGCCAGAAAAAAGCAAGAGTCAACTGTACATAATGAGCAGTCGGAATAAAGAAGGCTATTCCTGCAAATCCGGCAGCGATGAAACCTTGCATGGCAATAATCCAGGCACGCTTCGTTTTCACCAGGTCGACGAATGGACTCCATAGCGGTTTGATAGTCCAGGGAAGATAGAGCCAGGAAGTGTATAAGGCTATTTCCGTATTGGATAATCCTAAACGCTTGTACATGATAACAGCAATCGTCATTACCGCTACGTATGGCAGCCCTTCTGCGAAGTAGAGGGTGGGTATCCAGCTCCAGGGATTTCTTTTTATAGTGGGGGTTGTCATGGTATTATTCTTTTTTATTGATATTGTTTCTCGAGCGTACTGCCGGGGTAATAGTGAGACAGTATTTCTTCATATTTGTAACCTTGCTCTCCCATTACGGCAGCACCAATCTGGCAAAGTCCTACTCCATGCCCCCATCCGGCTCCGGTAAGGATGAATCGTGAAGGGATTTTATCCTCTTTATGTCCTTTTTCCTCATATTCCTTGTCTACTACGAAGGCGGAACTATACAGATGAGAAGTAGATAAGGTACGGCGTATTTCCAACTCTTTTCCAATGATGAGTGTCCGTAAGGTTCCTACAATCTTTAGTCGGACAAGACGTCCGGATGTTCCCCGTTCTACAGGAATTAAATCAATGATTTGTCCGAAATCAATCCCTGAACGTTGATGAATCAGTTCTGAAAGCTCCTGCTGCGAATAACTGACTTTCCAACGATAGAAGTCTGCTGTTTCCTGATCGTAGTTGTTTAGTACTTGGCTTAGAATTTTCTTATCCTGCGTATTACAAAAAGCAACAGGTGAGGTACGTATCCATTTATCAGCTTCCGCCTCTATGTTCAAATCGGGAAGTTGTTTTTCAGTCTTGCTATCCCGTTGTCTGATTAGATAAGGATGCTTTACGTTTTCCCAACAATTTTGGAACTCTTCAAAAGCTCCGCCACAACATTTAGAGAAACGGGCATCACAAATCGCTCCTTTATACATCAGCACTTCCCCCCGCGTGGCGGAGACTGCTTCGATGGCTTGTGGTGTTGAGGCTCGTGTAATTCCCTGATAACGCTGGCAATGATCATCGGCACATACATCGAAATTTCTATGTGCTTCATGGTCATACCACTTAATAAATGAAGAATTAGGAATGAAGAATGAAGAATTGGCTGCGCTGTCTTTTTGCAAAGTTCTTTTAAATTCTTCATTCTTCATTCTTAATTCTTTATTTTTTTCGAGTAGCCAGCTTCGGGAGATGACGGCGTGAGCCTTTAGTAGTTCTAAAGAAGCTGTTGCGCTCATTTCGGATGAAATTACACTGGTAAGATATTCTTCAATGGAAATCACATTGATGGCGGTTAGTTGTTCTCCTTCGATGATAATCTTTAATTCCCCTTTGAATTTCTGGACTTCTTTGCGTTCCCAATGGAAGTTGATTCCGATGGTCACATCTTTCAGTTCAAAGAAAGCATGTGCATTTTGTGGAGGAATGAAGGATAATTCGTCGTACTCTTTCCCTTGCCAATGAATCTTCCCATCCTGATAAATAACTTTCTGTGTCCCGGAAATTTCCGTTCCGACAGAAGAACTAAATTTCACCGGGAAAGAGAATTTAATCTCTTTCCCGGAAAGGATACCAACTGTTATTTGAGGTTGAGTCATAATACAGCCTTAATACGTTCTAATATTTTTTGCAGTTTTTCTTTGGATATAGATATTTCCCGATAGATCTCATATACCTTTTCAGGAGTCAGTTTCTCCATATCCTCTTCACGTACTATAGGGAATATGCCGTTCATTTCAGCAATAGCAGGACTGATGATAATTTGTTCGTCCCCTTTTGCGTAATAGCAGTCAGGACGATGTTTGCTGCGTAAGAAGATAATACAATTGTAAGGGTGTTCGGCCACTGACTCAAATTCATCGTCATAGTTCTTTCCAAAATCCTCTTTGGTGCGTTCCAAACCATACCAGGCAAGAATATTCATCATTGGTTCTTTTCCGTTATTATTGGTAGCTAAGATGTCGTAAATCAGATGGAAGGTTTTCGACATTGTTTTCTTATTTTCCGCCTGAATCCTGATGAAACTGCACGGGAAATCTTTATAACTAATTTGCACCTTGTCGTTATCTATTAATTCCATGCGATCGTAATAGGCTCCCTGTATACTTTCCTCTTTACTGCAAGCTTGAAAATGGGCATGATCGGGAGCGGAAGCTCCACATTCCGGTCCATTATACAAAAGGAAGTATTCTTCCATAATGTCGGTGAGTTCTATCATATCTTTAAAACGCCCGGCTATGGATTGTGACTTGTGTTCCTTATCTACAATTGTAAAGTGGTGTTTAAATATGGGATAGGGATTAACCAGTATCTGATAATTCCTGTAACTGATGAACTCTTGTTCCTGCGGTCGGTTTGTTTGGCAGAGGAAGCAAGGCCGTGAGTGAATGGAGGCAGTATCTGTCTGTGCGGTAGCCGAAAGAATACGTTTCGGATTAAAGAATAGTTTCGCACTTAAACAATTGTTACCAAACCATTTGGATATTTTTTTTGTTCGTGACCGATACTGTTCCAGTGCTTGGTAATTTTCTTTGGCTAGTTCCCAAGAAAGAGTTTGCTTTTGGAATAACCGTTCGATACTTTGCTGAATTTTCTCTAATGTCGTTTCTTGTTGCAGGATGCGCTGTTCCAATTCCCACGTACGAAGTCGGTCTTTATATAGATTATTCTGGTTGATTTTCTCAACAGGCAGTGCAGCATCCGAGTTGCCTTCCCAACGGCGGCAAAGGTAAATCACGTCGTATATTCTGCCTATCTGATAATCGTGTGAAATTTTCAATCCAAGGGCATAATCTTCTCCATAGCTTGTGTTCGGGACTTTGATTTCCCGAAGAATAGGCGTGTAGAATGCACGGGGAGCTCCCAGACCGTTGATACGTAATGCATTATTTCGTCCGTTGTCGGGCGTCCATTCCTTATGATCAATGATGCCGGGGGCAATTTCCTGCATATCAAAGTTAGTCATCATATAAGTGCCGATTACCATTGCACATTTCTGTTTATAGAAAGTATCAATGATGATTTGCAGGCTATGTTCGTCTTTATACACGTCATCGCTATCAAGTTGGACGGCAAACTTTCCGCATTTCTCGTGATGGATACCTATGTTCCAACATCCGCCTATACCGAGGTCATCTCTTTCGGGAATGACGTGAATCAGCCGCTTGTCCGAACTAAGTTCATGGAGAACTTCACTGGTCCCGTCTGTTGAATGATTGTCGATGACAATGACATTGAACGGAAAGGTCGTTTGCTGGTTCAGTGCCGAGCGTACGGCATCTTTGACTGTGCGAATACGGTTGCGTACGGGTATAATGACAGAAGCTTCATATTCAAAAGTGTGAGAAGAAAAGTCTACGGGACGGAAGATAGGATAAAGATATCCGCCAATTTCCTTCAAATGGTTGGTGCATGCCTGTTCCATTTCAATCTGTACCTGACGGTTTTTAGGGTCTACATAATCGAACTGCTTCTCACCGCTTTTCCGCTTGTCACTTTCTACTTCGGTATATAGATATTCGTTGATATGTACCAGTTTGCTCTTTTGGGATATTTTGAGTCTCAAATCATACAAGCCTGCATATTGATATTCCTCTTCCGTATTTTCTATAACTTCCTTGAATGCGTTGGCATTGAACAGTAAAACCGAGCCGAAATTGAAGTCGTCACGCAGGCTACCGGGTTGGTAATCAATGACCGGAGCTGTTTTTTGCACACCGTCTATCTGTTGGTAATGGTCTGCATATACCATGCCAGCTTGGGTCATTTCCATTACTTGAACCATTCTTTCAAGAGCGAACATGCCTATTTTTAGTGCAGTGTATTTGGTATAGAGCAAGGTATATGTTTTATCAGAATGTTCTGCAATAGCTCGCATCGCTTGTGTAGACTGCATTTTCTCTACAGAGATGAGTTCGCATCCGGGAATACAGACATTGGTAATTGGCGATGCTAATAAATAAATTTTGTCTACCAGCGTCGATGCACGTAACTCCTTAACTGTTTGCATAGTTTCTTCCAACCGGCTGAAAGGAAGAAAACAGTTGATTGTTGTTTTCATTATTTTACTTCTTGTTTTGTAGTATGAGTTGTGTAAGATGTTTCTTTGTCTTGTTTTTTGATGAACAAACAAAGTCCAAGGAATGTGAACAGGGCATTGATTATCAACAACTCGTAACTAATTTGGTAACCGTTGAGCCATGCTTCCGAATTTCTTTGCAGGATATAGCAAAGAATAGGAGAAGCGATAGCTACCAACGGAATATATTTATCATAAACTTGTTTCTTGGTGAAGATGCCGAAAGCGAACAGTCCTAAGATAGGGCCATACGTATAACTGGCCAATGTGTAAATCGCATCAATCACACTGGTGTTGTTCAGCAGATTGAATACGAAAATGACTGCTCCCATCACAACTGCCATACCGATATGTACATGTTTGCGTATTTGGCTAAGTGCCGCCTCTCCTTTTTTCTGTGCATGTAAAATATCTACAGTAAAGGAAGTGGTCAGTGCCGTCAAGGCAGAACCCGCTGCAGAATAGGCGGAGGCTATCAGTCCGATAATGAATAATATTCCGACTATGCCGGGAAAATAATTTCCGGTAGCAATCATCGGAAACAACTCGTCGCTTTTTTCCGGATTCCCAATGCCTTGTTGTGCTGTAAACGTATATAATAGTACTCCCAGCATCAGAAAAAGCAGAATGACAAAGAATTGTGAGATACCGCTTGTAATCATATTCTTTTGAGAATCCCGGAAATTCTTGCAACTAAGATTGCGTTGCATCATATCCTGGTCGAGCCCGTTCATGGCAATGACAGTGAACACTCCTGCCAGGAACTGTTTGAAGAAATAGCGTTTGTCGTTCACGTCGTCAAAAAAGAATGTCTTGGAAAAGTCACTATCTGATATGGTAGTAGCCAGGCCGCTAAAGTTGAGGTGCAAGTTGGAGGCTATATAATAGATACATAGTACCACAGAGACTACCAGGCAGAATGTTTTCAATACATCCGTCCAAATCAATGATTTCACTCCGCCCCGGAAAGTATAGAGCCATACTATAAATACGGTAAGCATGACATTCAACAGGAAAGGAAGATGGAAAGGCTCGAAGATCAGCAGTTGCAGCGTCAGGCATACCAGAAATAGTCGAACGGCAGCTCCCAGCATCTTTGAGATAAAGAAGAACCATGCTCCTGTTTTATAGGATGAAGCTCCGAATCTGTTCTCCAAATATTCATAGATAGAAACCAGATTCATCCGATAGAACAGTGGAACAAGCACAAAGGCGATAATAAACTGTCCGACTATAAAGCCGAGTACCATTTGCAGATAAGAGAAACTACTGGCTTGTACCATGCCCGGAACAGATACAAAAGTAACTCCCGAAATGGTGGAACCAATCATGGCAAAAGCAACAACATACCATGCCGATTTACGGTTTCCTACGAAGAACCCTTCATTGTCAGCTTTGCGTCCTGCTATATAAGAGATAGTGAACAGGATTATAAAGTATGCCACAATAGTGATAGATATAACGGCTGGACTCATATCTGCTATTTAAATTCGTTTGAGGATGAATGATCCGAATTAGTTTATCTTTGTCTACAAAAGTAGGGAATTTATCATAGATATGTATACTCTTACCTATTTTTTATTCCCGGTGTGCCTCCGGTCGCGTGTTTGGACGAACGCCAGTTTTTATTGAGCGAGGACAACTCCGGAGATTTCTTTTCAAGCGAAATGCCGGTTATTTTGTCAATGGTGTGCATTTCATCTCTAAAACAACAAGTGTCAAAAGTATGTCCTGGTGCAGTCTCTTTACTACTCGAAAGTGCCAGATACCCACCATTATTGTTCAGTGCCGGGAAGTTCGGTATAATTATTATATTTTCTCCACCAACTTTATGTTTCTGAACAACTCTGTTGAAGTATTTCGTGAAACAAAGATAAGTTTTGGAAGGAATGGCTAGGGGAGTAGAAGGACTCTCATTTTGAAGGATAGTAGTATTGTATATTGTCCCGTCTTCATGCATTTTATATAGATAAAGTGCGGGTAAAATGACTGCCTGTTCAGTTGGATTATAGATTTCTACATATTCTGCACCATCAGTGGCATTGTTATACATTATTTCATTGAAAAGAAGCATACCTCTCACATCTCTCGGTAGTTCGGGAGTGTCCGGATTATCTGGAAGGTCCGTATCGGGGTTATCGGGTGTTTCGTCGGGTGATGTGTTCGTTTCTACGTCATTAGACAACTGTATGTGATGGAACGTGAATCCTTTACAACGGGTTTTGGTGTAAATGCAGTATATACCGCAGTAGCGGGAAGTCTGTATATCGGTATCTTTTATCTGTTTTTCTTTTACGTATTCATTCTCGGATTCAAGCCGTGTCCAAAAAGTCCAGTAACCGTTATTGTCACATTCTACTTTTATGTATAGTTTCGGTGAAGAGTTTCCTTTCATTAGTTCTCTTCCCGAAGCCAGTAGTTTAGATTGGTTTCCGTTTTGGCGATAAAGAGCTACATTATCTTTTGCTCCTCCAATCTGAATGTAATAGCCGTTTAAATTACCGGAAAGAATGTTTGAGGAAGAAGTCAGATAAAATCGTGCATAATTGTTGGCGGAGGGGTTGAAGGTGAGGTGAACTCCAAATTCCCAACGGGTGTTTTTTACAGAGGTAGAAGGAATGGTGATATATGCTGTTCCGGCGTCTTCCTGTGGATCATTTAGATGGATTCCTTCTTTAGAATTGATGGTGAATTTGTCCATCTCTCCTTCCCAAGGAAGTTCGGGTGTGATAGTGTCTCCTCCTTTTAAATCTCCCTTTTCTTCGTCATCAGCAGGGAGCGAACAATTATAGAACAATATGATGAAGATACTTAGGAAAGCAAATGCTTGGTAAACTTTCATACGGTTTTTAGTTTGAGTTATTTCGTTTTACCGTATTTGTTTGAGTATAATGCAGAAGCAATTGCGGTTTAAATAGTTGATGAGTCGGCAAAGGTAAACCTTTTGCTGGGAAAAAACATACTTATTGAAGAAATAATTGTAAATCCTTTTGTTTTCTCTAAATGCGTGGAAAGGAAACAGTGAGGGGTTATCAAAAGTCACATTTAATTTATTGACTTTTGATAACCCCTCACCCATGTTACATTCAATTATTGAAACATTATTCGAAGCGTGGCATTACATATTTATCTGTGTAAGATGTGAACGTAATACCTGGCATGGAATGAACGTTCGATTCGTTCTCCAACTTCTTTATCAACGAATAATCGTTGGCGTCCAATGCGTAATAGTTATCTGAAGCCGGAGTTGTCACACGGACTGTCCAGTCGAACATATTACCGATGATGGTGAGCGCATCCGTTTCCGGATCAAATGCTGGGATTCCTGTTTTTACGATTTCATACGTCCGGTTCTGCAACACATAGAAAGCGTTGTTGGCATCGGTCATAAAAGCAAGCGTCTTTTTATTTCTGAACTCGGTCAGATACAGATGTTCTAATGTCAGGCCTTCAGGCAAGGTGATGGCACGGACATACGGGCGTCCTTTCACCTGTTTCAGATGAAACAGACGACGGTCGGCATCCAACAGAAGATAACCTTCGTCATACTCCTTTTTCACCGTCGGATTTCCTACGATTTCCGTTGCCGGAAAACGAAAATCCTTCTTAGTCATAGCTTCGGTAAACTGAAGGCTTTTGTCTTCCTTCACGCTGTTGGTAGCCATGTCGATAAATTCGATCCCTTTGGAGGTGATACGGAATACGTCATCCGGCATTTTCAGGTCCACACGTCCTGACATAGATTCCATCAGTGGGTAAAGCCCGATAGAAGGTGCGTTTATATCCGAAGGCACACTGCGGAAGTTGAAGTTTTCTGTCTGCACCATTTTAGGAGTCATTGCGATTCCTTGAATGGTATCCGGAAAACGCTCATCAGACATCAACTGACGGAAATAAAACATAGGCAGGATGCTGTCGAAAGCAGCTTCCGAATAAATGTTTCCTGCAAGGTCGCGGCGCACGGTTCCTTTCCCTTCTTCTTGTCCCATCTGGGCGAAATCGCCAATTACGAAACTATACAGGGTAAAGGGAGTCTTTTCTGGCTTTACGACAAAGAAATTGTAGCACCAGGGCAACTGCCAAAGAAGCAGAAAAGCGATGGTTACATATAATAGTATGGTACTGAAACGTCTCATTTCTCAATCTTTTAATTTTTAATCTTTAATTTTTTTATTGGTTAATCCTGTTTTCCGGCCTTGAACCGTACGATAGAGAGCCACGAGAAAGAGGCTGTCAACAAAGTATAGACCACTAAATAAGGGAGAAACTTGTTGTATGCTTCCGGCGTAGGCGACAGGAAGAAGATTCGGAGTAACAATACTGCGATAATGAGATTCAGGATACGGCGTTTCCATGCCGGTTCGAGGCAAATCCATGCGACGAGCAGATAGCCGGAGATGCCGGCGAGATACCACGTTAAAGCGGTAAGCAGTATGTGGTTTTTGAGCTCATGGGCAAGGATTCCGTTCAGATAGATCTCCATCAACAGGAAATTGGAAGCGAAGCAGACAAGAAGCAGTATGAGTCCGGAGAGTAACATATTGCCCGTCATTTTCAGTTCCGGATAAGGCAGATGGAGGGTCAGTTTCAAACATTTGCGTTGCATCTCGGGGACAAATTGCACGATTGCCATCAGGATTCCGGCAATCAGAGGAATATATTGCAACATATCAATGAAGATGACATCCCGTTGCAGCATGACTTCCCATACATGGGCAGCCCCTTTCATTTCTACCACCCGGTTGATACGGAGCATACAGTAGCCTGTAAAACCAAGTGTGGCGAGCACGGCAAGCAGAAAATACCACCGTGTCTTTATCCATTCTTTATAAAATATAGCGTACATTCTTGAGGATTTATGATTTATGAATGATGATTTATGGGTTACGAGTTGCCAACTCTTATTCTTAATTTAATCAGTATTTCCCGGTGAGGCCGATAAAGGCATCTTCCAAATTGACTTGCTCACAGTGCAAGTCTGTATAGGGCACTGACATTGATTTCAGTTTGGCTTCTGTTTCTGCCGGTTGCAGGAAGGAGAAAGTCTCCAACTGGTTCCGCATGATGGAAGGATGGTAGAAATCATCCGATGCAGGAAGCTCGTAACCTTCGGGAATGGTGAAGGTGTAGCGGCGTCCTTTTTCCAGTAATTCGGCGATTGGTTTCTGAATCAGTATCTTTCCGTAGTCCATAATAATGCAGTCGTCAACGAGACGTTCCATATCCTGAATGATATGCGAGGTCAGAAAGACGGTTTTACCTTCCGAACGGGCATAGTCGCGGAGATAGTCCACAAACAGGCGGCGGTAGCCGGGATCGAGTCCGAGCGAGAAGTCGTCCAGTACCAGAAGTTCCGGGTTTTGTGCGAGAATCAGTCCGAGAGCTACTTGAGAGCGCTGTCCGCAGGACATACGTGAGATGCGCTGTCCGGTAGCTACTTTCAATTTATTCATCAGTTCGTAGTACGCTTCTTTTTTCCACTGGCCGGGGTAGAAGGCTGCGTAGAATTTTTCTATTTCGGTGATGGTCATGAATTGGTATTGCACATGACCTTCGATGAGCAGTCCGATATGGCGGCGCAGAGCCGGTGCCATGGTCTGTATCTCCTGTCCGAAGATGCGACATTCTCCCGAACGGGGTTTCAGGTAACCGCTCAAGATATTGATAGTGGTGGTTTTGCCCGTACCGTTCTTTCCCAATAGTCCCAGGATACGTCCTTTGGGCACTGTGAAACTAAGGTTTTCGTAAATCAACCGTTTACCGTAGTAGTGCGTCAGGTTGTTACATTCGATAATTTGTTCCATTTGATTTTATCTGTTATTTCGATTCAAAAGAAGAAAAGGAAAAGAATGGGAATCAAGATTCCGACTATTAGTTCTATTCCTCCTCTGCCGATAATGCCCTTGTTCCCTTTCAGCATGATAATGCCGGAAAGAGTAATGATAATAAGGGCGATAGCGAAAATATCCGCGAAGTAAGTCCACCATTGTCCCGGATTGTAATGTAAACGGGACATCGCTCCGATAAGCGGGCGACGGGTGACGGATTCATATACCGCTTCTCCTGTCTTCACGTTTACCAGAAGGCTGGAACCGCCTTTCAGGAAGACTTTCATTACGTCCGTTTTCGGGAAGTAAAATTTGGTATAGTTGCCGGTTTCTCCCAACGGTTCCAGTAGAGTAAGTACTTTCTCTTTACTCATTCCTGCTTTGTCCGGTAGCTTTTCCGCTATTTTATATTCTTTCCGTGTGATGGAGAAGTTCGGATTAATCGTGTCACGGTGATTCATTACAATTCCGGAAATGGCATATATCAATACCATTCCGGAAAAGAAAAATGACAGGTCACGGTGT
>OKTE01000364.1_pt1 | contig 23176 bp, 20 predicted proteins | sample 1606151 | NCBI WGS metagenome assembly OKTE01 (sample SAMEA3879527, study PRJEB24766) | human gut metagenome | biome: human-associated habitat; feature: feces | place: USA | collected 1985/1987 | reverse complement strand
ACGCCGGGCTCGCCGATGAGCACGGGGTTGTTCTTACTGCGGCGGGACAAAATCTGGATGACCCGATGTATCTCGGTATCGCGGCCGATAACGGGGTCCAGCTTGCCGCTGCGGGCGGCCTCGGTCAGATCGCGGGTGTACTCGGCCAGCGTCTTGTTCTTCTTGTCCGCCTCGCGGTTAGGGGCGGAGGTGCCGCCGGCGGCAGCCCGGGGCATATCGTTGAGCTTCTTCAGCACAGCGCTGTACATCTTATTGGGGTCCACGCCCACGGTACGCAGGATACGCAGGCCCATGTTGCCGCCCTCACGGAGCAGGCCCATCAGCAGATGGGCGGTGCCGATGGCGCTGCTTCCCATGCGGGACGCCTCGGACACAGCCAGCTCCACCACGCTCTTGGCGCGGGGCGTCAGCCCCTGACTGGGCGCGGCGCCGGAAACGCCCTTGCCCACGCTGCGCTGCAGCACGGAGCAGACCATTTCATCGGTGACGCCGAACTCACTGAGCACGCGGTGGGCGATGCCCTCCTCCTCACGGATCAGGCCCAGCAGCAGATGCTCGGAGCCAACATAGCCGTGGCCCAGATCCTCGGCAGCCTCCTGGCTCAAACGCAGAACTTCCTCTGCACGGGGGGTAAATTTATTCTCAGACATAAAGGAACACTTCCTTTCGATTTGTTATTTTAACATAGCGGAACGGCGTCAGGACGCCTTGCCGCCCAGAGCCTTCAGCTCATCACGCAGGCGGGCGGCGTCCTCATAACGCTCCTCCGCCACCGCGTTGTGCAGCTGCGTCTCCAGCGCGTTGCGCCTACGCTCCAGCGCCAGAGACATAGCCTCGTCCTTCGGCAGCAGCTCCTCGGCGGCGCTGCTCTCCGGGCCGGCGCTCTGCGCCTGCTCCAGCACGTCTACCGGCTGGGGGAACTCCGTCAGCATCCGGCTGCCGAAGCCGCCGAAGAACGGCTCCAGCATGCGGAACGGACGGTCGAACCAGTCATCGTTGAACCAGCTGCTCATGCGGCCGGACATGGAACCGGCATAGCCCATGGCCCGGGCACAGTCGGGGCAGAGGTGCGTCTCGGTCACTCTGCCGTTGATATTGCTCTTATAGTAGAACGTAGCCTCGTTCTTACCGCAGCGATCACATTTCATAATCATAACCTCCTTGCTCCGCCGTCAGACGGAATGGATCAAAACTTGCTTGTATATGTCAGCCCGCAGGGCATCCCGGCTCTCCGGAGAGGCACTCTGCAGAGCCCGGCTGCCGGTGGCGGACAGCAACGCCTGTCCCAGCTCCCGGCTGATGGCCTCGGACTGGACCAGGTTCTGGGCGATCGCCCGTGCGCTGGCCGCGTCCAGCCTGTCGCCGATGCTGTTGATAACGTGCATCAGCAGCGTCTGGCGGTCCACCTGCACCCGCGTGATGCGAATGTAGCCGCCGCCGCCCCGCCGGGACTCCACGATGTAGCCATGCTCCGGCGAGAACCGGGTGGACATCACGTAGTTGATCTGGCTGGGCACGCAGTTGAACCGCTGCGCCAGGTCGGCTCGCTGTAGCTCCAGTGCACCGCCCGCCTGGTCTAACTCCTGCTGGATAAATCCAGCGATAATATCGGAAATACCCAAATCCTCGCCGCCTTTCGTTTGCATCTCTCGGTCAAGTTCGGCTCATTTGACTTTGCCTTTCTTTGACCTTGAGCATATATTACACCGCCTTTCCTACTTTGTCAATAGGGCAATTTGACTTTCTTTGACTTTTATTGTAAACAATTTGTGAACAGCCAAATGCATCTCTCTGCGGCAATTTTGCCGTTTGCAACCTGAAGTTGCTATACAAACGAAGCTGCATCGGTTATAATAGCACCAACAGGCATATCAACAGAGAAAGGAACCGTCTATGAAGAATACAAATTGGAACGACCCCAACTTTCAGGGCTTCGGCCGCCAGCCCCGCCCGAAAAAGGAACGCAAAGCCGTGGGCACGCCCCTGGGCCGCACGCTGCTGAACATCGCCGTCACATTGGTGTTCGCCGCGGTGTATTTCTATATCGTTCTGCCGCCTATCAGTCTCAAGAGCGAGGATTTCTACGTCTTTGTACTGCTGGTGTGCGCCGTGTACGGCGGCTGTGCCATACTGACCTCCGGTTTTCAGGGCACCGGTGCCAAGGGCTACTTCACCTTTTTGAAAAAGCAGTGCACCGTGCCACTCATTGCGGCCGCCGCGCTGATCGCCACGGCGCTGGTGGGCGCGGTGATCGGCTGGCAGCTGTTCCGTGCCGGGGACTACCGCGACCTGCTGACCGTTACCGACGGCGACTTTGCCGCCGAAGTGGAGGAGATCAGCTATGACCAGATCCCCATGCTGGATGCCAACTCCGCCACAAAGCTGGGCAACCGCAAGCTGGGCGAGCTGGCGGACATGGTCTCCCAGTTCGAGGTGGCCGACGACTACACCCAGATCAACTACCAGGGCCGCCCTGTCCGCGTCACGCCTCTGCGCTACGGCGATATCATCAAGTGGCTGAACAATCGCGCCGACGGCCTGCCCGCCTATCTGCTTATCGACATGGTGACCCAGAACGTGGAGGTCATCCGTCTGGACGAGGGGATCCACTACACCACCGCCGAGCACTTCAGCCGCAACCTGTACCGCCATCTGCGCTTCCACTACCCCACCTATATGTTCGACGAGCCGGCCTTCGAGATCGACGAGAACGGCGACCCCTGGTGGGTCTGCCCCCGGGTCAGCCACACCATCGGCCTGTTCGGCGGCCGTGATATCATCGGCGCGGTGCTGGTGAACGCCGTCACCGGCGAGAGCGCCTACTACAAGACCGGCGACGTGCCCAACTGGGTGGATCACGTCTACACCGCCGAGCTGATCATGCAGCAGTACGACTACCACGGCGCGTATGTCAACGGCTTTATCAACTCCCTGTTCGGCCAGCGGGACGTGACCGTCACCACCGAGGGCTACAACTACATCGCCATCGGTGACGACGTGTATATGTACACCGGTGTCACCTCCGTGGTATCCGACGAGTCCAACATCGGCTTCATTCTCTCCAACCAGCGCACGAAGGAGACGCGGTTCTATCTGGTGGCCGGCGCCAAGGAGTACTCCGCCATGGACAGCGCCCAGGGTCAGGTACAGCAGATGAAGTACACGGCCACCTTCCCCCTGCTGCTGAATATCTCCGACCAGCCCACGTATTTCATGGCGCTGAAGGACGCCGCCGAGCTGGTGAAGATGTACGCCATGGTCAACGTCAGCCAGTACCAGATCGTGGCCACCGGCGACACGGTGGCCCAGTGTGAGGCTAACTACCGCCGCATCCTGGCGGAGAAGGGTCTGGTATCCGCCGATGACGCCGATCTGCCCCTGACGGGCCAGAACGAAGTCAGCGGTGTGCTGGAGGATATCCGCTCCGCCGTGGTGGACGGCAATACCCTCTACTACCTGCGCCTGACCGGTGACGAGCACTACTACGTCATCTCCGCTGCCGACCAGCCAGAGGCGGTCATCTACAACACCGGCGACCGTGTCACCATCCGCTTCGCCGACGGCGAAGGCACCATCCTCACCGCCGACAGCGTCACCCGCACCGCCGCGCAGACCGCTCCCGTTGTCGAGGAAACCGAGACTGACGGTGCCGCGTAAAAGCGCATAAAAAAGAGCACCCCCTTGCGGGGGTGCTCTTTTTTGCATCACTTGATCTCCACGACCTCGTAACCGGCGTCGGTGACAGCCTTCTTCAGCGCCTCGTCACTGGCGTTGCCGGTGACGACGGCGGTCCCGGACGCCAGATCCACGTCCGCCTGTACGCCCAGGGCGGTCAGCGCCTTCTCCACGTGGGAGACGCAGTGGGCACACATCATGCCCTTGATAGTGATGGTCTTTTTCATAGCGGTATCCTCCTTACTGCTTTCGTTATTATTTATATTTTGCACCAGCTGTGGCTCTTTTGCAGTCGGCGTTCCCTCCCGTCTGCGGCCCCTCCAGCCCCGCAGACGCAGGGCGTTGCTGACCACGCACACGCTGCTCAGACTCATGGCCGCGGCGGCGATCATGGGGTTCAGGGTGATCCCAAAGGCCGGGTACAGCACACCCGCCGCCACCGGGATGCCCACAGAATTATAGAAGAACGCCCAAAACAGGTTCTGACGGATGTTCCGCAGGGTAGCCCGGGACAGGGCCGCCGCGTCGGCGATATCCATAAGGCTGCTCTTCATCAGCACGATGTCCGCCGACTCGATGGCCACATCTGTGCCCGCGCCGATGGCCAGGCCCACATCCGCCGTCACCAGCGCCGGGGCATCGTTGATGCCGTCGCCCACCATGGCTACCTTCTTGCCCTCGGCCTGCAATTCCTGCACCACCCGGGCCTTATCCTGTGGCAGCACCTGGGCGATGACCCGGCTGACGCCCACCTGCCGGGCAATGGCGTCCGCCGTGCGCTGGTTGTCACCGGTGAGCAGCACCACGTCGCAGCCCATCTCCCGCAGGGCGGCAATGGCGGCGGCGCTGTCCGCCTTGACCACGTCCGCCACAGCGATGACCCCCAGCAGCGATGTACCTGCGGCGATAAACAGCGGCGTTTTACCGTCCTCCGCCAGTCTGGCCGCACCGGATTTCATCTCCTCGCTGACGGCCACTGCGGATGCCTCCATAAAGGCCTCGTTGCCCGCCAGCAGTAATGTACCTTCCGCCCGGGCGGCAACACCGCCGCCGGCCACGGCGGTAAAGTCGGACACCGGCCGCAGGGCCAGTCCGCGCTTTTCCGCCTCGGCCACAATGGCCCCGGCCAGCGGATGCTCGGAAGGCTTTTCCAGCGACGCGGCGGCGGACAGCAGCGTATCCTCGGTCATGCCGCCGGCGCACAGCAGATCCGTCACCCGGGGCTTACCCTCGGTGACGGTACCGGTCTTGTCCAGCACCACCGTATCCACCCGGCCCATCAGTTCCAGGCTGGCGGCGGACTTTACCAGAATACCCTGCTCCGCCGCCTTGCCCGTAGCCACAGTGATGGCCACCGGCGTGGCCAGGCCCAGAGCGCAGGGGCAGGAGATCACCAACACGGCGATGGCGATGGACAGGCAGAAGCGCACACCCATGCCGCCCACCGCAGCCCACAGGATAGCCGCCAGCAGCGCGATGGAAATGACCACCGGCACGAACACGGCACTGATCTTATCCGCCAGACGGCTGATAGGTGCCTTGCCGCTGGCGGCCTGCTCCATCAGCTGAATGATCTGGGACAGAGTGGTATCCGCACCTACCCGGTCCGCCGTCAGCTCCAGATAGCCGCCGGTGAGGATGGTGGCGGACACCGCCTTGCCGCCCACAGTCTTCTCCACCGGCATACTCTCGCCGGTAAGGGCGGACTCGTCCACGGTGCCGCTGCCCGCCGTCACGGTGCCGTCCACGGGGATACGCCCCCCCTGCCGGACGATGACCGTCTCACCGGCCTTGATGTCCTCGGTGGGGACGGTGACCTCCTTGCCGTCCCGGCGCACCACGGCGGACTCCGGCGCCAGCGCCAGCAGGGCGGTGATGGCTCCGGTCGTCTTGCCCTTGGAGCGCTCCTCCAGGTACTTACCTACCGTCACCAGCGCCAATATCATGCCCGCCGACTCGAAGTACAGGTCCGGCATACCCGTGACCTTTCCCGCCGCCAGCAGGCCCATCTCGATCAGGCTGTACACCAGCCCCGCCGCCGCGCCCAGCGCCACCAGCGAGTCCATATTGGGCGCACCCTTGAACAGCCGGGAAAATCCCACGGTGAAATAACTGCGGTTCAAAATCAGTATGGGCACCGTCAGCACCAGCAGCGCAAAGGCCGACAGCAGGGGCCGCGTGTGCATGAACATGGGCACCGGCAACCCCATCATGTGCCCCATGCTCAGGTAAAACAGCGGCACCAGACACACCACCGACCACAGCAGCCGACGGCCCATGGCCTTTACCGCCGCGTCCTGCTCCGCGTGCAGGTCCCGCCGAGCCTCGCTCTCCGGCGCCGCGCCGTAGCCCGCCGCCGTCACGGCGGCCACAATGGCGGCGGGGTCCACATTCTCGTCCCTGTCGCACACCAGGGAGCCCAGCATCAGATTTACCGACGCGCTGTGTACGCCGGGCACCGAGGCCGCGGCCCTTTCCACATGGGCGGCACAGGCGGCGCAGGTCATGCCGGTGATGACGAATTTCTCTGTCATACTGCCATCTCCTTATTTCATCAGCTTTTGCAGCGTGGTCACCAGCTCGTCGATGACCTCGTCGTCCCCCTGTCGGATACCATCCGCCACGCAGGTGCGGATGTGGGTAGCCAGCAGCTCTTTACTAAAGCTGTTCAGTGCCGCGCCCACGGCGGATACCTGTATCAGAATGTCGGGACAGTAGGCGTCCTTCTGCAGCATCTCCTGCAGGCCCCGCACCTGCCCTTCAATGCGGCACAGGCGGTTCAGGAGTTTTTTCTGCTCCTCTGGCGTGCGGTGCTTGGTCTTTCCCTGGCAGTAGCAACAAGTATTTTCCACAGTCGTATACCTCCTGGGGGTATTTTTGATCACGGCCGCATTATATACCCCCACCAGGTATTTGTCAACGTTTTTCTTTGGGCCGCACCAGCAGTGCCGCCAACAAGGAAAACACCACCGCCGCGGCGATTCCGCCGGAGGTGGCGGTCAGTCCGCCGGCGAGCACACCCAGCAAGCCGTCCTCCGCCACCGCTTTGGCCACGCCCTTCGCCAGGGAGTAGCCAAAGCCCGTCAGCGGCACGGTGGCTCCCGCCCCGCCCCAGTCCACGATATACTGATACACACCCACAGCCTGTAGCAGCACACCTGCCACCACATAGCCCGTCAGAATACGGGCCGGGGTCAGGCTTGTCTTGTCCAGAATAATCTGGCCCACGGCGCACAGCAGCCCGCCGCAGAGAAAGGCATTGAGATACTCCATCACGCATCCTCCTTCGTCCGGTCCAGCACCACCGCGTGGCAGATGCCCGGTATGCTCTCCCCTTGAAATGAACTGGTGGGGCTCAGCAGCGCCCCGGTGGGGGCGAACAGCACCCGCCGCCACCGGCCCCGGCGCATCTCCGGCAGCAGATAGCCGCAGAGCACCGCCGCAGAGCAGCCGCATCCGCTGCCGCCGGCGTGCATATCCTGTCTCTTCCGGTCATAGAGCACCAGTCCGCAGTCGGTGTAATTCTCCAGCGCCACGCCTTCCCGGGCGAACAGCTCCAGCACGATGCGGCTGCCCACATCGCCCAGGTCGCCGGTGAGGATCAGGTCATAGTCCCCGGGTACGGTGCCGGTGTCCCGGAACACTGCCTGCAGGGTGTCGAAGGCCGCCGGTGCCATGGCCGCGCCCATGTTGGTCATGTCCGTCACACCCAGATCCACGATGCGTCCCCGGGTCACATGGGTGATATACGGTCCCTCCGCCTGGGCCCCCAGAATGCAGCACCCCGCCGCCGTGGCCGTCCACTGGGCAGTAGGAGAACGCTGGCTTCCGTAGGGCAGAGGCATCCGATACTGCCTCTCCGCCGTGCAGAAGTGGGAGGAGGTCTGCGCCGCCGCCATACGGACCGCGCCGGAGGCCACGGCCATAGCGGCCAGCGACAGTGTCTCCCCCATAGTAGAGCAGGCCCCATATACCCCATAGAAGGGAATATTGAAATCCCGCAGGGCAAACGTGGCCCCAATGTTCTGGTTCAGCAGATCCCCGGCGAAGGCGCAGTCCACGTCCTCCGCCGCCAACCCGCCCTTTTGCAGGGCCAGACGCAGGGCATCCGCCTGCATCTGTGCCTCGCCCTGTTCCCAGGTCTTTTTCCCACAGAAGGCGTCCGTCCCCACAGCGTCGAAGCAGCCGCCCAGCGGCCCCTCGCCCTCCAGCTTTCCCGCCACCGCCGCAAAGCTGACCACTCCCGGCGGCTGCAAAAACCGGCAGGTCTGCCGGCTCAAGCGTTTTACGTCCATGATACGCACCTCGCAAACATAGCATTGGCCGTAGTGTGCGCCATTTACGGAAAAATATGAAAGCGCCGTCCCGCGGGACGGCGCTTTCGCAGATCTTCAAAACACCAGCTGTACCAGCAGCATATAGCAGACGGTGCCTGCCAGAATGGACAGCAGCGTGTTCCGCCGCCACAGATGCAGCCCGGCCGTCACCGCCACGGCGACAGCCTCCGGTATGCCGTGGCTTCCGCCCAGAAGGTCGGTGCTGCGCAGGCTATACACCACCAGCAGGCCCATCATGGCCGGCGGCAGCAGCCTGCCCAGGTCCTCCACCACCTTCGGCAGCTTCTTGTCCCCAGAGAACAGCAGGAACGGCGTCCATCGGGTGATCTGGGTGGCCAGCGCCACCATCGCCACGATGATCAGGGAATGTATCGTGTCTAGGCGCATAGCTTCCTCCTTCCCAGCAGCAGGACCGCCAGGGTCAGTACCATGGCCGGGATGACCATGTTGTCCGCGCCGAAAACGGCCAGACCCGCCACAGCGCACACCAGACCGGCAGCGCCGGGGGCACGGTTCTCTTTCTTGACGACCTGCTCGATGAACAGCACCACGAACAGCGCCGTCAGGGCAAAGTCGATGCCGGTGATGTCAAAGGTGATCAGCCCGCCCAGCAGGCCACCCAGCATGGAGAACGCCACCCAGTACAGCCAAGTCAGGAAGCTCATGGCAAAGTAGAACAGCGTGGGGTCCGTGTCCTCCGGCGGCTCCACCGAGGAGGAGAGGGAAAAGTTCTCGTCACTGAGGGTGTAGATCATAAAATACCGCAGCCTGCCCAGTCCCCGGTATTTGGACAGCAGTGCCAGCGCGAAGAACAGATGCCGAGCGTTGACCATCAGGCTCAGCACAAAGGCCTGCAGGGGGTCGAAGGCCGTGGTCAGCAGCGTAATGGCCACATACTGCATACTGCCGCAGAAGGCAAAGGCACTGACAAAGCCCGCCCACAGAAAGCTGTAGCCCTTGGAGGCCATCAGCACGCCGTAGGCCATGCCTACGGCCAGATAGCCGGTCATAATGGGGATGGTATGGGGAAACGCCGCCTTCACCGCCGCGGCAAAGCTCCTGTTCTGCACGGTATCACATCCTTTGAAGCGTGGGATAACGGCGCCATTATAATGTAAAACTCTTTTTCCCGCAATACTGGAAAACAGCGAATAAATGGTATATAATACAGGAACTTGTTGTGACTTTTGGTTGACAAAGGAGCGTATGTCATGGAAGAAATGCGTAGCTTTGGATATATCTGTCCGTCCTGCGGCAAAGCGGTGCTGCACAGCCGCAGCGTTTTCGCCCTGAACGCCGCCGCGGCGCGGATGGAATGTGAATGCGGCAAAGAAGCTCTGACCGCCGAGACGGACGGCCTGCGCTTCCGGCTGAACGTGCCCTGCGGCGTGTGCGGCGGGCACCACCAGGCGGAGTGCGACGCCGGTGCGCTGCTGCATGGCCGGGGCATCGGCCTGGCCTGCCCGGCAAAGCAGGAGCTGTGCTGCTACATCGGCGAGGAGCCCCAGGTGCGAAAGGCCATGGAGGGTCTGGCCCTGCGCGTGGCCAAGGAAAAAGCGTCCCCCGATGAGGCCTTCACCGACAACGTCATCATGTATGAGGTGCTGTCCGAGCTGAAGGATATCGCCGCCCGGGGCGGTATCGCCTGCGCCTGCGGCAGCCGCGAATATACCATGCAGGTGCGCCGCGGCGCGGTGGACCTGACCTGTGCCAAATGCGGGGGACGCCTGCGCCTTCCCGCCGCCACCGACAGCGACCTGGATGATCTGTGCTGCCGCATGACGCTGACCATCCCGGGGAGGTAACATGGGCGCTGTCTTCTGTTTTTTGCTGTTTCTGGCCGCAGTGGGTCTCTGCATCCTTTTGGGCCAGTCCCTGATCCTTGCGATATGGGTGGGCATAGCAGCCTTCGCCGCCCTGGGCCTGCGCCGCGGGATGACCGTGCGGGCCATGTGGGACGCCGCCTGGGAGCAGGGCCGCAAAATGTGCTGCGTGATCGTGATCTACATGCTCATCGGCGCCATCACCGCCCTGTGGCGCAGCGCCGGGACCATCGCCTTCTTCATCTATCACGGGCTGCGCATCATCACGCCGCAGCTGTTCCTGCTGGTGACGTTCCTGCTGACCAGCTTCATCTCCTACGCCCTGGGCACGTCCTTCGGCGTGGTGGGCACCCTGGGTGTGATCCTGATGGCCTTGGCCCGCTCCGGCGGCGTCAGCGTGGCCATCACGGCGGGGACCATCGTGGCCGGCGCCTACTTCGGCGACCGCTGCTCGCCGGCCTCCTCCAGCGCCACGCTGGTGGCCGCCGCCACCGATACCAAGCTCTATGACAACCTGCACATGATGCACCGCACCGGCTGGCTGCCCTATCTGGTCAGCCTCGCGGCCTACGCCGCCCTGTCCGTAACGCACCCGCTGGCCATGGTGGACAGCGGTGTGCTGAACCAGCTGTCCGGCACCTTCAGCCTCAGCTGGTGGACGGCCATCCCGGCGCTGCTGATCCTGATCCTGCCGCTGTGCAAGGTCCCCATCCGGCCCACCATGGCCGTCAGTGCGCTGACGGCGCTGCTGGTGACGGTGTTCGCCCAGGGCCGCGCTCTGCTGCCCACCCTGCGGGATGCGGTGCTGGGCTACCTCCCCGCCCCCGGTGCGCTGCACGACGTGCTCTCCGGCGGCGGCATGATGTCCATGGTCTCGGCCACCATCATGACCGTCAGCGCCGGGCTGTACGCCGGACTGCTGGGCGGCATGGGCGTGCTGAACGGCGCGGCGCATCTGGCCCAGCGCCTGGCCCGGAGAGCCGGGCGGTTCCCCGCCTGCGCGGCGATCTCCGTGGTGTGCAGCATGGTGTTCTGCAACCAGTCCACCTGCGCGGTGGTGTGCAACCAGCTGCTGGAGGACGACTACACCAAGCGCGGCCACGGCAGGGGCGAGATGGCCCTTGACATCGAGAACTCCGGCATCGTCCTCGCGCCGCTGATCCCCTGGAACATCTCCGTGTCCATCCCGCTGGCCATGCTGGGCGCGGACATGTCCGCCATCCCCTACGAGATACTGCTGTACGCCATCCCTCTGTGCTATTGGCTGACAAAGCGCCGGGTCTACCCGCCGAAAGGAGACGACTGCTATGATACGATTGCTGAGCCGCTGGTTCATTCCTGACCGGGACAACGTGTCCTCCCCCGCCGTCCGCCGCGCCTACGGCACCCTGTGCGGCGCTGTGGGCATCGCACTGAATATTCTGCTGTTCATCGGCAAATTCTTTGCCGGACAGCTGTCCGGTTCCATCGCCGTCACGGCGGACGCCTTCAACAACCTGTCCGACGCCGGCTCCTCGGCGGTAACGCTGCTGGGCTTCCGTCTGGCGGGCAAAAAGCCGGACACCGACCACCCCTTTGGCCACGGCCGCATCGAGTACATATCCGGCCTGATCGTAGCGGGCCTGATCCTGCTGATGGGCGTGGAGCTGGCCAAGTCCTCCTTTGACAAGATCCTCCATCCGGAGGCCGTCACCTTTTCCCTGATGGCTATCGCCATCATGGCCGCCTCCGTGTGCGTGAAGGTCTATATGTGGCTGTACAACCGGGCCGTCGGCCGGAAGATCAAGTCCGCCGCCATGGAGGCCACCGCCACGGACAGCCTTTCCGACACCGTCTCCACCCTGGCGGTGCTCCTTGCCATGCTCATCGGCAAATGGACCGGTCTGGCGGTGGACGGCTATGTGGGCCTGGTGGTGGCGCTGTTCATCCTGTTCTCCGCCTACAAGGCCGCAAAAGAGACCCTGTCCCCCCTGCTGGGGCAGGCGCCCGACCCGGCGCTGGTGCAGCAGATACGGGATATCGTCCTCTCCAACGACACAGTGCTGGGCGTACACGATCTGGTGGTCCACGACTACGGCCCCGGCCGTCTGATGATCACCCTCCACGCGGAGGTCCCCGCCCACGGGGACATCATGGCCATGCACGATGTGATCGACAATATTGAAAAGGAACTGATGGAGAAGCTCCACTGCCACGCCGTCATCCACATGGACCCCATCGTCACCGACGGCTCCGTCACCGCACTGAAGGAACAGGTGGCCGCGCTGGTGAAGCAGGTGGATCCCGGTCTGACCATCCACGACTTCCGCGTGGTCCGGGGCACCACACACGATAACCTGATCTTCGACGCGGTGCTGCCCTTCTCCAGCAGCAAGACCCCGGCCCAGGCAGCGCAGGAGATACGCGCTCTGGTCCGCACCATGGACGGCAATTACTACGCCGTGGTCACGGTGGAGCACAGCTACACGGACTAAGGGCAACACCGCACAGTGAAAGCCTCGGTGCTGCCCGAAAAAAACCGTGCGCCTGCGGCGCACGGATGAGAGTCCTTATTCCTATTCCCACGTCTGCCATATCTCCGGGCAATAGCCCACGGTGGCCTGCTTCCCGTTGCGGACAATGGGTGCGGCGAACAGCTCCGGGTATTCCAGCAGCTTTTCCTCCGCCGCCTGAGGCGTGATGTAGGCCATGTACAGCGCCTCATACGCCCGGCAGTCCTTGTCCACCAGCGCGTCGAAGCTGCCCACGGCCGCCCGGATGGAACGGTACTCCCCCGGCGATACACCCTTGCTCACAAGGTCGATGTACTGGTACTTGATGCGGCGCTCCTTGAACCAGCGCTCCGCCTTTTTCGTGTCGAAGGACTTGCTTTTTCCGAAGATCTGAATATTCATAGCGTATGCTCCTTACAAAAGAAATGGAGGGACAGTATGGACGACACCATCCGCAGACTGAAAGAACTGACAGACGCCAGCGACAACATCGTGTTTTTCGGCGGCGCCGGCGTATCCACCGAGTCCGGGATACCGGACTTCCGCAGTGTGGACGGCCTGTATCACCAGAAATTCAAATACCCGCCGGAGACCATGCTCAGCCACACATTTTACGAGACGCACACCGAGGAATTCTACGACTTCTACCGGGCCAAAATGCTGGCCCTGGATGCCCAGCCCAACGCAGCCCACCGCAAGCTGGCGGAATGGGAGCGGCAGGGGAAGCTGAAGGCCGTCATCACCCAGAACATCGACGGCCTGCACCAGAAGGCCGGCAGCCAGGAGGTCCTTGAGCTCCACGGCAGCGTGCTGCGGAACCACTGTACCCGCTGCGGGAAATTCTACGGTGTGGAGCGCATCGCGGAGAGCCGCGGCATTCCCCGCTGCACCTGCGGCGGCATCATTAAGCCGGACGTGGTGCTGTATGAGGAGTCCCTGGATGAGGACGTGATGGCCCGCGCCATCCACTATATCCGGCAGGCAGACGTGCTCATCATCGGCGGCACGTCGCTGGTGGTCTATCCCGCCGCCGGACTGATACAGTACTACCGCGGCCATAAGCTGGCGGTCATCAACAAGGGCGGGGCCGGCAGCGGTCTTGGCGCCGCCGTCACCATCGACGGCCCTATCGGCCAGGTCATGGCCCAATTATAACACGCAGCGCCCCGACACGCAAGCCGGGGGGCTGCGTGCTATTGCGAACGCCGTGCCGATGTGCTATACTATATGTTCAAAAAAACACCAAGCGAGGCATAGCATGACCACGAAAGATTATCAGACCCGCAGCCCCCTGCGGATATTCCTCTCCTACTTCAAACCCCACCGGCGGCTCTTCGCCCTGGATCTGTCCTGCGCGTTCCTCATCGCCTGCATCGACCTGGCGTTCCCGCTGGTGTCCCGCGCCGCCATGTATACCTGGCTGCCCCAGCGGCAGTTCCGGGTATTCTTCATCGTCATGGCGGTGGTGGTGGCCGCCTATATGCTGCGCTCGGCGCTGTACTTCGTGGTGGCCTACTGGGGCCACACCTTCGGCATCCGCGTAGAGGCGGATATCCGCCGCGATCTGTACCGCCACATTCAGGAGCTGGGCTTCGACTTCTACGACCGCAACCGCACCGGCCAGCTGATGAGCCGCCTGACCAGTGACCTGTTTGAGCTGACGGAGCTGGCCCACCATGGGCCGGAGGACCTGTTCATCTCCCTGGTGACCATCGTGGGCGCGCTGGCGGTGATGTTCACCCTGCGCTGGGAGCTGGCGCTGGTACTGCTGGTGCTGCTGCCTGTCCTGCTGACCATGGCCCTGCGCCGCCGCCGGCAGATGAGCGCCGCCTCCCGGGCTGCCAAGGTCAAGACCGGCACCATCAACGCCGCCATCGAGTCCGGCCTGTCCGGCGTGCGGACCACCAAGGCCTTTGCCAACGAAGAAGCCCAGCAGCAGCGGTTCGACGAGGCCAACGAGGTGTTCAAGACCGCCAAGCGTGGCTTTCACAAGGAGATGGGCCGCTTCAACGCGGTGATGGAGTTCTGCACCGGCATATTGCCGGTGGCGGTGATCGCCGTGGGCGGCTGGCTCATCATGGGGGAGAAAATGGACTATGTGGATCTGATCACCTTCTCCCTATACGTCACCGCCTTCGTCAGTCCCATCCGCAAGCTGGCCAACTTCGCCGAGATGTTCTCCAACGGCTTCGCGGGCCTGCACCGCTTCATTGAGCTGATGGCCACCGAGCCGTCCATTCAGGATGCGCCGGACGCGCGGCCCCTCGAACATGTACAGGGCCGCGTGGACGTGAACGATGTCTCCTTTGCCTACGGCGAAAAGGCCGAGGTGCTGCACAACGTGACGCTGCACATCCCCGCCGGCGAGACGGTGGCCCTGGTGGGGCCCTCCGGCGGCGGCAAGACCACCCTGTGCCAGCTGCTGCCCCGGTTCTACGACGTGGACAGCGGCAGCATCACCGTCGACGGCCGCGATGTCCGCGCCGTTACCCAGCGCTCCCTGCGCCGGGCCATCGGCATCGTGCAGCAGGATGTGTTCCTGTTTGCCGACACCATCCGCGAAAATATCCGCTACGGCCGCCCTGACGCCACCGACGCTGAGGTAGAGCAGGCGGCGCGGCAGGCGGAGATCTACGACGATATCTGCGCCATGCCCGACGGGTTCGACACCTATGTGGGTGAGCGGGGCGCGCTGCTCTCCGGCGGGCAGAAGCAGCGGGTGGCCATCGCCCGGGTGTTTCTGAAGGCCCCGCCCATCCTGATACTGGACGAGGCCACCTCGGCGCTGGACAGCGTGACGGAGGCGCGGATACAGGGTGCCTTTGACCGGCTGGCGCAGGGGCGGACGACGCTGATCATCGCCCACCGGCTGTCCACCATCCGGGCGGCCGGCCGGATACTGGTGATACAGGACGGTGTTGTCGCCGAACAGGGCTCCCACCAGGAACTCCTGGCGAAGAACGGCGTGTACGCCACACTGTACCGCACACAGAATTTGGGGGCATAACATGGACAGACGAGAACTGCTGGACAGAGCCGCCCACAGCCCGGAGGAACGGCTGCTGCTGAGCCGCGTGTGGGATAAGTGCGAGCAGTGCCGCACGCGGAACATTCCCACGGCCACAGGCTTTCTCTCGCCCCAGGAACAGGCGGCGGCGCAGCATCTGCTGAACGCGCTGGGGTGCCGGGAGGGCTATGTGCTTTTGGGCGGCTATGACGGCGCGGAGCGAAAGCGGCTGCTGTTTCTGCCGGACTGGCTGGAGACGCCTGACGACCAGGTCGCGGCGGTGCGGGCCGCGTGCCGCAGCGGCGGCGACCTGACCCACCGGGATTTTTTGGGCAGTTTGATGGCTCTGGGATTGACCCGGGAGAAGATAGGCGATATACTTGTGGAAAAGGGCGGCTGTCAGGTGCTGCTGGACCCGTCCATGACGGATTTCCTGCTGCAGAACTGGGACAGCGCCGGCCGGGAGAAACTCACCGTAACGCCGCTGCCGCTTTCGGCGCTGGCGGTCCCCCATGCGGCGGTGAAGGAACTGCGGGACACCGTCTCCTCCCTGCGGCTGGACAACGTGCTGGCGGCGGGATTTTCCCTCAGCCGGGGCCGGGCGGCGGAGGCCGTGGAAAAGGGGTCCGTACAGGTGAACTACGTCACCTGTGTGAAACCGGACAAGCCCGTGTCGGCGGGGGATACCATCACCTGCCGCGGTCTGGGAAAATGCGTATTGGACAGCGTGGGCGCTCCCACGAAAAAGGGCCGCCTGCCGGTGGCCATACGGCGATACATATAAGGGAGAAACAGCTATGGACGAGAAGAAGATAGCACGCATCAACGAGCTGGCCCGCAAGGCCAAGGCCGAGGGGCTGACAGACGCGGAGATCGAGGAGCGCGCTGCACTGCGGCAGGAGTACCTGAACGCGGTAATGGCCAATGCCCGCAGCGTGCTGGAGAATACCTATATCGTGGACGAAAATGGCAACAAGCGAAAGCTGCGGGGAAAGGGAGAAGGGGAAGCATGAGCTACGAATACGACGAGAACAACGGTCTTCAGCCGAAGCCGCCGAAAAAGAACAATAACGACCTGGGTTCGTGGATATTCATCGCGGTGATGTTTGCCGTGGCCTGGCCTGTGGGCCTGATCCTGCTGCTGAGCAAGCTCAGCGAGGGCGGCGGCAGGAAAATGCGCCAGCAGGCGCGGAATGCGTGGCAGCGGACGGCGGCGGGCAGCGCCGAGGCGAAGCCTGCGCAGGCACGCGCCTCCGCGGCGAAGAACACCGTCCGCAAGGTCACAGAGACACCGAACTACTCCGACAAGGGCGCCAAAACCATGAAGATCATCGGCGCGGTGCTGGGTATTCTGGGCTGCGTGGCTATGCTCAGTGCCGTCAGCGACAACCTGTCCTACGCCTACCACTACAACGAGTGGTGGTACTTTGCCCGGCAGCTGTTCTATCCCCTGGGCATGATGGCCGGCGGCGCGTCCCTGCTGCTGGGCAGCGGCGCCATGAAGCGCCGCCAGCGGCGCTTTGCCACCTACCTCCGCACCGTCGGGCAGAAGCAGGCCGTGCCCCTGGACTATCTGGCCCGGGCCGCCGACGTGTCCCGCCGCCGGGTGGAGAAGGACGTGAACCTGATGCTGGAAAAGGGCCTCTGGGGTGACGAGGCCTATATCGACATGGGCAGCGGTATGCTCTTCAAGTCCCAGGCCGCCGCCACGGCGTACTTTGATGCCGCCCACCGCGCCAAGGCGGAGCAGGGTCAGCCTGCACAGACCGCGCCCGCGCCGGCGGGCTACGCCGCCATCCTGGCCCAGATCCGCGAGCTGAACGACCGCATCGCCGACGAGGCCATCAGCGCCAAGCTGGACCGCATGGAGCAGGTGTCCGGCCGTATTTTCAAACTCATTGAAGAGGACGAGGCCAAGCGTGACGCCGCCGGCACGTTCCTGAACTACTACCTGCCCACCACCCTGAAGCTGCTGGAAAACTACGCCAGCTTCGAGGAGGCCGGCGTCAGCGGCGAGAACCTGAGCCAGGCCAAGGCCAAGATCGAAAAGACCATGGACAGCATCGTGGCGGGCTTCGAGCACCAGCTGGACGAGCTGTACCGCACCGATGCCATGGATATCGACAGCGATATCCGGGTGATGGAGACCATGCTGCGCCGGGACACCGCCAGCGTAGCGGACGACTTCGGCCTGAGCGGCAGCAGCGCCGTGCAGCAGCGGGATGAGTAAACGAAAAGGGAAACGCAGCGCGCCTGCGTTTCCCTTTTGTGCTTGCGGCCCTTTTCCGCCCCCGCCGCGGCACAAAAAGCGCCTTGTTTGTTGACGGGACGGGAAAAATGGGGTACAATGTCGGTAACGTTACCAGCGACCTGTTTCGCGCCCTTTGACGGAACAGGCGTGCTACCATAGAGCAGACGAGCAGAGTGAGAGAAAAGGAGCTGAGCACATGACGCGGCACCCGGCCCACGACATCTACACCTACCTCGGCGCGCACCCGGCGGAGCAGGGCTTCACCTTCCGCGTGTGGGCGCCCAACGCCCGCGCCGTAGCGCTGGCCGGGGACTTCAACGGCTGGCAGCCCCGGCCCATGACCCGGCTGGATACCGGCGTGTGGGAAACGGCGGCGGAGAACGCCAAGGTCTACGACGCCTACAAATATGTGGTCACCGGCGCGGACGGCCGGGTGGTGTGGAAGGCCGATCCCTGCGCCTTCCACGCGGCCACCCGTCCCGGGACAGACAGCAAGGTCTACGACCTGTCCGGATACCGGTGGCGGGACGATGACTGGCGGCGGCAGCGGCTGGAAAAGCCGCCGGTGAACGGCGAGCTGCTGATTTACGAGGTGCATCTGGGCTCGTGGAAGCGCCATGAGGACGGCTCTCCCCTGAGCTATGTGGAGCTGGCAAAGGAGCTGCCCTCCTATGTAAAGGCCATGGGCTACAACTTCGTAGAGCTGCTGCCGGTGACGGAATACCCCCTGGACGACAGCTGGGGCTACCAGTGCACCGGCTACTTCGCCCCCACCAGCCGCTACGGCACGCCCCACGACTTCATGGCCCTGGTGGATGCCCTGCACCGGGCGGGGCTGGGCGTGATACTGGACTGGGTGCCCGCCCACTTCTGTAAGGACAGCCACGGGCTTATCGAATTTGACGGCACCTGCCTCTACGAGTACGGCGACCCCCTGAAATGGGAGCACGCCGGCTGGGGCACCCGTGTATTCGACTTCGGCAAGCCGGAGGTCCGGGAATTCCTGCTGTCCTCCGCCGTCTACTGGTTGAAGGAATACCACATCGACGGGCTGCGGGTGGACGCGGTGGCGTCCATGCTGTATCTGGACTATGACCGGCAGGGCGGCGCGTGGCGTCCCAACAAGGACGGCGGCCGGGAGAACCTGGAGGCCATCGACTTCCTGCGTGAGCTGAACCGGGCAGCCTTTGCCGCCGACCCGGCGGCGCTGATGGTGGCGGAGGAGTCCACCGCGTGGCCGCTGGTCACCTATCCGCCGGAGCAGGGCGGTCTGGGCTTCAACCTGAAGTGGAACATGGGCTGGATGAACGACCTGTGCCACTATCTGAAGATGGACCCCTACTTCCGCCAGTTCCACCACCGGGACGTGACGTTCTCCATGGTCTACGCCTTCTCGGAAAACTATGTCCTGCCCCTGTCCCACGACGAGGTGGTCCACATGAAGGGCTCTCTCCGGGGCAAGATGCCCGGCGACGACTGGCGGCAGCTGGCCGGTGTAAGGAGTTTCTGGGCCTATATGCTGTGCCACCCCGGCAAAAAGCTGCTGTTCATGGGCAGCGAGCTGCCCCAGTGGCACGAGTGGGACTTCCGCGGCCAGCTGGACTGGTATCTGCTGGACGATCCCGCCTGCCGGGCCAGCCATGAATGCCTGCGGCAGCTGAACCGGCTGTATAAGCGCAACCGGTGCCTGTGGGAAAACGACCGGGACTGGGACGGCTTTACATGGCTGGTGGCCGATGATAACCACAACAACGTGCTGGTGTTTCTGCGGCGGGACCGCAGGGGCCACGAGCTGATCTGCGCGGTGAATTTCGCGCCGGTGCCCTGGGACAACTACCGCTTCGGCGTGCCGGCAGCGGCGCGGTATGAGGTGCTGTTCAACACGGACGACGCCTGCTGGGGCGGCAGCGGCTGCGCCCTTCCGGCGGGCAGCCGGATCGACGTGGACGAGATCCCCTCCCACGGGCGGGAGACGTCCCTTTCCCTGACCATTCCGCCCCTGGGCGCGGTGCTGCTGCGCCGGGAGGGAAAACGCCCCCGGAAAAAACAGAACACAGGAGGTACGCAAGGATGAAAAAAGAGTGTGTGGCGATGCTGCTGGCCGGCGGCCAGGGCAGCCGCCTGTACGTGCTCACCGGCAGCATGGCCAAGCCCGCCGTGCCCTTCGGCGGCAAATTCCGCATCATCGACTTTCCCCTGTCCAACTGTACCAACTCCGGCATCGACACCGTGGGCGTGCTGACCCAGTACCGGCCGCTGGAGCTGAACACCTACATCGGCAGCGGCCAGCCCTGGGAGCTGGACCGTGTCAACGGCGGCGTACATATCCTGCCGCCCTACCAGAGCGCCGGCGGCGCCGTCTGGTACAAGGGCACCGCCAACGCCATCTACCAGAACATCGGCTTCGTGGATCTGTACGACCCGGAGTACGTACTGGTGCTCTCCGGCGACCACATCTATAAGATGGACTACTCCCTGATGCTGCGCCGCCACAAGGCCACCGGCGCTGACTGCACCATCTCCGTCATGGAGGTCCCCTGGGAGGAGGCCAGCCGCTTCGGCATCATGGCCGTGGACGGTGATGATAATATCACCGAGTTCGCCGAGAAGCCCAAGGAACCGAAAAGCAACCTGGCCTCTATGGGCATCTATATCTTCACCTGGAAAAAGCTGCGCCAGTACCTCATCGATGATGAGACTGACCCCCGCAGCGACAACGACTTCGGAAAAAACATCATCCCCGCTATGCTGCGAAACGGTGAGAAGATGTCCGCCTACCGCTTCGAGGGCTACTGGAAGGACGTGGGCACGCTGGACTCCCTGTGGGACGCCAACATGGATATGCTCTCCCCCGGCTCCGGGCTGAACCTGCTGGACAAGAAGTGGCGCATCTACGGCCGCACGCCCACCTGCCCGCCCACCTACATCGGTAAAACGGGCGATGTGGGCAACAGCGCCGTGGCCAAGGGCTGCACCGTGCTGGGCGAGGTAAAGAACGCCGTCCTCAGCACCGGCACCACCGTGGCCGAGGGCGCGTCCGTCTCCTATTCCGTGGTCATGCCCGGCGCCGTCATCGAGGCAGGCGCGAAGGTGTCCTACGCCATCGTGGGCGAGGGCTGCCGCGTAGGCAGAAACGCCGTGGTGGGCGGCGCCCCGGGCAGCGTCCCCTTTGAGGACTGGGGCATCGCCGTGCTGGGGCCCCGGACCTCCGTGGCGGACGGCGCGGTCATCGAACCGAAAATGATGCTGGGCGAAAACGGCAAGGAGGTGCGGCCATGAACGGAATGCACGGGATCATCTTCTCCTACGACAAGGAAAACGGTCTGCGGGAGCTCATCGAAAATCGCGTCCACGGCTCCATCCCCTTCGGCGGTGACTACCGCATCATCGACTTCATCCTCTCCAGCATGGTGAACGCCGGTGTCACGGACGTGGGTGTCATCATGCACGGCAAGTGCCAGTCGCTGCTGGACCACCTGGGCAGCGGCAAGAGCTGGGACCTGAGCCGCAACTTCGGCGGTCTGACGCTGCTGCCGGCCTTCGCCTATAATGAGCAGCACCGCGGCGACGGCCAGTTCCGCGGCCGCGTGGATGCCCTGGGCAGCGTGATGAACTACCTGAAGAGCATCCGTCAGGACTACGTGGTGCTGTCCGACAGCGACACGGTCATCAACGCGCCCCTGGAGGACGTGCTCCGCCGCCATATCGACACCGGCGCGGACATCACCGCCGTCTGCACCGCCGTCCCCGGCGACGGGCAGGATACCTATTTCCGGCTGGACGCCCGGGGCCGCATCACCGACACGGCCTACGGCCTGCACACGCCGGAGGGCTATCGCTGCCTGAACATCTTTGTCCTGCGGACCGAGCTGCTCATCCAGCTGGTGACGGAGTGCCTGAGCCACAACCGTTACAGCCTGCGGCGGGATATCCTTCAGGGCATGAGCAGCCGCCTCCATCTGCAAAGCTATGTCTACGACGGCTACGCCGCCCACATCAGTACCCTGCAGAACTACTACGACCGCAGCATGGAGCTGCTGGATACCGGCACCCGCAGCGCCCTGTTCTGCCCGGACCGCCCGGTATACGGCAAGGAAAACGACTCCCCCTCCAGCTACATCGACCCGGAGGGCGGCTGCGTCAACTCTCTGGCCGCCGACGGCTGCGACATCCAGGGCAGCGTAAAAAACTGCGTGCTGTTCCGCAACGTGCGTATTGAAAAGGGTGCCAGCGTGGAAAACTGTATCCTGTTCAAGGACACGGTGGTCAAGCGCGGTGCCATACTGCGGGGCGTGATCACCGACAAATACGTCACCGTCAGCGAGAATGTGACCCTGATGGGCCACGAGCGCTATCCCATCGTCATCGCCAAGGGCGCGACGGTGTAAGAGAAAGGAGCCTGCCATGAAGCTGCTGTATGTGACCAGCGAGGCCTATCCCTTCTGCAAGACCGGCGGCCTGGCCGATGTGGCCGGCAGCCTCCCCCCCGCCCTGGCGGCGGAGGGTGTCGAGACCGCCGTCATTCTGCCCCTGTACGACAAGATCGGCCCCCAGTGGCGGGAGAAAATGACCTTCCGCCGGTATATCTACGTGGACCTGGGCTGGCGGCATGAGTACTGCGGCCTGTTCTCCCTCTATGACCGGGGTGTGACCTGGTACTTCGTGGACAACGAAAAATACTTCCGCCGCGGCCGCCTGTACGGTGAGTTTGACGACGGCGAGCGCTTCGCCTTTTTCAGCAAGGCCGTCGTCGACCTGCTGCCCAGCCTGGACTGGATGCCGGACATCCTCCACTGCAACGACTGGCAGACGGCGCTGGTGCCCATCTATCTCAAGGACGCGGCCACCCGCTGGTGGGAGATACGCCATATCCGCACGGTGTTCACCATTCACAACATTGAGTATCAGGGCCGCTACGGCAGCGACAGCGTAGACCAGCTCTTCGGTCTGAATCGTGGCTGGTACGATGACGGCACCCTCCGCATGAACGGCGACGTGAACCTGATGAAGGGTGCCATGCTCATGGCGGACGCCGTCACCACCGTCAGCCCCACCTACGCCGCCCAACTCCATGACCCGGCCTATGCCGAGGGGCTGGAGAGCGTGGTGGACGCCATCGGCTGGAAAATGCACGGCGTGGTCAACGGCATCGACACCGTCACCTACGACCCGGCGTCCGACCCGGCGCTTCCGGCGCATTACACGGCGGCAGACCCGGCCGGCAAGGCCGTGTGCAAGGCATCCCTGCAGGCTGCCCTCGGACTTGCCCAGGAGCCGGACACGCCGCTGATCGCCATGGTGACGCGGCTGGTGGGCCACAAGGGGCTTGATCTCGTGCAGCAGGCCATGGACGGCATCATGGCCGCCGGCTGCCAGTTCGTGGTGCTGGGCACCGGTGACCGGGGGTATGAGGATTTCTTCCGCTGGAAAGCCGGGCAGTACCCCGGACGCCTGTCGGCGCAGATCCTGTACGCCGAGGACCTGTCCCGCCGTGTATACGCCGCCGCCGACCTGTTCCTGATGCCCTCCCGCAGCGAGCCCTGCGGCCTGAGCCAGATGATCGCCATGCGCTACGGCGCGGTGCCCATCGT
>OKTE01000358.1_pt1 | contig 23301 bp, 22 predicted proteins | sample 1606151 | NCBI WGS metagenome assembly OKTE01 (sample SAMEA3879527, study PRJEB24766) | human gut metagenome | biome: human-associated habitat; feature: feces | place: USA | collected 1985/1987 | reverse complement strand
AAGGCCGACGGGAGATCCTCCTGCGACTATGCCTTCCACATGACCATCGACGACTGGAACGAGGGCATCAAAAATGAAATTCCGGCCATGTTTGCCGCCGGTATCCCATCGTTCAAGATGTACATGACGTATCCCGCCATGATGATCGGCGATCAGGACCTGTTTTCCGCGCTGCTGGAGCTGAAAAAATACGGCGGCATCGCGGGCGTTCACTGCGAAAACGCGGGCGTGATCGATGCGCTGATCGCGCAGCACAAGGCGGAAGGGAAGACGGCCCCGTCGTCCCATCCCGAGTGCCGCCCGAATCCGCTTGAGGCGGAGGCCGTGGCCCATCTGCTGCGCATTGCGGAGGTCGCGGACGTTCCCATCGTGATCGTGCATCTGAGCACGAAGGAGGCACTGCTCGAAGTTATGCACGCGCGTGAGCGCGGCCAGAAGGTCTATGTTGAGACGTGCCCGCACTATCTGCTGCTGGACGATGCGCTCTACCGCCAGCCGGAGTTCACGGATTCTGCCCGCTACGTCTGCGCGCCGCCGCTTCGCACGAAGGCTGATCAGGCGCTTTTGTGGAAGGCCCTTGCCAACGGCAGCATCCAGACCGTCTCGACCGACCATTGCAGCTTTACGCTGAAACAGAAGGATGCCGGACGCGGCGACTTTACGAAGATCCCCGGCGGTCTTCCCGGCGTGGAAACGCGCGGCGAGCTGCTCTATACCGCAGGCGTGGCCGAAGGCCGCATCACAAAGGAGCAGATGTGCGCCCTGCTGTCCGAAAACCCCGCCCGGCTCTATGGCGCATATCCGCGCAAGGGCGTGATCGCGCCCGGCAGCGACGCGGATATCGTCGTCTACGATCCTGAGGCTGACACGGTCATCACCGCGCAGACGCAGCTTTCCGCCGCAGGCTACACGCCCTATGAGGGCTTCAAGACCAGGGGTTCCATCGCACAGGTCTATCTGCGCGGCACGCTCGCCGTCGACCACGGCGAAATGAAGACCGGCCCCATCGGCACGTACATCCCGCGCCATCCGGGAAGTCTGTAAGCATAAGCGCAGCGGCCCGGCACGGGCTGCTGCGCTGGTTTCTTTCTGGATTTGATTGACAGTGCCCAAAGACTGTGGTACAGTGAGATCACAGCCAGTGTTATACGGGGCGTCTGGGACGTGTTTGCCGGGGGGCTTCGGCCTGTTGATCCGCTTCGGGCGGGCACATCGGTATCGTCGGAAACACTGGTGATAAATACAGCTGATGAGACACCGGTCGATTTGGGCGTTTCGCCCGGATGTCCACCGTCCAAGGCTGTGTTTGCGCTCCTGCGGTCCCGGTAATCCTGCCGCGGCGGGAACCCCGGTCTTGATTGCCGCAGGAGCGTTTTTCATGTTTGCAGGCGCATTCTCTCCGGCATTTCCTTCAAAATACAGCCTCCCATTCTCATGCATGGCATGACAACGGGAGGCTGTTTCGCAGATTCCTGCCGCTCAGGTTTGCCGGGCGGCTTTTTCCATGAGCTTCTGATAGACCGGGCGCATGGCAGGCTCGGAGACGGACGGCAGAACGTCCTGCGCGGAAAGCCAGCGGACGGCGCTGTTTTCATCCGGCTTGCAGCGGATGGGGGATTTGTCGTCGGCCTCCAGCAGATACGTCACGTTCAGATGCAGGTGGGCGCAGACGAATTTTCCACGCTTGACGTGCGGCGCGACGTGCAGGATTTCGAGTGAGAAGATATCCGGGGAGACGGGCGCGGCCAGCACGCCGGATTCCTCATTTGCCTCGCGCAGCGCGACGGAAAGAAGGTCGGCTTCCCCATCGGCGTGTCCGCCGAGCCAGGCCCAGGACTGATAGAGATTGTGATAGGCCATGAGCACCTTCTTCCTGTCCGGGTTTACGATCCAGCAGGAGGCGGTGAAGTGCGCCGTAGCGTTTTCGCGCGTAAGGAGATCGGAGAAGCAGTCCATGTCGGCCAGCATCTGCCGCCGGTCGGCCTCCTCCTGCTTACGCTTGTTGCTGGCGAAGTTATTGTCCCGCCGCTGCTTATTGCTGCGGAACTTCTCCTTGCCCTGTGGGGCCTGCTGGTCCCGCTTGCCGCTGCTGCGGGCGTCGGCCATATCCTGCAATTTCTCGTCGTACTTGTCCAGATTGACGTTGGTGGCCTTGCGTGTGTCCACCACCTGCCGCTGGGGCACGCGGGACATGGGCTGTTTGGGCTGCTCCGCCTTGGGCGCACCGCCCTGCTGGGGCTTGCCGCCCTGGCCCTGACCCTGTACCGGCGCGGATGCGCTCTGCGCCGGCTTGGCGGCGGGCTTCTCCGCCTTCTTCTCCTCCGGCTTGGCGCCCTCGGCAAAGATCACCGCGATGCTGCTCACCGGGTTGTGCTGGGTCAGATACTCAAAGATCAGGCTCAGCTCCCGGTCCTCCAGCACCTGCATATGATTTTTGGGCGTTTCGGCGTACTTGGTCAGGATCTCCGTGATCTCCTTCGTGGACACGCCGAAGTCCTTGGCCACCTCATGCACTCTGTATTTGTTAGCGATACTACCCAAATAAAGCCACCTCCATCTCAGTTGCTCGCGCCGCGCTCACGGCGCGCTGTGTTCCTGTTATCTGCCGGTCGTCTTCCGGCTTCCCTTGCCTTTCTTTACCGGCCGCGCGTTTTCATACCGTGCGCCGGGGGCCTCCTTCTTTGCCGGCCGTTTATCCCTGGGCGGGCGGCCGCTCCGTTCCTTATAGACCCGGTCGGGGCGTCCCTCCGGATACTCCCGCCGCGGCGGACGCCGGTGTTCCGACGCGGGGGGCCTGTGCTCCGGTGCCGGAGGCGCCGGAGCCGCGTGGGGCGGCTCCGCCGTGAACGCGGTGCCTGCCCTGCCGCAGGTTCTTCTCGTGCTGTAATTGCTCTTCCTTCCGTTCCCTTGCCCGCTTGGCCTTCAGGTCCAGCGCCTCCGCCGCCGCGCCGTAGATCTCCGGCTCCGCCGCCGCCAGCTTTTTCACCAGCGACTGGGCGAACCCAATGTCCGTCACCGCGCACATGGCCACGCTGGTTCGGCCCAGCGCCCGGCCGAAGGTCTCCTTGTCCGCCGGGAAGGGCAGGCACAGGCAGCTGCCTGCCCGGCCGAAGCTGTACGCCCGCCGCACCGAGGATGCCGCCGCGTCCCGCGCCGTAAAGATGACCCTGGCCTTCTTGGCCCGTGCCGCCGCGCCTACGGGCTCCTCGCCCACGGCCACCGCACCGGCGCGCAGCGCCAGACCCAAAGTGGATAACAAATGCTCTGTCACAGTGCCACCATCTGCCCTTCCAGCGCGTCGTACACCTCCGCCGGTATGGCGGTGTCGAAGGCGCGCTCCAGCGCACGGCTTTTCCGTGCTTTTTTCAGGCACTCCGGGTCCGGGCACACGTACGCGCCCCGGCCGGATTTCTTTCCGGTGCTGTCCAGCAGTATCTCCCCCTCCGGGGTCTTCACGATACGCAGCAGCGCCTTTTTGTCTTTCATTTCCCGGCAGCCCACACATTGCCGCTGGGGTATCTTACGGGTCTTCTGCATCGCTGCCGTTCCTTTCCGCAGCCGCCGCTTACTCCGCGTTGGCCGCCTTGATGTCGATCTTATAGCCGGTCAGCCGCGCGGCCAGACGGGCGTTCTGCCCCTCCTTGCCGATGGCCAGACTCAGCTGGTCGGCGGGCACCGTCACGCGGCAGGCCTTGCCCTCGTCGGCCAGCTGCACGCTGACCACGTCCGCCGGCGCCAGCGCCGCGGCGATAAACTCCGCCGGGTCCTCGCTGTACTTCACAATGTCGATCTTCTCGCCCCGCAGCTCGTCCACGATGGCGTTCACGCGCTGCCCCCTGGGGCCCACGCACGCGCCGATGGCGTCCACGTTGGGGTCCTCGGACCACACGGCGATCTTCGTGCGGTTGCCCGCCTCCCGGGCGATGGACCGCACCTCCACGGTGCCGTCGTAGATCTCGGGCACTTCGAGCTCGAACAGGCGCTTGACAAGGCCGGGGTGCGTGCGGGAGATGACGACCTGCGGGCCGCGGGACTGGCGGCGCACGTCGACAAGATAGACCTTGATGCGCTGACCCTCGACCAGCTCTTCGCCCTTGACCTGCTCGCCGGCGAGCAGCAGCGCGTCCGTCGCCTCCGTGCCCGTGCCGATGCGCAGGGAAGCGTTGCCCGTGCGCGGATCGATGCGCGTGACGACGCCGGTGAGGATCTCGTGCTGCTTGGAGTTGTATTCGTCGTAGACCATGCCGCTCTCGGCCTCGCGCAGGCCCTGAATGATGACCTGCTTGCCGTTGCCGGCGGCGATGCGGCCGAATTCCACGGACTCCACCGGGAAGTTCACCATGCCGCCCAGCTCGTTTTTGGCGGAGATGCGCTTGGCCTCCTCCAGCGAGATCTGGCTGGCGGGGTTCTCCACCTCCTCCACGATCTCCTTCTGGACGTACATTTTCAGGTCCTTCTTCTCCTCATCCACGTCCACCACCACATACTCCACGCCCTCGTGGTCGCGCTTATAGGCGGTGGTCAGCGCCTGGATGATCTTGCCCATCATAAAGCTCTGGGGAATGCCCCGTTCCTTTTCCAGCATAGCCAGTGCCGCGAAAATCTCGTCACATTTCATGGTCGTTTCTCCTTCTATCTCAAGTCGTGTTGTCTCAGAATTCCACCCGCAGGCGCACCAGCGCCGTCTCGTTCTTCTCAAAGCGCACCGTCTCGCCGCCCATGTCCAGCAGCACCGCGCCGTCTTCATAGCCCGCCAGGGTCCCGGCGAACTCCTTGCGCCCGTCCTTGGGCTGGTACGTTTTCACCAGCACGGGGCTGCCCATGAACTGCGCAAAATCCCCCGGCCGCTTCAGCTGGCGCTCCAGCCCCGCCGAGCCCACCTCGAACACGTAGCTGCTCTCGATGGGGTCCGCCTCGTCCAGCAGATCGCTGACCGTGCGGCTGATGGCCTCGCAGTCCAGAATGTCCACGCCGCCGTCCTTGTCCAGATACAGCCGCAGGTACCACTGTCCCGCCTCCCGGACGTACTCTACATCCCAGATGCGGCAGCCCTGCGCCTGCACCGCCGGCTCCGCCAGCGCCCATACGACCTCGGTGATCTTTTTCACAGCAAGCCCTCCAACAGAACATCCCGGTCATCATGGAACGATGACCATTAAAAAAAGCGGACGATCTCGTCCACTCCAGTCAATACCTTAACCTTACGTACACACATAGCATACCATATAAGCACACGAAACGCAAGGGTTTTTCCGCAAAAAGCACCCGCAAAATAGGTCGAAAAGCTGAAAAGAACGCCCTTAGGACGCTCTTTTCAGCTTCATAACGCCTCTCGACAGCAAAAACGCCGCCAAATTTACCAGCACCACCGTGGCGCCCACCGGCGTGCCCCACAGGTACGACCCGGTCAGCCCCACGCAGAAGCACACCACACTCAGCCCCGCGGCGCAGATGACCACGCCCCGGAAGCTCCGCAGCAGCGTCATGGCCGTCAGCGCCGGGAAGATGACCAGACTGGAGATCAGCATCGCGCCCATCATCCGCATGCCCAGCACGATGGTCAGGGCCGTCAGCACCGACAGGATGGTGTTGTACAGCCCCACCTTCACCCCGGTGGCCCGGGCAAAGCTTTCGTCGAAGGTGATGGCGAACAGCCGATGGTAAAACAGCACATACAGCACCAGTACCGCCGCGCACAGCCCCACGCTCAGCGCCACATCCGCCCGGTCCATGGCCAGGATAGAGCCGAACATAAAGCTGTCCACATCCGTGGTCATGCCGGTGGTCAGACTGGTGACCACCACGCCCACGGCCAGCGCCGACGCGCTGACCACCGCGATGGCCGCGTCCGCGCCCATCCGGCTTTTCTCCGTCATCCGCAGCAGCCCCAGCGCCGCCAGCACCACCACAGGGATAGACACCGGCAGCGGCGCCCAGCCGCAGGCCAGTGCGATGCTCAGTGCGCCGAAGGACACATGGCTCAGCCCGTCGCCGATCATGGAGTACCGCTTCAGCACCAGCGGTACGCCCAGCAGCGCCGCGCACAGCGCCACCAGGATACCCACCACGAACGCCCGCAGGATAAACGGGTACGTGAACATTTCCAGCAGTAAGCTCATGCCTCGTCACCTCCGAACCGCTTGCCCCAGGGGGACGTTAGATAGTCCGCCGCCGTGCCGAAGAAGTACGTTCCGTGGCCGGCGTGCAGAATATGGTCGGCGTAGCGCAGGGCACTGCGTATATCGTGTGTCACCGCCACGATGGCGATGCCCTCCTGCTTGTTCAGGTATTCCAGCGTGCGGTACAGCTCCTGGGCTGCCGCCGGGTCCAGTCCCGTCACCGGCTCGTCCAGGATCAGCAGCTCGCCGGCGGCGCACAGGGCACGCGCCAGCAGCACCCGCTGCTGCTGCCCGCCGGACAGCTCCCGGTAGCACCGGTCCTTCAGCTCCAGCACGCCCAGCTTGCCCATGTGCATCAGCGCGGTGGACTTCTCCTTCGGCGTGTAGAAAAACCGCATGCCCCGGCTGCTGAGAAAGCCGCTGCGCACTACCTCCGTCACCGTGGCGGGAAAGTCCTTCTGCGCTTTTGTCTGCTGGGGCAGATAGCCGATGGCGCCGGAGCGCAGGGAGGGCGAACGTACGATCTCGCCCGCCATGGGGGGCAGCAGCCCCAGCAGGCTTTTCACCAGTGTGGACTTGCCGCTGCCGTTTTCGCCCACGATGCACACATAGTCGCCGCTGCGTACCTGAAAGTTCAGGTGCTCCCACACCGGCTTGCCCTCATAGCCCAGCGCCGCGTCCCGGCAGTCCAGCAATATGCGCTTCTCCTGTTCCATCAGGACAGTCCCTCCTTCAGTGCCGCCGCGTTGGCGGTCATCAGACTGATATAGGTGGCTCCGCCGTCGAATTCCGCCCGGTTCACCGTCTGGCAGGAGTGGAACGTCCGCACCTGCGCCCCGGTGGTCTCGGCGATGGCCTGCGCCACCTTCCGGCTGCTCAGCTCGATGGTGTATACCACCGGTATCTCCTGCTCCTCCACCACGTCGATCAGATATTTCAGCGTGGCGAGGGACGGCTCCGTGTCTCCCGCGCAGCCGTGGAACGCCGCCCGGTAATCCAGATCATATTCCCTGCAGAAATACAGCAGCGGGAACCGATCGCCGAACACCAGCAGCCGCCGTGCCGCATGGTCCGTGATGTCCCGGAATGTCTCGTCCAGCGCCTGCAATTCGTCCAGATAGTCTGCCAGCCGAGCCCGATAGCCGTCGGCATTGTCCGGATCGGCCTCACACAGCGTATCGCAGATGGCCCGGCACAGGGCCATGGCATTCACCGGCGATGTCCAGATGTGCTCGTCGTACTCTATTTCCTCTTCGTGGCCGTCGTGCAGATGGCCGTCATGGTCGTCGTGATCATGGTCGTGGTCATCGTGGTCGTGGTCATCGTGGTCGTGGTCGTGACCGCCCTGCATCCCCTCGGCGTACTCCTCCCGGTATGTCTCCACGCAGTCCATCATAGCCAGCCGGTAGGGGATAGCCTCGCCTGCCGCGTCCAGAATATCCTCCACCCACAGCTCGCTTTCCCCGCCGTTGTAGATGAACACCTCCGCCTCGCTGACGGCGATCACGTCCAGCGGCGTGGGCTCAAAGCTGTGTGTCTCCCGCCCGGCGGGCACCAGCAGCACCGCGTCCACCGCGTCCCCGCCGATCTGCCGCACAAAGTCGTAGTAGGGGAACAGCGTGCACACCACGTTCAGTTTCCCGCTTTGCGGACGGTCCTGCCGCCCGCAGCCCGCCAGCGTCAGCGCCAATACCGCCGCCAGCACCGCTGCGCCTGCTCGTCTCACGTGTCCCGCCTCCTTTGCGTGTCTTGTCTCATAAAATCATAGTATACCACACAATTCGCAAAAAGGGAAGTGCCCGCCTTTTGCGTCCGGACACCGTCTCCCTGCGTATAATTAACGCACCCTTAACACGGCGATGAAAAAGTTTCCCAATATGAAAGTGAAGATATTTGCGCCGGAAAACATGGAAAACATCTGCGCTTTGCATATATTTAAACGCAGAGCGGCTGAAAAATACCGCAAAAACCACGTTACAAACGTTAAGATAATGTTAAAACAGAAAAAGACGTTAAAATTGCTAATTGAACCATTCGACGATTTCCTGTATACTTTTTCCATAGTCCGCAGCGTTTTTCTGCGGATGTGTTTTCAGTTGTTCCCGAGACCGCCATCCGGTCAACTTCTCTCCTGACAGATCGAAAAGACCGCCGTCCGGCGGTCTTTTTTGTTCCCTCTCCCACCTGTTAATAAAGCCACAATCGGTTTCCTGAAAAGAAAATCATTCGCCGTCCGTTGCAAAAATCCCGGAACCCCGCCAAAAACTGAATGGTTCAATGTAAAAAAGAAGCAAAAGCCATATAAAATATGTGGAAAAATCCGTTCATAGAATGTTAAAAATGTACAATATGGCGCTCAATTTTTATAAAAACTGCTAATTGCGGGCGGAAAGAGTTTCCTGTATACTTTTTTCAGGTAGCCTTGAAGGGATTTTATCCCGTGAGGAAATACCTGCGGGGCATGGTGGTGCCCCGTGCCGTTTCCTGTCAATAGACGGGTGCGGTAAAGTTTATCAGCTTCTGCGGCGACGTAGGGGCAAAAATCTGTTAAGGAGAGAAAACAATGGAAGAAAGAAAAGGCTTTGGATCCAATTTCGGATTCCTGATGGCCGCGGTCGGCTCTGCAGTCGGCCTGGGCAACATCTGGGGCTTCCCCAATAAGATGGGTGCCTCCGGCGGCTTCACGTTCCTCATCATCTATCTGATCCTGGCGGTCCTGTGCGGCTTCATCGTTATGGTGGGCGAGCTGGCCATCGGCCGCAAGACCGGTCACGGCGCCGTGGGCGCGTACAAGGCTCTGTCCAAGAAGTTCAAGTGGATGGGCTGGCTGGGCATCCTGTCCGCCTTCTTCATCCTGTTCTTCTACTGCGCACTGGGCGGCTACTGCATCAAGTACACCGTTCTGAACATCGGCGATCTGTTCGGTGCCGGCTTCGGCTCCAATGGCCTGTCCGGCGGCGAAATTTTCGGCAACTTCCTGGGCAGTCCCGCTGAGGGTGTTATCTACGGCCTTATTTTCGTGGCGCTGACCATGCTCATCGTTATGGGCGGCGTCGGCGGCGGCATCGAGAAGGTCTGCTCCGTGGGTATGCCCGCCCTGTTCGTGGCGCTGCTGATCTGCATCATCCGCGCCTGCACCCTGGAGGGTACCGACGTGGCCGTGCAGATCCTGCAGGCGGACGGTTCTCTCGTGGAGGGCGTTGTTAACGGCAGTGCTCTGGACGGTCTGAAGTACATGTTCTCCCCCGGCTGGGCGGCCAATGTCGGCTATTATGTGCCCGCCAAGGCGGTTGTTGATGGCGCGGAGGTTTCCTCCATCATGGTCAATGGCGTGGCACAGGCCATCGTCGCCTACAAGTCCGGCGCTCCCAGCATCTTTAACGTTGTTTCCACCGCTGGCGGCCAGATGTTCTTCTCCCTGTCTCTGGGCATGGGCGCCATGATCACCTACGGCTCCTACCTGCAGAAGAAGGAGAACCTGCAGAAGAACGCCCTGCTGATCATCATCATGGATACCATGGTGGCGCTGATGGCCGGTCTGTGCGTCATGCCCGCCCGCTTCGCGCTGGATCCCGCCGGCAACATCGGCGGCCCCAAGCTGCTGTTTATCACCATGCAGAACGTGTTCCACTCCATGGGCACACTGGGCCCCATCTTCGGCATCCTGTTCTATCTGCTGGTGGTGTTTGCCGCCATCTCCTCCTCCATCTCCCTGCTGGAGGTCATCGTGGCCCACTTCGTGGATAAGGCCCGTATCGAGGGCAAGGGTGACAAGCGCAAGAAGTACACCCTGATCGCCGCGGCTCTGGTGGGCCTGGGCTGCATCCTGGTCTGCGCCGACTGCCTGGGTTCCAGCGGTATCGCACCGGCCAATATACTGAATATAGCGGAACCCAAGAACTGGGCGGCTGACTGGCTGGACTTCTGGGATGCACTGTCCGAGGGCGTTATGATGCCCCTGGGCGCCCTGCTGATGTCCCTGATGATCGGCTGGGAGATCGGCCCCGAGTTCGTCAAGGAAGAGGCGGAGCAGTCCGGTCATGCCATGGGCAGCTACGGCTTCTTCAAGGTCTGCGTCAAGTTCATCACCCCGCTGTGCATGGTCCTCATCCTGTACGGCCAGATCAAGGAGTTCTTCTTCTAAGTAAATGCAGAACGCCGGAGCAATGCTCCGGCGTTCTTTCTGCCGCAAAAGGCCGGGCGCTGAAAGCGCCCGGCCTTTTGCTTACTTAAGCGTAATGCTGTTTTGCAGTACGGCAACGCTGTACAGCAGCAGTACATCCGCCCCCTCCGGGAATTCCGTCACCCGTGCCAGCGCGTCTGTGGCCATATACCGGATATCGACCACATAGACGGTGCGGTAGCCGCCCGCCAGCAGCGGCACAAGGCTGCTGCCGAAGGAATCCCGGAACACGATCAGCGTCCGGTCATTGTTAGCCGCCGGGTTTTCGATCCGCAGCAGCGCCTTCGGCCCACCCAGAAACAGGTCGTAGGGCGCCTTCTCCGCCGCGGTAAAGTCGTATACGCCGCCGGTGCTGTCCGTTTCATAGTCGTACACCGTGCAGCCCTCCAGCACCGGTGTACTGATGTAGGAGAGTATATCCGCCGTCAGCGGCTCCGCCGTCTTGCCCCAGTAGCTGCCGTGAAATTCGCCCGCCAGCGCGCACAGCGTCTCCTCCGTCGTGTCCGGCACAGGCGCGCCCATGGCCTCCAGTATGGCCTGCGCCACGGCGGAAAGACGCTCCTGCCGCCAGTGGGGATCGGTACGGTAATAGGCCTCCAGCGCCAGCAGCGGCGCGATGTCGATGATCTCCGCCGGCAGCCGCTGCGCCAGATAGTCCGCCGTCTCCGCTGCCCCGGCGGGCGTGTAGCCCTCCGGCGTCTCCATAAAAGCGGCCTTATCTGGGATCACGCTCATATATACGTGTTCCGACCCGGGGAAATATGCCTCCAACAGGTGAGAAAACCGTTTTACGGCGAAGTCCAGTGATTTCTCGCTCCACGGTGCGTCGGTGGCGGCGGCATAGCCACGGTACACATATACCTCCGGCAGCGTATCCTCCTGCACCCGCCGGGTGGGAATGGCGGCAGCAGCTATGACCATAGCCGCTGCCGCCAGCAGAAATACGCCTCGCTCTATCCGGCGCTTCACAGGATAGCCTCGTCGTAGACGGGCTGCACGCCGAAGATGCCGTTCAGGTGGGACATAAAGGTGTCCACCAGGTCCTCCGCGCCGAACACGGACACCACATACTCGCCCACCACGGCCACGGCAACCTTATCGGGGAAGCCGCACATCCACTGCCGCTGCTGGATGTTGTCCCGCAGGGCGGTGGCCAGCGCATCGGCATCATCGGTGCAGTGGTACGCCGCGGCGGTAAAGGTGTTCTGGTTCATCATATGGACCAGCGACGCGGCCTGATCCACCTTGGCCGTCTCCGGCAGGCCGAGGGCGCTGTCCACAGCGGCGCGGTCGGTCAGGTCATAGACGCCGGGGGCGTCCTCCTTGCTGTTCGCCTCGGAGTAGTCGCCGCCGGAGGTGGGGAACTTCTCGTCGTCGGTGTAGGTGCTCCACACCTTTTCCAGCAGGTCAAGAGCGCTGGCAGGCGCGGCGGGCTGATCGCCCTTGCTGTCGTTCTTCGTGCCGCAGGCGGCGAGACTCAGGGTCAGCACGGCGGCGAGCACAAGGGAAATGATTTTTTTCATCGTGTAGTTTCCTCCTGAAATAGGTTTCTGTCCATTGAGACGGAGCGCGGTGCGATTTGGTTCCATGAAAATTCTGCCGTGCTTACAGCCAGCTCTGGTCAAAGCCGTAGGGCAGCAGCTCCTTCAGCGCGAAGCGCTTGCTCTCGCCCTTTCCGTTCAGGCAGATCACCGTCAGGTCGGGTGCGAACTCCATCATCACCTGCCGGCAGGTGCCGCAGGGCACGCAGTGATCCTCGCTGCGCCCGGCGATCACAATGGTGTCGAAGTCCCTGTGCCCCTCACTGACCGCCTTGACCATGGCCGTCCGTTCGGCGCATATCGTGGCGCCGTAGGCGGCGTTCTCCACGTTGCAGCCGGTAAACACCGTCCCGTCCTTGCACAGCAGCGCCGCGCCCACCGGGAAGTGGGAATAGGGCACATAGGAACGCTCCAGCATGGCCACCGCCATATCACAAAGCTGTTTTTCCGTCATGGTGCATCCTCCTTTGATCTTTTCCGGTTTCTTCCTCGTTTATACCTCAGCTCAGCTCGGCCTTGCCGGTGTAGAGCTGATAATACTTGCCCTTCTGCGCCAGCAGCTCCTGATGGTCGCCGCGTTCGATGATGCGCCCGTGCTCCAGCACCAGAATGGCCTGACTGTTCCGCACGGTGGACAGCCGGTGTGCGATAACGAACACCGTCCGGCCCTCCATCAGCGAGTCCATGCCCTGTTCGATCAGGTTTTCCGTCCGTGTGTCGATGGAGCTGGTGGCCTCGTCCAGGATCAGTACCGGCGGGTCGGACACTGCCGCCCGGGCAATGGCCAGCAGCTGGCGCTCGCCCTGGCTCAGACTGCCGCCGTCTCCGGTGATGACCGTGTCGTACCCCTGGGGCAGATGGCGGATAAAGCTGTCGGCGTTGGCCAGCTTCGCCGCGGCCCGGACCTCCTCGTCCGTGGCGTCCAGCCGCCCGTAGCGGATGTTGTCCGCGATGGTGCCGGTGAACAGGTGGGTGTCCTGCAATACCATGCCCAGCGAACGGCGCAGGGAGTCCTTCTGGATGTCCTTCACGTCGATGCCGTCATAGGTGATGGTGCCCTCCTGCACATCGTAGAACCGGTTGATGAGGTTGGTGATGGTGGTCTTGCCCGCGCCGGTGGAGCCCACAAAGGCGATCTTCTGCCCCGGCTTGGCGAACAGGGACACGTCGTTCAGTACCGTCTTTTCTCCGTCGTAGGAGAAGGTCACATGGTCGAAGCGCACGTCGCCCTTCAGCTCCACCAGCGTGCCGTCAGGCTTTTTCCACGCCCAGCAGCCGGTGCGGCGGTCTGTCTCGGTCAGCGTATCGCCATGCTTTTCCACCCGGACGATGACGGTCTTGCCCTCGTCCACCTCCGGCTCAGCCTCCATGACGGCGAAGATGCGCTCCGCGCCGGCCACCGCCGCCAGCAGCACGTTCACCTGCTGGCTGATCTGCGAGATGGGCTGGCTCACCTGCTTCACATACAGCAGGTACGCGCCCAGCGAGCCCACGTCGAACATTCCACCGATGGCCAGCAGCCCGCCCACGCAGCAGGTGACGGCGTAGTCGATGCGTGACAGGTTGGCCATGGCCGGCATCATGGCGCCGGAGTAGGTCTGGGCCGCCGTGGCGGCGTCCCGATAGCTGTCGTTCAGCCCGGAGAACTGCGCGATGGCCTTGCTCTCGTGGTTGAACACCTTGATGACCTTCTGGCCCTCCACCATCTCCTCGATATAGCCGTTCATGGCGCCCAGCGCCTGCTGCTGTGCCTGAAAGCTCACGCGGCTTCTGCCGCCAACGCCCTTGACCACCAGCAGCATCAGCACCAGAAAGGCAAAGGTGATCAGCGTCAGCACCCAGTTCATATACAGCATCATAACAACAATGCCGATAAACGTCAAGGCGCAGGACACCACACTGGCGAAGCTGGAGTTGATCATCTCCGACACGGTGTCCATGTCGTTGGTAAAGCGGCTCATCAGGTCGCCGGACTGGTGGGTGTCGAAGTACCGCAGGGGCAGGTCCTGCAATTTGTCGAACAGGTCCTGCCGCATCTGGGCCACCGTCCGCTGGGAGATATGCACCATGATGCGGGCGTAGGCATAGGAGCACAGGCCCGACAGCAGGAACAGTCCCAGCAGCAGCGCCAGCATTTTCAGCAGGCCGGCGAAGTCGCCTACCAGAATATAGTCGTTGATAATAGGCTTGAGCAGATAGCTGCTCATCACCGAGCCCACGGAGCTGATCACCAGGCACACGAACACCACCACCAACGCCGCCTTATAGCGCCCGATATAGCGCAGCAGCTTGCTCACCGTGCCTCTGAGGTCCTTGGGCCGCTGGAAGCCGTGTCCCTGGGGCCCGTGGCCGCGCGGTCCGCCGCGTTTTTGTTCAGCCATCGATGCTCACCCCTTCCTGCTGGGAGCGATAGACCTCCCGATAAATGTCGCTCTGCGCCATCAGCTCCTCATGGGTGCCTATGGCGGAGATGTGCCCATCGTCCATCACCAGTATCAGGTCGGCGTCCATAACGGATGTGATCCGCTGGGCGATGATGAGCTTTGTGGTGCCGGGCAGCGCCGTTTTCAGCGCGCCTCGTATCTTCGCGTCCGTGGCGGTGTCCACCGCGCTGGTGGAGTCGTCCAGGATCAGTATCTTCGGCTTCCGCAGCACCGCTCGGGCGATGCACAGCCGCTGCTTCTGCCCGCCGGAGACGTTGGTGCCGCCCTGTTCGATATAGGTGTCGTATCCGTCCGGCATTTTCTCAATAAACTCGTCGGCGCAGGCCAGACGGCAGGCCGCCTCGATCTCCTGATCGCTGGCGTTCTCGTCGCCCCAGCGCAGGTTCTCCCGGATGGTGCCGGAGAACAGCGTGTTCTTCTGCAGCACCATGGCGCAGCCGCTGCGCAGCGCCTCCATGGTGTAGTTCTTTACATTGTGGCCGCCCACATACACCGCGCCGCCGTTCACGTCGTACAGCCGGGGGATCATGCTCACCAGCGTGGTCTTGGCGCTGCCGGTGCCGCCTAAAATGCCCACCGTGGCCCCGCTGGGTACGGTAAAGCTCACGTCCTCCAGATTCCAGGCCTCCGCCGTGTCGTGGTATTTGAAATACACATGGTCGAAGCGGATGGAGCCGTCCTCCACCTTCAGCGCCGGGTCGGCCTGCTCGTCGGTGATGCGGGGTTTCTCCTCCAGCACCTCGGCGATGCGCTTGCCGCAGGCGATGGCCCGGGTCAGCATCATCAGTACCACGGATACCATCATCAGCGACATCAGTATCTCACTCACATAGGTAAAGAACGCGATCAGATCGCCGGAGAGCAGCGTGCCCTCCCACACGTAGTGGCCGCCGATCCACATGACCGCCGTGATGGTGCCGCCCATGAGAACCATCATCACCGGCATGAACAGCACCACAAAGCCGAAGGCGCGCTCGGCCATGCTTCGCAGCTTCTCACTGCGCTGGGTGAACTTCTCCTTTTCCTGCGCCTCACGCACAAAGGATTTCACCACGCGTATGGCGTTCAGGTCCTCCTGCACCACCAGGTTCAGCTGGTCCGTGGCCCCCTGCAAAGAGGTGAAGAACGGACCTACCCGCTTGATGACGATGACCACCGCGATGATCAGCAGGGGAATGACCACCAGGAACACCTGGCTCAGCCTTGTGCAGATGATCAGGGCCATCACCAGTGCCGTCACCAGCATGGTAGGGGCGCGGACCAGCATACGCATCCCCATAAATGTGGTCATCTGTACCGAGGCCACGTCGTTTGTCAGCCGCGTCACCAGACTGGCGGTGGAAAATCGCTCGATGTTGGCGAAGGAGAACCGCTGCACCTGCTCATACTCCGCCCGGCGCAGCGCCGCACCGAAGCCCATGGACGCTCTGGCCGCCAGCGCCGCCGCGCCGTGCGGGTTGTGCGCGCCGTCGAGCAGCACGACCGGCCGGTCGGCCACCTTTTGCAGCCGCACCGGCCCGGGCGGCCAGAGCCGCCGCCCCCACGCCCATCACCAGGGACGCCAGGGCCATGAGGATCATTTTCAGGCCCATGGCCAGAATGTACTCCTTGTCGCCGTTGGCAATGCCCACGTCCACGATCTGGCTCATGGCCTTGGGCAGCAGCAGCTCCAGCACCGCCTCGCCCGCGGAGCAGGCGATGGCCAGCAGCATCAGCAGGCGGTAGCCCTTTGTATAGGGCGCCAATTTTTTTATCATGCTTCCTCCTCCTCGTCGGTCAGGTTCCGTCCCGCCCGCAGCAGGAACGCGGTGAACTGCGCCTTTTCCTCCTGCGTGAAGCCGCGCTCCAGCCGTTCGTTCACCTGGTGCAGCACGGTCTGGAAATCGTCATGGAACCGCTGGCCCTCCTCTGTCAGTGCCAGAATGCGGCACCGTCCGTCCGTGGCGCTGACGGTGCGGTATACCAGCCCCTTCTCCTCCAGCCGGTCCACGATGCCGTTCACCGTGCTGGGCTTGATCATCAGGTGGTGCTCCAGTGTTTTCTGGTTCACGCTGTCCTCCGCGTCGTGCAGGAACATCAGCGTCCGGCACTGCATGGGCGATACGTCGTAGCGCTTCAGCATCCGCCCCATCAGCTTATGCACCTGGTGATCGCAGTAGCCGAACAGCGCGCCGAAGTGCGCCGGGTGCTCGTCAAAGCAGAATTTCATGGCGGTCCTCCTTCTTTGCTTTTGAATTTTTAGCATACAAACTATTAGTATGCTAAATGGTAGCACCAATATTTTTTGTTGTCAATAGGGAAGAGGGGCGGCTCTGTAAACGATCTGTGAACGGCGGGCGCGCTTTGTGAATGATTTGTTAATTCTTTATCAAGCCTGTTGACTTCCGCCCCGGATGCGTGTATGATACGCTCATCCGAAAGGATACCCACCCATTGTATTTCTCTCTCCTTTTACCGAAAAAAAGGCGGCGCTGAAGCGCCGTCTTTTTTCGTCTCTGCCCTTGTCAACAGAGGGTATAATAAAAGCAAAAGCGAAACAGGCGGCAAAAAACAGTTGCCATCGCGGAAGAATTGTAGTAGAATATATCTCACGAACTTGTCCTCCGCCGTGAGCTGCGGGGCCGGTCTCGCGCAATGGATACCCACGAATCATGTCAGGCGGGGAACCGAGCAGCATTAAGAGGGATCATCCATGTGCCGCGAGGGTGCCGGCCCTGTGGCTCACAGCGGAGGACTCGTTTATTCTGTTTGTCAGCAGGGAGGTGTGCCCATGTACCAGGCGCTGTACCGCAAATACCGGCCCAAGACCTTTTCCGAGGTGGTGGGCCAGCAGCACATCACCGATACGCTCCAGCGCCAGGTGGCCGACGGTCAGGTGGGCCACGCCTACCTGTTCACCGGCACCCGCGGCACCGGCAAGACCACCTGCGCCCGTATTCTGGCCAAGGCCGTCAACTGCCAGCACCCCATTGACGGCGCGCCCTGCAACCAGTGCGCCGCCTGCCGCGGCATTGATGACGGCTCGCTGCTGGATGTGACGGAGCTGGACGCCGCCTCCAACGGCAGCGTCAACGATGCCCGCAGTCTGCGGGAGGAGGCCGTCTACCCGCCGGCGGTGCTGCAAAAGCGCGTCTACATCATCGATGAGGTGCATATGCTCTCCCGCGATGCCTTCAACGCCCTGCTGAAGATCATGGAGGAGCCGCCCGCCCACCTGCTGTTTATTCTGGCCACCACCGAGATCCAGAAGGTCCCGGCCACCATACTCTCCCGCTGCCAGCGGTTCAACTTCAAGCGCATCCTGCCCCACGATATGGAGCAGCAGCTGCTGAAGGTGGCGAAGGCCGAAGCCATCGACCTGACCCCGGACGGGGCGGACCTGCTGGCCCGCATGGCCAACGGTGCCCTGCGCGACGCACTCAGCCTGCTGGACCAGTGCCGTGCCGCCGGCGCGGTCGTGGACGGCCGCAGCGTGCTGGACACGCTGGGACTGGCCGGCAGCACCCAGACGGTGCAGCTCATGCGCCTGCTCCTGGCGCGTCAGGGGGGCGGCGCTTTGGCGCTGCTGGACCAGCTGTACCGGGGCGGTAAGGATGTGGGCGCGCTGCTGGGCGAGCTCAGCGACCTGTGCCGGGATATGACCGTTCTGGCCGCCGCGCCGGAGGGCGGCGCCGCCCTGCTGGGCGGCCTGTATGACCGCAAGACCCTCTCTGAACTGACGGCGGAGGTCCCCATGCGCCGCCTGCTCTATATGACCGATACCATCCAGCGCACCGCCGCGGCCCTGCCCCGGAGCATCCGCCAGCGGACGGACGCCGAGCTGTGCCTGCTGCGTCTGTGCGACGAGAGCCTTTCCAACGACACGGAGGCTCTGGCGGACCGCGTCTCTGCCCTGGAGGACGCCTTGAAGAAGGGCGTCGTCCCGGCGGAAGGACCCGCCGCCCGTCCGGCGGCCGCGCCGACTCCGCCGCCCCGCCGCGAAGTGTCTCCGATCCCGCAGGAGACATCTCCCGCACCGGAGCCCGCACCGGTCCCCATGGCCCCCGCACCCGCGACGCCTGCGCCAGAGCGTACCTCGGCGGCTCCCGGCGCCGGCGGTGACAGTCAGGTCTGGGCCGCGCTTATCGAGCACTATAAAGGCCCGCTGACCATCCCCGACCGGGTATGGCTGAACCAGGCGACAGGTACGCTGGAGGGGGATGTGCTCACCGTTTCCTGTGCCAACGATCTGGTGAAGCAGCAGCTCAGCCGCAAGGCCATCGAGGATGTGCTCTGCGGCGTCACCAGCCGCCATGTGGGCCGTCCCGTCCGGGTGCAGTTCACCGTAGGCGGCGGCCCCGCCGCGCCCGTGCGGCGCGCCCCGGTCCGCCCCGCGCCCCGGCCCACGCCCGCCCCGTCGGCGGACGACTATGAGCGCCCGCCCCTGCCGGAGGAGGCGCCGCCCGCCCCGCCGGACCTGCCGCCCTGGGAGGTGCCGGCTCCCCACAGGGACAAGCTGGACGAGTTGGTGGAAAACGCCAAACAGCTGGACAATTTTCGCATCAAATAAGCCGACAGTTCATGCTGAGCGCACCGGTGTCTCACATGGAGCACACCAATGTTACACAAAGAGCGCATCGGTATTACACATGGGTAGACCGATGCTGCACATAAGATGTCCGATAGTTTACACTGGCAAAATGAACAGATCGATATAAAGGAGAAACGAATATGGCAAAGGGATACAGCGCCCGCAGGGGCTTTACCGGCGGCGCCGGGATGATGCAGCAGCAGGCGCAGATGCAGCAAAAACTGCTGAAAATGCAGCAGGATATGGCAAAAGCGCAGGAAGAAGTTGAAAAAACGGAGTTCACCGCCTCTGTGGGCGGCGGCGCGGTAACGGCAGTGGTCACCGGCAAAAAGGAGCTGACCAAGCTGACCATCAAGCCCGACGTCATCGATCCGGAGGATGCCGAAATGTTGCAGGATCTGGTCATTTCTGCGGTAAATGAGGCACTTCGGCAGGCAGATGATGCCATGAACAGCTCCATGAGTTCGCTCACCGGCGGGCTGAACATCCCCGGCCTGGGCCTGTAAACCGTGATAGAAAAAATCTCCCCGGAAGGGGAGATTTTTTTATCCGAAATAGGCCACCAGCAGGTCCGTGACCACGCCGTAGCTCTTGCTGCCGTCCGTGTCGCCGTTGCTCTTGAGAAAGCCGTCATACACGGTGTCCGAGACCTTTGAGACAACGCCCCGGAACTGCGCCCAGTAGGCGTTATCCGCCCGCAGGTCGGCCACCACCGTGTCCGGCAGTGCGTCCCGTATGGTCTGCCACGCCTCCCGGTCGGCGTTGTACAGGGCGTTGGACAGATACCCGAACCCCGTCAGCCAGCCGGAGTAGCGGTACCCTGCATCCTCTGACCGGACAGCGGCCAGTATGCCGATGAAATTGCACGCCTCCTCCGCCGTGACGCCCCGCTGGTGCGCCAGCTCATGGCATACAGTGGCCGGCAGAAAGGCCGCCGGACTGTCCATGTTGACGTTCGGTTCGCCGGTGAAGGGGAAGTAGAACCCGGTGAAGCGCAGGGCACTCAGCGCCCGGGAGCAGCCGAAGCCCTTGGCACCGCCCGTTTCCGCCCGCAGGAACGGGAACTCGCCGCAGAGCACATCCAGCGCGGAGGCGCTCCGGTTCAGCACCGCCTGCCGGTCCAGCGTGCAGACACCGCTTTCATCTCTGGGGACGTCATCGGCGCAGGCGGCCAGATTGCCGGCAAAATAGGCCGTCACCTCCGCCAGCGTCTCCGCCGTGGAAGGCCGGGCATGGATGCCGCTTTTCTCCTGGAAGCTGTCGGTGTTGTACCCGATGCCCCAGGTGAGGCAAAAGCCGGCGTACACCGTCAGCACGGCGCAGAGGGCGGTGAGCGTCAGGCGCAGGGCCATGCCCCAACGGCGGCCCCGCGCGGCGATGATGCGCCGGGGCACATTGGCCAGCCACAGTATGGCGCAGAACACCGCCGTCAAGATCAGCACCTCACCTACGGAGAGCGTCAACCTCCCACACAGCCGCCCCAGCCACTGCTCCGCCGGCAGCACGGCGCCGTACCACAGGGCAGTCATGGCCGCGCGGCTGGTGCGCAGGGCGAAATACGCGGCAAAGAACACCGCCAGCGCAATACACCAGCGGCACAGGGCGCGGCGGCTCATAGGGGCAGGGCCCTGCCGGTGAAGCACATGACGCAGTGGGCGCGGACGATGACCTTGCCGGTCTCGTCGGTCATTTCGGCGGAGCAGAAGGCCAGCTTGCCGCCCAGGCGGTCCACCTTGCCCACGGTGGTCAGGGTGCTGCCGGCGGCAGCGGTGGACAGATAATCGATGGTGGCGTTCACGGTGACTACCATCTCCTGCCGCAGCGTCATAATGGCCATGCCCATGGCCACATCGCACAGCGAGAACAGGATGCCGCCGTGGGCGCCGCCCCAGCGGTTCAGACTTTCGGTGTGCATGGGCAGCGTTACGGTGGCGGTGCCGTCGTCCAGGTCGGTGGTCCGCATAAAGTTGTGGGTGAGAAACGGCTCCTGGTCGTTGCCGAAGACCATCAGCTTATCGTAGAGGTCTTTTGTCATGGGGGTGCTCCTTTCAAAGAAAAGGCAGGCGGGCGGCGTGCCCGCCTGCCTGCTATATCACGCGGGGTCTTCGGGTTCGGGCGCGGGCGTATCCTCCGGCGGGGAATCCTTGGCCCGACCCACATAGGCGTAGGCCTCGGTGGGCATATTCCGCTTCCGCAGCCGGCGGTCCATCAGGAATTTCAGCAGTTCCTGTATGCAGGCGAACACCGGCACGCCGATGAACATACCCAGCACGCCGGCGAAGCCGCCGCCCACCAGGATGGCCACGATGACCCAGAAGCTGGAGATGCCCGTGGCGTCGCCCAGGATCTTGGGGCCCAGGATGTTGCCGTCAAATTGCTGGAGGATCACGATGAAGATCACGAACACCAGACATTGCTTGGGGCTGACCAGCAGGATCAGGAATGCCGACGGCACCGCACCCAGGAAGGGCCCGAAGAAGGGGATCACGTTGGTCACGCCCACCACCACGCTGACCAGCGGGGTGTAGGGCATTTTCAGGATGGAGCAGCAGATAAAGCACAGGATGCCGATGATGAGGGAGTCCAGCAGCTTGCCGCGGACAAAGCCGGAGAAAATAGCGTTCACCCGCCGGGTGCCGCGCATGACCGCGTCGGCATTTTCCTCCGGCAGCGCGGCGTAGACCGCCTTGCAGCAGCGAGCCAGGCTCTTCTCCTTCATGCCCATCAGATAGATGGACACGATGATGCCCACGATCAGGTCAAAGGCAAAGCCCACTGCCCCGCGGATGCCGCTCCAGATACCGTTGGTCAGCGGCACAATGGCCTTCTGGGCCCAGGGCAGCACCTTGTCGGTCAAAAAGGCCATGCCGTCGGTATAGCGCTCGGTGATGAGCCCCGCCAGCCAGACACCGATCCCACTGTCGCTCTCCAGCAGGTCGTTGGCCCAGCGATAGACCTTGCGGTAGTAGGACTCGGCGTTGTTGATAAGGGTGGTCACGCTGTCCACCACCTGGGGCACCAGCACGCTCATCAGCAGATACAGCAGGAAGATGACCACGGCCTCGGTCAGCAGGATGCTCACCAGCCGCAGCGCGCCTGACGGCTGCTTCAGCTCTTTTTTGAAGAGCTTTTTCCACAGCGCCGCGATGGCCCGTTCCAGACAGGACATGATGGGTGTCAGCAGATAGGCGATGGCAAAGCCGTACAGCACCGGCGCCAGGATGGATGCAAGCTTGGACACGAACTGCTGCAGCGTTCCCGCCTGATAGAAGGTGTCGTAGAACACCAGCACGGCACATACGGTCAAAAAGGCCGTCAGTCCCCATTTGAAATACTGCGTTCGCTTCATGGCAGGACCTCCCACTGCTGTTTTTTCTATCATACCCGTATGCGCGGCGTTTTGCAACAATTTTCGAACACAAACACCCGCGGCGGAATGTGTATTGCAATCCCGCCGCAACTGTGGTATCATACTCGGACAACCCCGCGCAAAATGCGAGAATTACGATGGTATGGAAGGGTGTCCCTATGAAAAAGCTCTTGTTTATCGTCAATCCCCGTGCGGGAAAGACAAAATCCCGCGCCCCGCTGTTCGATGCCGTGGCGCAGTTCTCCCGTGCCGGCTATCTGGTACGGGCCTATATCACCGAGGCGGGCGGCCAGGCCCGCGATATCACCGCCCGGTGGGGCGGGCAGTACGACATGGTGGTCTGTGCCGGAGGCGACGGCACGCTGAACGAGACGCTGTCCGGGCTTATGCAGCTGGAGCAGCGGCCCCTGCTGGGCTATCTGCCCTGCGGCAGCACCAACGACTTTGCCATGAGCCTGCATCTTCACACCATGCTGCCCGCCGCGGCAGAGGCGGCCGCCACCGGCACGCCCTGCCCCCTGGACGTGGGGCGGCATAACGACCGCTATTTCGCCTATGTGGCCTCCTTTGGGGCCTTTACCCGGTCCTCCTACTCCGCCACCCAGGCGGCCAAGAACGCCCTGGGTCATTTTGCCTACATTCTGGAGGGGCTGGGCGATCTGGACTCCCTGCGGCCCTACCGCTGCGCGGTGGATGCCGATGGTGAGCGCTTTGAGGGGGAGTTCATTTTCGGCGCCGTGTGCAATTCCACCTCCCTGGGCGGCCTGGTGAAGCTGGATCCCTCCCGTGTACGGATGGACGACGGAAAATTCGAACTGCTGCTGCTCCGTATGCCAAAGACGGCACTGGATCTGCAGAACCTCATTACCGCCATGACCCGTATGCAGTACGACTATCCCGGCGTGATACTGCGCCATGTCCGGCGCGTTACCCTGACCACCGAGGAGAACCTCCCCTGGTCCCTGGACGGTGAATACTGCCCCAGTGCGCCCCGCGTGGAGATCGAGAACCTCCCCGCCGCCATTCAGTTGGTCCGCTGAGGCCGAAACAAGTTGAAAAGACCCGCCATCGGCG
>OKTE01000315.1_pt1 | contig 26166 bp, 18 predicted proteins | sample 1606151 | NCBI WGS metagenome assembly OKTE01 (sample SAMEA3879527, study PRJEB24766) | human gut metagenome | biome: human-associated habitat; feature: feces | place: USA | collected 1985/1987 | reverse complement strand
AATGTTTGGTAGTATTGAGGAGATGGGATATGATAGAAACAGCTATTATATATATAAAAAGAAATAAAATAAAATCTTTGATTATCATACTGATTATCGCGACAATAATCCTGGGTGAAATTATTGGCCTGCTATTAAGCAATGCCTCGGAAAAATCTGAGAGAGATGCATATTTATATAATGGGGCAGCCTTAGTAATTGAGGATGATAATGGAGGCTTTACAAAGAGTGATTATGATGAAATCAGAAAAGTAAAATATGTAACAGGACTTGGGGCGTGGAGAGAGCTGATTGCAGACCCGGTGGATACAGAGAATGTAAAGGAACATAAAGGAATAGATCCGGAGAATAAAGATGTAAGCAATCGGGCTGATAAAATGGTAATTGTTGCAAATATGGATGTGCAAAAATATAGCCTGTTTTCATGGGAAAAGAATGTATCTCTTATTGAAGGAGAATTTCCTACTTACAAAAATAAAGGAATTATTGTAGAACAGCGATATGCGAAAAAAAATAATCTTAAGGTAGGGGATGAAGTTAAATATACTATAGGAGATCAATCGGAAGCAACATCTTTACAAATATGCGGAATTTATAAAGTGGACAGTGACTTCGAAATATATGACTCAAATGAAGAGGGAACCTCGGTATACATACATAGTCCATATAATTCTATATATGTAGATTATGATTATATTGTAGAGTTACTAGGGTTAGAGTACACCGCGTCAACGGGAAGTGAAGTGTATATTGATAAGATAGAGCATATAGATGCGGTAAAAACCCAGTTAAAGAAAATGTATGGAGATAATGTGGAAATATATGATAATACTTCTAATTATCTCGATTCAGAATGTAAAGTCGTAGGATTGATGGGAAAAACATCAAAAATAATTTGCTGGATGATAATTATAATGGGGGGAATTGTTTTGTTAATCATTTTCTCGTTTTATACTATCCAATACCAAAAAGATACAGGCCTATTTATGGTACTTGGAAGATCAAGAAAATGGTGTATAGGTAGATTTGCATTTATAGGAATGATATATACAATTAGCGGTTTGCTTTTGGGTGTGCTATTATACTGTGTGCTTGGCAATTTCATATGTAGCATTATAAGTGGTATAGGTAAGAATGTCATAATTAATAGTACAGACAGAGCTATAGGTGGATATGATACACCCGGAATATTTCAAGGCTTTGAGGTACGTATAGAAATGAGTGCTTTTTTTACTCTGAAAAATATTATAATTCTATTAATAATTTCGTTGGTTAATTGGATTGCATTTATGGTACTGCCTGTTGTAACAACTGTTGAAGAAAATGCAAAGAAACTGTTAAATTCGAAGGGATAGTGGTAAATATGTTGGAAATGATTAATGTATCGTATGCATATAAATCTAAGAAGGAAATTGTGCATGTGCTGGATAAAGTTACATACAGATTTGAAATAGGAGAAATGTATGGAATATTTGGTCCGTCAGGTTCAGGAAAGACAACGTGCTTATCTTTACTTGCCGGTTTAGAAAAACCGGATGAGGGAGAAATTTTGCTGGATGGAGAAAATATACAAAACATTGGTGGAAGAAAACTGCGCCAAAATAGTATATCATTGGTTTTTCAGGATTATCAGTTATTTGATTATATGACTTCCCTTGAAAATGTAATGGTTGCAGCCCAGATAAGCTTACCTGATGTACCTAAAAAAGAATTGATTAAAATGTGTAGAGACAGTCTTGTACTGGTTGGACTTGATGATAGTCAGATAACCCGAAAGGTTACGGAATTGTCAGGTGGACAGCAGCAAAGAGTTGCAATAGCGAGGGCGCTGATAACAGATGCAAAATATATTCTGGCAGATGAGCCTACAGGAAATCTGGATAAAGAAAATCGAAGAAAAATTGTCGAATTGTTGCAGCAGATAGCTCATGAACAGGACAGATGTGTTATAGTAGTAACACACTCGGATTATGTAAAGAAAAAATGTGATATTTGCTATGAAATGGGAGATGACGATGAGGAATAAATGGTGGCAGGCATGCAAAGAATTATTAGGGAGACCGGGGCGGAATATACTAATTGCTATTTGCATATTTATACTGACACTGTTTTGCGGAATTGCAACATTTCTAGATTCGGCAATAGAGAGTTTTTACAAATCTTTTGCAGATATGGCGGGATGTTGTGTTCTTGTTGAATTAGACGATTTTTCTACTTTAGATGATTGGAAAGATATTTTAGAATATGCAGATAATAATAAAAATGTTGTAGGATATAATAATGCATTTACAAGTGACATTATATGTGAAGCAGTAGATTTTGAAAATGTACCGTATACAGAAAAACAAAGTGATTTTGAGGAAAATAAAATATATGTCAGTGGAAACATAAATACTTCTTACAATGAATATTTCAGTAGTGGTATCTTTAAGATTTCAAAAGGAAAATATCCGATGTCAGGTGATAAAGGGGCAATGATATCAGATAAGCTCGCCTCTGAAAATAACCTGTCAATTGGCAGTAATGTATCTATACAGTATGAAAATAATACAATCAGTATTAAGGTAATTGGGATTTATACTGTAATAAATACTCCAAAGACACAGGTGAGCGATGGCTACTATAAAGAAGTAGCTAACAGTATAGTATTCACTGATTATAATTCGTATGTTGAATTAAACAATGAAGCAAGCTGTTATGGGATGAATTTTTTCAGCAAAGACTATAAAAGTACATCACTTTTATATGATGATATGAGTAAAATGTTTCAAAATGTTCCGAATTCGGCAGTTGTAAATCAGGTTCTGAATGAAGAACTGCAAATGACAGATGTAATATCAATGTTAAAAAGTATGACAAGTGTGACATTGAGCGTTATGTATATTGTATGTGTTGTGGTTATGTCGTTACTGACTGTTTTATGGCTTAAAGGGCACTCAAAAATGATAGCAATATACAATACACTTGGACAGAGAAAATTTAGGACAATTCAAATTCTGTTATATGAGATTTTGATGATAACTGTTCCGGCACTTGTGGGTGCAGGAATATTGACATTGGGACTGCTTAATAGATTTTCTGTCAATATTTTTAAATACTTTGTTGAATTTTGTGAGATTTCAAATTTTCAAAAAAGCTTTTCACTTGATATATGGAACTTTGAAATGAATATCTGGCAATTTGTGTATAGAATCGGGCTTTTGGAAATTAGCGTTATTTTAATAACTATGATTGGAAGCTGTATTTATGCTAATAAGGGTTTGCGCACATTAAGGAATAATTAGGAGCGGTTATGTGGTATAATCTTTTTGATGTAATAAACATGTATAATATGATAGGAGCATATAATGGACAAAATTCTTGTTGTTGAGGATGATAAAACAGTATACAGTGGCATAAAAAAGCTTCTCGAATTGCAGCATTATAGTGTGGTAATTGCACAAAACGGTATGGAGGCTTTGGAAAAAATAGATGAATCGTTCAGCCTTGTAATAATGGATATAATGATGCCACAGTTGGACGGCATTGAAACCTGCAGGAGAATGCGTGAAAGACACAGTGTTCCGATATTGTTTTTATCAGCAAAATCGGAAGAGCTGGATAAGCTGGAAGGGCTTGAAGTGGGCGGTGACGATTACATGACTAAGCCATTTTCGAACATGGAGCTTATTTCAAAGGTTAAAGCTCTTATCAGACGATATCGGGTATATGACAGCGGAAGTGCAAATCGCACAAACAAGGATGAATCTATAGAGGCAGATGGACTTAAACTGTTTACGAATCGAAACAAGGTTGAGTTTAATGATAATGAGATAAAATTAACCGGAAAGGAATATGAGATACTAAAATTGCTGATGAAAAATCCGGACCGGATATATACGATTGAGATGATATACGAGATGGTATGGGATGAGGCTTTTACATATAATGCAAAGAATACTGTTATGGTACACATTAAAAATCTAAGGAATAAGCTTATAAAAGCATGTGGTGATGCATGCATACACACAGAATGGGGAAGAGGATACCGTTTTGAGAGATGATTTAAAGAGGGTAAAGAAAAAGCTGTTTTTGACATTTGCAATTGCGATTATAGGGACATGCGTTGTTTTTGGACTATTATATTATCTGGGAATTGATTTGCTGAACAATTATATTGAAGGTACATCTCATTTAATATACGATAATGAAAAGCCATATATAGATGAGTTTCAACAATATGTGTCTGATAATGATATAAGTACTACAGATGTCGAGCAATATGATGAATGGATGTCGGATCATGATATTGCGTTTTATAGTGTTCAGGAAATGGGGAAGGTAATATACAATAAATCAAATGTAGATAAGCTTATCTCTCCAGCTAAAAATATGTATGATTACCGATTTACAGGAAGCTATGAGCTGCCTGTCCAGTTCGCCGATATAGAAGCGAAAGTATTTATATATACAGGATTTACGATAAAATATTATATAGCTTTAATGATTTTTGATGTGGGATTTTCTCTTATGATGGGAATTGTATTTGTGTATCTACGCATCAGAAAAATTATAGCGGGCTATCAAACAGAGCTTGAAGCATCACAGGAACAGGAGAAAAAAGCGCGACAGGAAAAGGATGAACTGATGCGTAATATGGCTCATGACCTGCGTACGCCGTTGACCGGTGTTATGACATATGTTGATGTAATGAAGCTGGAGAATGAAGCATATGCCGAGAATATGAAAAATCTTAATTTTATAAGTGAAAAGGTGTTGGATATCAGGTCTCAGGTAGATAATCTGCTGGATTTTTCAATTGCCGGTTCACAAAGACCTGTTGAATTGGATGCATCAATGGATGTTGAGTATATATTTGGAGATTACCTCTCAGATGTGTGTGCTCAGCTTATGAAAAGCAATTATGAGGTTGATGCAGAAGGAATAAGCTTTAAGCAGGTAAAGGTTGCTGTTAATATGGCATTTTTGACCAGAATATTTTCCAATCTGACGGATAATATATATAAATATGCGGACAATAAGAAGCCTGTTGTTATGAAAACAGCTTTTACGAAAAAAATTTTTAGCGTTGAAATTGGCAATGGTGTATGTGACAATAAAACACTTCTTAAAAGTGCCGGGATAGGGCTTAAGAGCGTAGATGCGATGATGCAGCGCATGAATGGAAGCATGAGCTTTAAAAGGGAACATGGGAAGTTTTGGGTGAAGCTTGAGTTTCCGATTGTGAAGTGAATATTTTTTCATGAAAACCTCCATACTAAATAGAAAAGAAGTATGGAGGTTTTTATGAGCAAAAATATAGAGAATCATGATTCGGTGCTCTTGCTTCAGGATTGCATAGCGGGCTGTAAGATGGCGCTTGAGAGCATGGATGATATAAGAGAACACACAGATGACAAGCAGCTTCGTGAGCTGATAGACAAGTACTATGATGAGCACACCGGGCTGTCAGTGGATTGCAGGGATATGCTTGACAAAGCAGGTGCAGATATTAAGGAACCGGGTGTGTTTGCAAAGATGGCTGCGAAGCTGCAGACAGCAATGAAGATGGCAGTGAATGATGATCAGTCTCAGGCAGCAAAGCTACTGACGGAGGGCTGTAATATGGGCATAGAGACAATCAGCGGCAGTCTCAATGAATATCGCGATGCTGATTCAAAGAGTGTGGCAATTGCAGAGAGGCTCAGGACGCTTGAGGAAAAAATGGTGGGAGATCTGCAGCCACTATTATAAAAAAAATAAAAAAACGGCTGTTGTACTGATTTGGGTACAACAGCCGTTTATGCGTAGCTGTCAAGCATCATGCCTGAATAAATTGACGAAATATATGGTGTGTTGAAATTGTGTCCGGGATTCTTATATGCCACAACAACCTTCTGCACATAGTTCATAGGGTTGACTGTCACAGATTTTGCTTTGTCACCTATTGCATCCTTTAGTGCTGTAAGAGTGTTGAAGGTGTCATCAGCTCTGTCCGGACTAAGCGCACCGGCGAGGATATCGCGGTCAATAGTGAGCTTGCCGTCATCGTCTGTCATGAGACCGATGTAGGAAAGCTTTGACTGTGAGCCCTTTGTGATGGAGCTTATATCACGAAGCAGCCTTGTGGCATCTGCAGAGTCGTTCACTGAATAATCATCTGCCACGTCTATCATCTTATTGTATGCGTCAACCAGAGTCTGCACATTGTCGGCAACTGCATCGGAATTGGCCTTAAAACCGATGGCTGCGGCACCTGTATCTGTGGTCGGCTTTTTGAGCGTGAGCTCAAAGGTATTATTGATGGTAAAGGTGTTGGACAAGGATGAGTGCGCGGTGCCATTCAGCGAAAAGTCAGAGTTGTGGGCAGGGGATGATACCTTATCAATACCCAGCTGCTTCATCATGCTTATGGACTCTGCGTTAGCTGACGGAGCCACACTAAAGAGAGAATCCTCAGTCTCGCTGAGACCTGTCTGCATTGATGTAAGCTGAAGCGCTGCCTTGCCTGAGTCATCATGGACTATGTCTGCCTCGATGCCAAGACCGGATGCGTTTATGAGCCTCTTGAGCTTGTCCTGCACCTCGCCGTTTGTTTCACCGGTGCTCACTCCGAACTGGAACTCATAGGATGATGCATTGGTATTTATGTCAAAGGAATAGCTGCCCGGTATAAAGGACAGGGCCTTGCTGTCTAAGTAGCTGCCGGTATTGACCTGTGGTGCGGCGAGCTGCCTGACCTCTATATCAAAGCCGTCTGCTCCTTTATTCTCTGAGCCGTCACCCACGTAGCGCACGCCTACAGCATCCTCATTAGATGACTCCGCAACCTTCTTCTGGAAGGAGTCAGAGGAGCCTGCGTATTTATCAGAAAGCGAATCCACGGCATTTAAGATGGCCTTAGAGCTTTCCTTTATATCGATAGCATATTTCTTGGCCTCGGACATATTGGAAATCTTGTACAGAGGGGACTCTTTATTTGTCTTTATTATTCTGTTGTATATCTTGCGCAGATCGCTTTTCTTGTGCGAATCATAGCGCGATACCTCTTTATTGGCATAAGTGCTGGCATAGTAAGCGTAGGCACTGTCTATCTTTGCCATAAAGACCCCTCCTTTCATCCGTGAAAATCGTTTAATCCGTTAAATGGTAATCCTTTAAATATTATATTGTATAGCTGCGATTACTAATGCTTAACTGCAACTATAATAAGCTATGTAAAATTTTTAATTATCAAATCGTACTTATACACATATATTATATCGTCATAATTGAGGATTTACAACAACAAAATACTTGAAAAATTCAGATAAATGTACTATATTTAGTTATGTATCTGTAAGATTTATAAAAATTAATTGCTGCCGGACACAAAAAAAGTGCAGACAGCGGCACTGTTCAAAAGAATTTACAATAAATTTTAAAATAGCTATTGACGGTTACGGCTCAACTGTGATATAGTATACAGGCTTGGAAATAGGTCTTTTTTTTATGCCTTTTTTTAAGGGTACAAACAACAAAGAATTTAAACGGAGGTGGAAGTCGTGCGTACAAAGATTACATTAGCGTGCACAGAATGTCAGCGTCGTAATTACAACATGACAAAGGACAAAAAAACTCATCCGGACAGAATGGAAACCAAGAAGTATTGTAGATTCTGCAGAACTCATACAATGCACAAGGAAACAAAATAGTCTAGGAACTGAGTGAAGGAGTACATTATGGGACAGAATGAAAAAGTCGAAAAGGCTCCAAAAACAAGCTGGTTTTCAGGTCTGAAAGCTGAATTTCAGAAGATTATCTGGCCTGAGAAGCAATCGGTCATCAGACAGACCATTGCAGTACTGGCGGTTTCAGTAGTTACCGGTCTTATTATTGCGCTTCTTGACTGGGGCATCCAGCAGGGCGTAGATTTCCTTATTGGTTTACATTTTTAAAACGGAGGCAAAGTGATTATGACAGAAGCGAACTGGTATGTAGTTCATACCTATTCAGGTTATGAAAACAAAGTCAAAGCTAATATTGACAAAACAATCGAAAACAGACATCTTGAGGACCAGATCCTTGAAGTGCGTGTTCCGCTTGAGGACGTCACAGAGGTGAAGAACGGTGTTCGTAAACAGGTTTCCAAGAAGATGTTTCCAGGCTATGTTCTTATTCATATGATTATGAATGATGATACATGGTACGTTGTACGAAATACCAGAGGCGTAACTGGATTTGTAGGTCCGGGAAGCAAACCGGTTCCTCTCACAGAAGCCGAGATGAGACCTTTGGGTATTAAGACGGGAAACGTGGTAGTTGATTTTGCTGAGGGTGACATGATAGTCGTTATCGGCGGTGTCTGGAAGGATACAGTCGGTGTTATCACAGCTATGAATTATCACAAGCAGACAGTTACAATTAATGTAGAGCTGTTCGGTCGCGAGACACCGGTAGAAGTAAGTTTCGCAGATGTTAAGAAAACAAATTAAGGAGGCAATTCCAAATGGCAAAGAAAGTAGAAGGATACATTAAATTGCAGATCCCTGCTGGAAAGGCAACTCCAGCTCCTCCAGTTGGACCTGCACTTGGACAGCACGGTGTAAACATCGTAGAGTTCACAAAGCAGTTTAATGCAAAGACAGCCGATCAGGGCGACTTAATTATCCCTGTAGTTATTACTGTATATGCAGACAGAAGTTTCAGTTTCATTACTAAGACTCCACCTGCTCCGGTATTAATCAAGAAAGCTTGCAAGATTCAGTCTGGTTCAGGTGAGCCAAACAAGAAGAAGGTTGCTAAGATCACAAAGGCACAGGTTCAGGAAATCGCTGAGCTTAAGATGCCTGACTTAAACGCAGCTTCACTTGAGTCTGCAATGAGCATGATCGCTGGTACAGCAAGATCAATGGGTGTTGAAGTGGTTGACTAACACTTAGCGAAACCAACATACCCCTAAAATAGTTGCAAATTTATGCAACCCAAAATAATAACAAAGAAACGTAAATGTGGGAGGGCCCTCTCCCGATATTACCACCAGGAGGTTATTTTTTCATGAAAAGAGGAAAGAAGTATCAAGACGCTGTTAAGGCATTTGATAAGAAAGAGCAGTACGATGTTGCTGACGCTATCTCTATCGTAAAGAAAAATGCTACAGCTAAATTTGACGAGACAATCGAGCTTCATCTTAGAACAGGCTGCGACGGACGTCACGCAGAGCAGCAGATCCGTGGTGCGGTTGTATTACCACACGGAACAGGAAAAACAGTTAAGGTTTTAGTTTTCGCTAAGGGAACTAAGGTTGACGAGGCACAGGCAGCAGGAGCTGACTTCGTTGGAGGCGAGGAGTTAATTCCAAAGATCCAGAACGAGGGATGGTTAGACTTCGACGTTGTAGTTGCTACACCTGATATGATGGGTGTTGTTGGTCGTTTAGGACGTGTCCTTGGACCAAAGGGCTTAATGCCAAACCCAAAGGCAGGAACAGTTACTATGGATGTAACAAAAGCTGTTAACGATATCAAAGCCGGTAAGATTGAGTACAGATTGGACAAGACAAACATTATCCATGTGCCAGTTGGAAAAGCATCTTTCACAGACGAGCAGTTAAACGACAACTTCCAGTCTCTTATGGGTGCAATTAATAAAGCAAAACCTGCTAGCTTAAAGGGTCAGTACATTAAGAGCGCAACTCTTACATCTACAATGGGACCTGGCGTTAAGTTAAACGTGGTTAAGATTACACAGTAAGATAGTTAAACAGTTACAGTAAAACAATTTACAAGACCTATCAAACGCCAAGCAAAAGTTTTGCGGAAAGTAATTGACATCCGTAATATAGTTTGATATAATTGCAATGCATATTGCCGAAGACAGTAGGTGCCGCAAGGCGTAAACGTAGAACCTACCGAGGGAATTTTCGAGATTTATCTTGAATTTTGACTTGTACCCTTCTGTCGACAGGCAGGAGGGTTTCTTTGATTAATAAATCAAATACCTCATGTCTTTTATGCGAAAATCTAAAAGGAGGTAAATGAATCGTGGCAAAGGTAGAACTTAAACAGCCAATCGTAGATGAGATTTCCGGTGTTATCAATGGTGCACAGTCAGTAGTAGTAGTTGATTACTTAGGACTCACAGTAGCAGAGGATACTCAGTTACGTAAACAGTTAAGAGAAGCCGGTGTAACTTACAAGGTATACAAGAATACTTTAGTAAACCGTGCAATCCAGGGAACAGAGTTCGAGGGATTAAAGGATGTCCTTGAAGGACCAAGCGCATTCGCTGTATCAACAGAGGATGCAACAGCACCAGCCAGAATCTTAGCTAAGTTCGCTAAAACAGCTCCGGCTTTAGAGATTAAAGCAGGTGTAGTTGAGGGAACATTTTATGATGCTGAGGGTATGAAGGCAATCGCCGCTGTACCTAGCAGAGATGAGCTTCTTGGAAAATTACTTGGAAGCATTCAGTCACCTATCACAAATCTTGCTCGTGTACTCAATCAGATCGCAGAGCAGGGTGGCGCTGCAGATGCAGCCGTAGAGGCAGCACCAGCAGAGGATGCTGCAGAGGAAGCTCCAGCAGCAGAATAATTCAAATATTATATTTGAACCTTATTATCATAATTAAATTTTTAAATGGAGGAAATTATAATGGCAAAGTTAACAACAGCAGAGTTTATTGATGCTATCAAAGAGTTAAGCGTATTAGAGTTAAATGATTTAGTAAAAGCTTGTGAAGAAGAGTTCGGTGTTTCTGCAGCAGCAGGTGTTGTAGTTGCAGCAGCAGGAGCTGACGGAGCAGCAGCTGAGGAGAAGACTGAGTTCGACGTAGAGCTTACAGAGGTTGGACCAAACAAGGTTAAGGTTATCAAGGTTGTTCGTGAGATCACAGGTCTTGGACTTAAAGAGGCTAAGGACGCTGTTGATGGCGCACCAAAGGTTATCAAAGAGCAGCTTGACAAGGCTTCAGCAGAGGATGCTAAGGCTAAACTTGAGGCAGAGGGTGCTAAGGTTACACTTAAATAGTCGGATAGGCTACGAGCGGAGTAAAAACATAAAAAAGAGCCAAGGGCAAATTCTATTTGCGCCTTGGCTCTTTTTTATGTTTTTATTGCGCGACAGTCGGAGCGCGTCCCGAAAATGCCTGAGCATTTTTGGGACCTCTGCTCGTAGCCTATCCGACGGCGATGAAAATTATTGCGCGACAGTGAAAAAAATAAAAAAGTACTTGCAATTGTCGGTGATTTGTTGTATAGTATACGTTGCACTATTGTGGTGCAGTGGCATTTTTATGCAATTTTTTAAATGATGCAAATTTGTCAATAGGTAAATTACACTAAAATGCATTCACAAATATGTGCACAAGAGAAAAACCACAAGATATAGTAACTGGGGTGGTTTTTGAATCATTATCTAGATACTTGCTAGATTAAAATAAAAACGAGAGGTGAAACGTCAATGGAGAAAAACAGAATACGTCCGGTCACATCCGGAAAAAGCATGCGTATGAGTTACTCAAGACAAAAAGAGGTTCTGCAGATGCCAAATCTGATTGAGGTCCAGAAGGATTCTTATCAGTGGTTCTTAGACGAAGGTCTCAAGGAAGCTTTTGCGGATATCTCTCCAATCACAGATTACAGCGGAAAGCTTAGTCTTGATTTTGTAGATTTTACATTATGCGAAGATGATGTAAAGTATACAATTCCTGAGTGCAAGGAAAGAGATGCAACATACGCAGCTCCTTTAAAGGTTAAAGTCAGACTTCACAACAAAGAGACAGATGAGATTAATGAGCATGAAATTTTCATGGGTGATCTGCCTTTAATGACAGAGACCGGTACATTCGTAATCAACGGTGCAGAGCGAGTTATTGTCAGTCAGTTAGTTCGTTCTCCTGGTATTTATTACGGAATTGCTCATGATAAGCTCGGAAAGACCCTGTATTCTTGTACTGTTATTCCAAACCGTGGTGCATGGCTTGAGTATGAGACAGACTCTAACGACGTTTTTTATGTAAGAGTAGACAGAACACGTAAGGTACCTATCACAGTACTTTTACGTGCACTTGGAGTAGGTACAAACCAGGCTATTCTCGATATGTTCGGAGATGAGCCAAAGATCCAGGCATCATTCAGCAAGGACCCTGCAATCACAGAGCGTGAGCCACAGGGAAGCTATGAGGCTGGTTTATTAGAGTTATATAAGAAGATTCGTCCGGGCGAGCCACTTTCGGTTGAGAGTGCAGAGAGCCTTATCACAGCAATGTTCTTCGATCCTAGAAGATATGACCTTGCCAAGGTAGGACGTTATAAGTTTAATAAGAAGCTTGCTTTAAAGAACCGTATCAGTGGACAGGTTTTAGCTGAGGACGTAGTTGATCCTTCTACAGGTGAGGTTATCGCTGAGGCAGGTACTGTTGTTGACCGTGCGCTTGCCACACAGATCCAGAACGCTGCCGTTCCTGCTTTATGGATTCAGACAGAGACAAGAAATGTCAAGATTCTTTCTTCTATGATGGTTGACATCAGAAGCTGGATTCCTGAGCTTGAGGATCCTAAGTCTATCGGTGTTACTGAGCTTGTTTACTATCCGGTACTCGCTCAGATTCTCGAGGAGTATGATTCTCTTGAGGACAGAATCGAGGCTATAAAGAGAGATATATCTGACCTTATTCCAAAGCATATTACTAAAGAGGATATCTTCGCAACTATCAACTACAATATGCACTTAGAGTGGGGCGCAGGAACAGATGACGATATCGATCATCTTGGAAACAGACGTATCCGTGCGGTTGGAGAACTGTTACAGAACCAGTACCGTATCGGTCTCTCAAGACTGGAGCGTGTTGTTCGTGAAAGAATGACTACACAGGACTTAGAGGGAATTTCACCTCAGTCACTTATCAATATAAAGCCTGTAACTGCCGCTGTTAAAGAATTCTTCGGTTCTTCACAGCTTTCACAGTTCATGGATCAGAATAACCCTCTTGGAGAGCTTACTCACAAGAGACGTTTATCAGCACTTGGACCTGGTGGTCTTTCAAGAGACCGTGCCGGATTCGAGGTTCGAGATGTACATTACACTCACTACGGCCGTATGTGTCCTGTAGAGACTCCTGAGGGACCAAACATCGGTCTTATCAACTCACTTGCATGCTATGCGAGAATCAATGAGTATGGCTTCGTAGAGGCTCCATACCGTAAGATTGACAAGACTGATCCTAAGAACCCGGTAGTCACAGAAGAGGTTGTATACATGACAGCCGACGAGGAGGACAACTACCACGTAGCACAGGCTAATGAGAAGCTTGATGCCGAAGGACATTTCATACGTAACTCAGTTTCAGGTCGTTACAGAGAGGAAACTCAGGAGTACGATAAGTCAGCATTTGATTATATGGATGTATCTCCAAAGATGGTATTCTCAGTAGCTACAGCGCTGATTCCGTTCTTGCAGAACGATGACCCTACACGTGCCCTCATGGGATCAAACATGCAGCGTCAGGCCGTTCCGCTTCTGACCACAGAGGCTCCTGTAGTTGGTACAGGTATTGAGACAAAGGCCGCAGTTGACTCAGGTGTCTGCGTAGTTGCAAAGGCAGACGGAGAGGTATTATCTTCAGAGTCAAACCGCATTATCATAAAAGAGACTGACGGAAACAAGAGAGAGTATATCCTTACAAAGTTCTCTCGTTCTAACCAGTCAAACTGCTACAACCAGAGACCTATCGTATTTAAGGGTGACAAGGTTAAGGCAGGCGATGTTATCGCAGACGGTCCTTCAACAAGTCAGGGAGAGCTTGCTCTTGGAAAGAACCCGCTTATCGGATTCATGACATGGGAAGGATACAACTACGAGGATGCAGTTCTTCTTTCAGAGCGTCTCGTAGAGTATGATGTGTATACATCAGTTCATATCGAGGAATATGAGGTAGAGTCACGTGATACAAAGCTCGGACCTGAGGAAATTACACGTGATGTCCCTGGTGTCGGCGACGACGCACTCAAGGACCTTGATGAGAGAGGTATCATCCGTGTAGGTGCAGAGGTTCGTGCCGGTGATATCCTTGTAGGAAAGGTTACACCAAAGGGTGAGACAGAGCTTACAGCAGAGGAGAGACTTCTTCGTGCCATCTTCGGTGAGAAGGCAAGAGAGGTTCGTGATACATCACTTAAGGTGCCTCATGGTGCATACGGTATCATTGTTGATGCCAAGGTATTTACAAGAGAGAACGGCGATGAGCTTTCTCCGGGAGTAAACCAGTCAGTACGTATCTACATTGCACAGAAGAGAAAGATTTCTGTCGGTGATAAGATGGCCGGACGTCACGGTAACAAGGGTGTCGTTTCCCGTGTGCTTCCTGTTGAGGATATGCCATTCCTTCCAAACGGACGTCCACTGGATATCGTACTTAACCCACTCGGTGTTCCTTCACGAATGAACATCGGTCAGGTCCTTGAGATTCACCTGAGTCTCGCTGCAAAGGCACTTGGCTTCAATATCTCAACTCCTGTATTTGACGGAGCAAACGAGGTAGATATCGAGGATACACTTGAACTTGCAAATGATTACGTAAATCTTCCGTTCGATAAGGAAGAGCTTGAGAAGGATTTACAGGCTGAGCATCCATACTGGAGCGCAGATGCTGAAATCTTCTATGATAAATATGTTGATACACTCCGTGAGGACGTTATGGAATACCTTTCAACAAACAGAGCTCACAGAAGCTTATGGAAGGGCGTTCCGATTTCCAAGGATGGAAAGGTACAGCTTCGTGATGGTAGAACAGGTGAGTGCTTCGATGGAAAGACAACTATCGGACACATGCATTACCTTAAGCTGCATCATCTTGTTGACGATAAGATCCATGCACGTTCAACAGGTCCTTACTCATTAGTTACACAGCAGCCACTCGGCGGTAAGGCACAGTTCGGTGGACAGCGTTTCGGAGAGATGGAGGTTTGGGCTCTTGAGGCATATGGTGCTGCATATACACTCCAGGAGATCCTTACAATGAAGTCCGATGATGTTGTTGGCCGTGTCAAGACCTACGAGGCTATCATCAAGGGTGAGAATATCCCTGAGCCTGGTATTCCAGAGTCATTCAAGGTACTTCTCAAAGAGCTTCAGGCACTTGGTCTGGATGTCAAGGTACTTGATGAGAACAGAGAAGAGGTTGAGCTTATCGAGACAAGTGAGTACGGTAATACAGATATCAACTCAATTATCGGAAACGATAAGGACTATGCATTCGAGGACAGTGAGTCATTCGCAGAGCATGGTTTCTCAAAGAAAGAATTTGATGACAACGAAGAGCTTGTTGACATAGAAGAGGAAGAGTCCCCTGAGACAGCGGATGACGATATTTTTGCTGATGAAGTTCTTGATGACGAAGAATAATTAGAAGGGAGTGCCAAAATGCCAGAAACAAATAATATAGAAAATAATCAGGCAATGCAGTTTGATGCGATTCAGATTGGATTAGCATCTCCTGAAAAGATCAGAGAGTGGTCACATGGCGAGGTTAAAAAGCCTGAGACTATTAACTATAGAACATTAAAGCCTGAAAAAGACGGTCTTTTCTGCGAGAAGATTTTCGGACCAACGAAGGACTGGGAGTGTCATTGTGGTAAATACAAGAAGATACGTTATAAGGGTGTTGTCTGCGACCGATGTGGCGTAGAAATCACAAAGTCAAGCGTTCGTAGAGAGCGTATGGGACACATCGAGCTTGCAGCTCCTGTATCTCATATCTGGTATTTCAAGGGTATCCCATCACGTATGGGACTCATCCTTGACTTATCTCCACGTGTACTTGAGAGAGTACTGTACTTTGCTTCATATATTGTGCTTGACCCGGGCGAGACAAAGCTTGCATACAAGCAGATTCTCAACGAGTCAGAGTACCAGGAGGCATGTGATACTTATGGCCGCTCAGCATTCCGTGTAGGAATGGGTGCTGAGTCTATCCATGAGCTTTTAGCAGCAATTGATCTCGAGAAGGATTCGGCAGAGCTTAAGGCAGAGCTTGAGAATGCTACAGGCCAGAAGCGTGCACGTATCATCAAGAGACTTGAGGTTGTAGAGGCTTTCCGTGAGTCAGGAAACAAGCCTGAGTGGATGATTATGACAGTTATTCCTGTTATTCCACCGGATCTTCGTCCAATGGTTCAGCTCGATGGAGGACGTTTCGCAACAAGTGATCTTAACGACCTTTACAGACGAATCATCAACCGTAACAACCGTCTTAGAAGACTTCTTGATCTTGGAGCGCCGGATATCATCGTTCGTAACGAGAAACGTATGCTTCAGGAGGCTGTCGATGCACTTATCGACAATGGCCGTCGTGGCCGTCCTGTTACCGGTCCCGGAAACAGAGCTCTTAAGTCTCTTTCAGACATGCTCAAGGGAAAGGGAGGACGTTTCCGTCAGAACCTTCTCGGAAAGCGAGTTGACTACTCAGGACGTTCGGTTATCTGCGTAGAGCCAAAGCTTAAGATTTATCAGTGTGGTCTTCCAAAGGAGATGGCTATCGAACTTTTCAAGCCATTCGTTATGAAGGAGCTTGCCGCTAACGGAACCGCACACAACATAAAGAGTGCAAAGAAGATGGTTGAGAGACTTCAGCCGGAGGTATGGGATGTCCTTGAGGACGTCATCAAAGAGCATCCGGTTATGCTTAACCGAGCTCCTACACTACACAGACTTGGAATCCAGGCCTTCGAGCCAATCCTTGTAGAGGGTAAGGCAATCAAGCTTCATCCACTCGTATGTACAGCGTTCAACGCCGACTTCGATGGAGACCAGATGGCTGTACATCTTCCACTGACTGCTGAGGCACAGGCTGAGTGCAGATTCATGCTTCTGTCACCTAACAACCTGCTTAAGCCTTCCGATGGTGGACTTGTAGCCGTTCCTTCACAGGATATGATCCTTGGAGTTTACTACCTCACAATGAGAAAGCTCGCTGATTACAAGGATGATCCAAAGATGGTTGCACAGGTGTCATCAGACACCGTATACAATGATATTGAGGAGCTTAGAAAGCTCACAACTCCTGATGAAAATACAGGAAAGGCTGAGCTTGGCTTATATGACCTCATCTGGTTTGAGGATGTCACAGACGGAAACCGTCGTGTGCTTTGCAGACCGATAGATCTTCTCGGCCGTTACTATGGAAGTGTTAATCTTGCAATGCTCGCTTACGAGAACAAGGAGATTACTCTTCACCAGAATATCTTTGTACACCGTACAGTAAAGCTTCCTGACGGCACAGAGGTTTCAGGTTTTACAGAGACAACAGTAGGACTTTTGATATTCAATGAGAATATTCCACAGGATCTTGGTTTTATAGATAGATCAAAGGCTGAGAATGCACTCAAGTTTGAGGTTGAGTTCCACGTTGGTAAGAAACAGATCAAGCAGATCCTTGAGAAGGTTATCAACACACACGGAGCTACAACAACAGCAGAGGTTCTTGACAATGTCAAGGCTATGGGATACAAGTATTCAACCCAGGCTGCCATGACAGTTTCAATTTCAGATATGACAGTGCCACCACAGAAGCCACAGATGATCGCTGATGCACAGGACACTGTAGATAAGATTACAAGACAGTACAAGCGTGGACTTATCACTGATGAGGAGCGTTACAAAGAGGTTATCGAGACATGGAAGGATACAGATGATGCCCTTACAAAGGCACTTCTTACAGGTCTTGATAAGTACAACAACATCTTCATGATGGCAGATTCCGGAGCCCGTGGATCTGATAAGCAGATTAAACAGCTTGCAGGTATGCGAGGACTCATGGCTGATACAACAGGTCGTACAATCGAGCTTCCTATCAAGTCATGCTTCCGTGAGGGTCTTGACGTACTCGAGTACTTCATGTCAGCACATGGAGCTCGTAAGGGACTTTCAGATACAGCGCTTCGTACAGCTGATTCAGGATACCTTACAAGACGTCTCGTAGATGTTTCACAGCATATGATCGTTCGTGAGACAGACTGCTGTGCAGGCACAGGACGTGAGATTCCGGGAATGGTTGTAAAGGCATTCATGGAGGGTCGAGAGGAAATCGAGAGCCTTCAGGAGAGAATTACAGGTCGTTTCTCTTGCAACACAATCTGCGATAAGGATGGCAATGTAATCGTTAAGGCCAACCATATGATTACACCAAAGCGTGCAGCAAAGGTTATGGCAGAGGGTGTTGATGAGAACGGTAATCCAATCACACAGGTTAAGATCCGTACAGTGCTTACCTGCCGTTCACATATGGGAGTATGTGCTAAGTGTTACGGTTCAAACCTTGCAACAGGTCAGGCAGTACAGGTTGGTGAAGCAATCGGTATCATCGCAGCACAGTCAATCGGCGAGCCTGGTACACAGCTTACCATGAGAACCTTCCATACAGGTGGTGTTGCCGGTGGAGATATCACACAGGGTCTTCCTCGAGTAGAGGAGATTTTCGAGGCACGTAAGCCTAAGGGACTCGCTATTATCACAGAGTTCGGCGGAACTGCCACAATCAAGGATACAAAGAAGAAGCGTGAGGTTATCGTTACAAACAACGAGACAGGCGAGACAAAGGCTTACCTCATTCCTTACGGCTCACGTATCAAGGTTGTAGACGGACAGGAGCTTGAGGCCGGCGACGAGCTTACAGAGGGTTCTGTAAATCCACACGATATCCTCAAGATTAAGGGCGTTCGTGCGGTTCAGGATTACATGCTCCGCGAGGTACAGCGTGTTTACCGTTTACAGGGTGTTGAGATTAACGATAAGCATGTCGAGGTTATAGTTCGTCAGTGCTTACAGAAGATCCGCGTAGAGGAGCCGGGAGATTCTGATTTACTTCCGGGCAGCATGGTTGATGCCCTTGACTTCTTAGAGCTCAACGAGAAGCTTGAGGAAGAGGGCAAGGAGCTTGCAGTTGGCTCACAGGTATTACTTGGAATCACAAAGGCATCTCTTGCAACCAACTCATTCCTGTCAGCAGCTTCATTCCAGGAGACCACAAAGGTTCTTACTGAGGCAGCAATCAAGGGCAAGGTTGATCCGCTTATCGGTATGAAGGAGAACGTAATCATCGGTAAGCTCATCCCGGCAGGAACAGGTATGAAGATTTATCGTAATATCAAGCTTGACAGCGATGTAAACGATGACGATACACTTGATTTTGATGATGATGATTTTGCGGATTTCGCAGAGGAAGAGGCAGTCGGAGTTATTGATACAGATGCTGAATCAGTTGATGAAGAATAATTACTGATGTTTGTACTTAAGCTATAGAAGCTTTTACAAACCAAAATAAAGAAGTCCGGGAAACCGGGCTTCTTTCTTGTATTATATTGAAAACGTAAAGTATTATATTGAAAATTATATTGAAAACAAAATTGGCCTTGACAAAACAGACAAGGATTTGTATAATATTTTAGCGTGCATAAGATTGCACTGCTTAAAATAAAACAGGAGGTGAAAATAATGCCAACATTTAACCAGTTAGTAAGAAAAGGACGTCAGACATCTGTAAAGAAGTCTACAGCACCAGCTCTTCAGAGAAGCTTTAACTCTCTCCAGAAGAAGCCAATCAACACTTCTTCTCCACAGAAGCGTGGTGTATGTACAGCTGTTAAGACAGCTACTCCTAAGAAGCCTAACTCAGCTCTTAGAAAGATCGCCAGAGTTCGTCTTTCAAACGGAATCGAAGTAACTTCATACATTCCTGGTGAGGGACACAACTTACAGGAGCATAGCGTTGTTCTGATTCGTGGTGGCCGTGTTAGGGATTTACCAGGTACACGTTACCATATCATCCGTGGTACATTAGATACTGCAGGTGTTGCAAACAGAAAACAGGCCCGCTCTAAGTACGGCGCAAAGAGACCAAAAGCTGCTAAATAATTTAGCAACATTGTGTATCACAAACAGAACTAAAGTAGGTTAGTGTTGGGATTAGACCTGCAGATGCAGGATTTCACTTTATGAATACAATTCCGCACGAACACATTAGAGAGACACATGTGAGTACCGATGAATTAATCCACAAATATCATGATTAAGGAGGGAAGTAACGTGCCACGTAAAGGACATACTCAGAAAAGAGACGTATTAGCAGATCCAATGTACAACAGCAAAGTAGTTACAAAGCTTGTTAACAGCATTATGTTAGACGGTAAGAAAGGCGTAGCTCAGAAGATTGTATACGGAGCATTTGCTACAGTAGAAGAGAAGACAGGAAGACCAGCTCTTGAAGTATTCGAAGAGGCTATGAACAATGTAATGCCAGCTCTCGAAGTAAAAGCAAGACGTATCGGTGGTGCCACATATCAGGTACCAATCGAGGTTCGCCCTGATCGTCGTCAGGCTTTAGGCCTTCGTTGGTTAACAGCATTCTCACGTGCCAGAGGAGAGAAAACTCAGGCTGAGAGATTAGCTAACGAGATCATGGATGCAGCTAACAACACAGGCGCATCTGTTAAGAGAAAAGAAGATATGCACAAGATGGCAGAGGCAAACAAGGCATTCGCACATTACAGATTCTAGTTTCTGTAAGAAGCTTACAGCTTTGCTTTTGATTCATGCAGCGGACCGGATTTGTAACAGAGTCCGGTTGTGCATAGGACACTAAATATAGGAGGAAAAAACCTTGGCTGGAAGAGAATATCCACTTGAGAGAACCAGAAATATTGGAATCATGGCTCATATCGATGCTGGTAAAACAACACTGACAGAGCGTATTCTTTATTATACTGGTATTAACTATAAAATCGGTGATACTCATGAAGGTACTGCTACCATGGACTGGATGGAGCAGGAGCAGGAAAGAGGTATTACAATTACTTCTGCCGCTACAACATGTCACTGGACACTTGAAGAGTTCACTAAACCAAAGCCAGGAGCACTTGAGCATCGTATCAACATCATCGATACACCGGGCCACGTTGACTTCACAGTAGAAGTTGAGCGTTCACTCCGTGTACTTGATGGCGCAGTTGGTGTGTTCTGTGCAAAGGGTGGTGTTGAGCCTCAGTCAGAGAACGTTTGGCGTCAGGCTGACACATACAATGTACCTCGTATGGCATTCATCAATAAGATGGATATCTTAGGTGCAAACTTCTACGGAGCTGTTGACCAGATCCGTACAAGATTAGGAAAAAATGCTATCGTACTTCAGTTACCAATCGGTAAAGAGGACGATTTCAAAGGAATTATCGACCTTTTTGAGATGAAGGCATATATCTACAATGATGAGAAGGGTGACGATATCACAGTTACTGATGATCTTGGAGATATGGCTGATCAGGCTGCAGAGTACCGTACAGAGCTCATTGAGAAAATCTGTGAGTTAGATGACGATCTCATGATGCAGTATCTTGAGGGTGAGGAGCCATCTGTAGAGGATATGAAGAAGGTTCTTCGTAAAGCAACATGTGAGTGTACAGCAGTACCTGTATGTTGTGGTTCTGCATACCGTAACAAGGGTGTACAGAAGTTACTTGACGCTATTGTTGAGTACATGCCGGCTCCTACAGATATCCCTTCAATCAAGGGAACAGATCTTGAGGGAAATGAGGTTGAGAGACATTCATCAGATGATGAGCCATTCTCAGCACTTGCATTCAAGATCATGGCAGATCCATTCGTAGGAAAGCTTGCATTCTTCCGTGTTTACTCAGGAAAATGTAAGGCAGGTTCTTATGTATTAAATGCAACAAAGGATAAGAAAGAGCGTATCGGACGTATCCTTCAGATGCATGCAAATAAGAGACAGGAATTGGATGAGGTTTACTCAGGAGATATCGCTGCTGCTGTTGGATTTAAATTCACAACAACAGGTGATACAATCTGTGATGAGCAGCATCCGGTTATCCTTGAGTCTATGGAGTTCCCAGAGCCAGTTATCGAGCTAGCTATCGAGCCAAAGACAAAAGCTGGACAGGGTAAGTTAGGTGAGGCTCTTGCAAAGCTTGCAGAGGAGGATCCTACATTCCGTGCTCATACTGATCAGGAAACAGGTCAGACAATCATCGCCGGAATGGGCGAACTTCACCTTGAAATCATCGTAGACAGACTTCTCCGTGAATTTAAGGTTGAGGCTAATGTCGGTGCTCCTCAGGTTGCATATAAAGAGACAATCACCACTAATGCAGACGTTGATACAAAGTATGCACGTCAGTCAGGTGGTAAGGGTCAGTACGGTCACGTTAAGCTCCACGTTTACCCGAACGAGTCCGGTAAGGGCTATGAGTTCATTAACGCAATTGTCGGCGGTTCTATTCCTAAGGAATATATCCCCGCAGTTGACGCAGGTATTCAGGGTGCTTTACAGTCCGGTGTTCTTGCAGGCTATCAGACGGTAGACGTTAAGGTTGAGCTTTATGACGGTTCATACCACGAGGTCGATTCATCTGAAATGGCATTCAAGATCGCAGGTTCAATGGCTATCAAGGAAGCATGCCGCAAGGCTAACCCCGTTATCCTTGAACCTATCATGAAGGTAGTTGTAACAGTTCCCGAAGAATACATGGGCGACGTTATCGGCGACTTAAGTTCACGTCGTGGTGAGATACAGGGTATGGAAGACAGAAACGGCGTTAAGCAGATCAATGCTTTCGTTCCTCTGTCAGAAATGTTCGGTTACTCAAACGATCTGCGTTCTAAGTCACAGGGTCGTGGTCAGTATGTAATGGAACCCAGCCACTACATTCAGGTTCCCAAGTCAATTGCAGATGGAATCATCAGCAAGAGAGCTAAGGACTAATAAAATTTTTCTGAAAGAGCAAAAAAGACTTGTTTTTTGAGAAATAATCTGATAAAATACTAAGTGTATGGAATACACATAATTAAAGGAGGAAAATTCCAATGGCAAAGCAGAAATTTGAACGTACCAAGCCCCACGTAAACATTGGTACAATCGGTCACGTAGACCACGGTAAGACTACTTTAACAGCAGCTATCACTAAGGTTCTTTCACTCAAGGGCTATGCTCAGTTCGAAGCATACGATATGATCGACAAGGCTCCCGAGGAGAGAGAGCGTGGTATCACAATCAACACAGCTCACGTTGAGTATGAGACAGACAAGCGTCACTACGCACACGTTGACTGCCCCGGCCATGCTGACTATATCAAGAACATGATCACAGGTGCTGCTCAGATGGACGGCGCTATCCTCGTTGTTGCTGGTACAGACGGTCCTATGGCTCAGACTAAGGAGCACATCCTTCTCGCTCACCAGGTAGGCGTTCCCGCAATCGTTGTATTCATCAACAAGTGCGATGACGTTGACGATCCCGAGCTTCTCGACCTCGTTGAGATGGATATCCGTGAGACACTTTCAGAGCACGACTTCCCCGGCGATGACGTCCCCGTTATCCGTGGTTCAGCTAAGGTTGCTCTTGATTGCCCCAGCAAGGACATCAACGCTCCCGAATATGCTTGCATCATAGAGCTTATGAATGCAGTTGACGATTACATTCCTACTCCTGATCGTAAGGCTGATCTCCCCTTCCTTATGCCTGTTGAGGATACTATGACAATTTCAGGTCGTGGTACAGTTGCTACAGGTAGAGTTGAGAGAGGTATCCTCAAGCTCAACGATACAGTTGAAATCACAGGTCTTACAGACGAGCCTAAGCAGACAGTTGTAACAGGTATCGAAATGTTCCGTAAGCTCCTCGACTTCGCTGAAGCAGGTGACAACATCGGTACACTTCTCCGTGGTATCCAGAGAAACGAAATCGAGCGTGGTCAGGTTCTCTGCAAGCCCGGTTCAATCCACCCCCACAAGAAGTTCAAGGGTCAGGTTTACGTATTAAAGAAAGAAGAAGGCGGACGTCATACTCCTTTCTTCTCAAACTACAGACCTCAGTTCTTCTTCAGAACAACTGACGTTACAGGCGTTATCACACTTCCCGCTGACAAGGAAATGTGCATGCCCGGCGATAACGTAACAATGGATGTTGAGCTTATCACTCCTATCGCTATCGAAGAAGGTCTCCGTTTCGCTATCCGTGAAGGCGGCAGAACTGTTGGTTCAGGCGTAGTTACAGCTATCAATGAATAATTTGAGATTTTAACATCTTATATAAGACGATATCCGCTTTCACGAGCGGATATTGTTTTTATATAATTCTTTTCGAGAGGTTTTTTATGCAGCTTCCTGAATATGTTTATGAGGTATTACAAAAACTTAATAACAATGGGTATGAAGCATACTGCGTCGGTGGCTGTGTAAGGGATTATCTGCTCGGTCAATGTCCGGAAGACTATGATGTAACGACATCTGCACTGCCCGAACAGATAATAGAAGTTTTTGACGGATACCGTTTGCTGACGGTCGGATTAAAGCACGGAACCGTAACGGTAATAATCAATAAGCATCCGGTAGAAATCACAACTTACAGAATTGACGGCGAATATATCGATCACCGCCATCCTTCAAAAGTCGGATTTACTCCGAATCTTGCCGATGACCTTGCAAGAAGGGATCTCACGATTAATGCCATAGCGTATAATGATAAGGTCGGTATGGTCGATTTGTACGGCGGGGCAGAGGACCTGAAAAACGGCATTATAAGATGCGTCGGAGATCCGATGAAACGCTTTGACGACGATGGTTTAAGGATTCTTCGTGCATTGCGTTTTGCGTCACGTTATGGTTTTAGCATTGATAAGGAAACATCGGACGCTATTCACAGACAGAAATTCCTGCTTTCATTTATTTCTGCGGAGCGGATAAATAGTGAGCTGTGCGGAATACTTACCGGCGATTGCTATGACATTCTCCGTAATTACAGCGATGTTATCTGCGAGATTATTCCCGAGATGTATCCGTGCATAGGCTTTGAACAGCATTCAAAGTATCACGATAAGACGGTTTACGGTCATATAGCTGCTACCGTAGCTGCTGCTGAGCCTACTGTAGAAGCTCGCCTTACAATGCTTTTGCACGATATAGGCAAGCCTGACAGCTTTTTTATGAAGGATGGTGCAGGCCATTTTTACGGTCATGCCGATGTCAGCTGTAAAATTGCCGAAAAAATACTTGAAAGATTGCGTTTCAGCAATAAAATTAAAGACGAGGTATTGTTTTTAATCGAAAATCATGGTATAGTTATTAACGATGATATTCGCAGTATAAGAAGAGGCGTTGCACGTTACGGTGCGGAGCGTTTTATTAAACTGATAAAGGTGCATTATTATGACACCTGCGGAAAATCACCTGCATATTTCGGCGAAAAAGCGCTTTTTGACAGCATCGAAAAGCATACAAGGGAGTTTCTTCAAAACGAACCGCCTATGAGCCTTAAACAGCTTAAAGTCAACGGTTCCGATATTTCGAAGCTTGGCTTTACGGGTAAAGAAATCGGGCAGGCTCTCAATTTCTTGCTTGAACAGGTTGTAAACGGAAATTGCGAAAACGATAAGGATAGCCTTTTGGCTTTGATAGAAAATAATTATTTGTAAACGGAAAGGATTACGAGTATGTCTGCTACTGATATTGGAATTGATTTAGGCACTGCGAATGTTATAATTACGCTTGGAAACAAGGGTATCGTTGTCAACGAGCCGTCTGTTGTTGCTTATGATAAAAAGAAACACTGTGTTCTTGCAGTAGGAAACGAAGCGTACAAAATGATAGGCAGAACGCCAGAATATATTGTTGCGGTAAAACCGCTCAAAGACGGTGTTATCTCTGATAATGAGATGACGGAAGCAATGATAATCGAATTTATCAGAAAGGTTATCGGACGAATTGTAAAGCCGAGAATTATTCTTTGCGTCCCTTCGTCTGTTACCGATGTCGAAAACAGAGCTGTAGTTGAGGCTGCGCTTTGTGCCGGTGCAAGAAAAGTATTTATTATAGAAGAACCTATTGCCGCACTGCTCGGTGCAGGTATTGATATTTCAAAGCCTAACGGCACAATGGTTGTCGATGTCGGCGGAGGAACGGCTGATATTGCGGTTGTTTCGTTCAACGGTATTGTAAAAAGCTGTTCGCTTAAGATGGCAGGTAATAAGTTTGATGCGGCCATCATAAGAGGCGTTACGATGAAATACAAAATACTTATCGGTGAAAAGACGGCAGAGCAGGCAAAAAAAGAAATCGCCAACGTATATAATCCGACAGGCGATGTGAAAATAACCGTAAAGGGCAGACATCTTATAAAAGGCCTTCCCGAAAGTGTTGAGATCAG
>OKTE01000300.1_pt1 | contig 27133 bp, 30 predicted proteins | sample 1606151 | NCBI WGS metagenome assembly OKTE01 (sample SAMEA3879527, study PRJEB24766) | human gut metagenome | biome: human-associated habitat; feature: feces | place: USA | collected 1985/1987 | reverse complement strand
AAAGCCCACAAAGCGTTCTTATAGGGATAGAGAATTTGCTCTATTTTTATAAAAACAGACTTTTTTTACAAATTCGGCTATTGCTTCGTCTTGTGCAAAATCACAAATCCAACCTCAAAACTTGGTTGTTTTTAACTAAAAATCAAACTCATCTATTTACTTTTTTGTGGATATGGTGTATAATAAAAATCAGTTTAAGATTAAAATGGCAACGGAAGGTGTATATTATGGCAGCTTACAGTGCAAATGATACCGGCATACTGCTTGAAAGCGGTACTAACGAGCTGGAGCTTTTAGAATTTAATGTATGCGGAAATTCCTATGGCATAAACATTGCCAAGGTCCGTGAAATAATGATGGAACAGGAGCTTGTCCCGATGCCTCAGGCACCCGATGAGATAGAGGGTGTGTTTATGCCCCGTGACAAGCTGATTACCGTTATCGACTTACATAAGGTGTTAGGCACCGAAAAGCCTGAGAACGCAAGAGGATTATTCATAATCTGCGAGTTCAACGGAATGGATGTAGGCTTTCACGTTACGGCAGTGCAGGGCATACAGCGTATAGGCTGGACAGCTATCGAAAAGCCCCCTCAGGTTTCGGGCGATTCGACTACCGGCATAGCTACCGGTATAGCAAAGGTCGACGGAAAGATTCTTGTTATCCTTGACTTTGAGAAGATAGTAAGCGATATAAACAAGGCGGCAGGACTTGATCTCAAGGGTGCCGAAAATGCAAAGGCTACGGCAGTGACAGCTGAAAAGCATATCGTAATAGTCGAGGATTCGCAGTTCCTCAACAAGATGATAGTAAACAGTCTCTCGGATATAGGCTTTAAGGAGATCCGCTCTTTCCCCAACGGAAAAGAGGCGTGGGACTACATATCTCAGTTTTCGGGCTACAACGGCGATGTTACAAATTGCGTAGCCGCAGTTATAACCGATATTGAGATGCCCCAGATGGACGGACACCACCTTACAAAGCTCATAAAATCCGACCCCACACTTAAAAAGATACCCGTTTTCCTGTTCTCCTCGCTCATAAACGAGCAGATGTATCAGAAGGGACTTTCCGTAGGTGCGGACGAACAGTTCTCAAAGCCTCAGATAGGTATGCTTATCGAGCGGCTTATTCAGATACTGAGCTGATAATTTTTTGCTTATTCGCTGTTTGCCTTTTTGCTACCGGCAACAGTTGAATATCTGATTTTCATTTTTATTCCTTACTTAAGTTTGTTTCGTTTTATTTGAATTTTACCGGCAGAAGTAACATTCTGCCGTCATTTTTTTGTTCTGCGGCTTTATATGCTTGAAGTTAAGACGGATATGTGATAATATATATTAATAAGATTACGATTGCAGAGAAAGGAATGACGCTTTTGAGGATAGTATCTCTGTCCGACGATGAAACAGCCGATTCAAAGCTGTTTTCCGAGCACGGAATATGCCTTTATATCGAACACGGCAGGAACATAATTCTTTTCGGCACGGGAGCGTCTGCTCTGTATCTCAGCAACGCAGAGCGTCTTGGTATACCTGCGGATAAGGCGGATACGCTTATAATCCCCGTAAATACCGATGATTGCACGGGCGGCGTTGAAACAGCGGTGCGAAAGAACAGAAATATACGCATTTTTATAAGAGAGGACGAAGCGGCTGATTGTGCCGTGAAGGAAAAACTGCTCAGAGTACGAAGCGGACTTCCTCAATCGTTCTACAGAAGCGACAGATACAACACGTTCCGTTTTGAACGCTTCACAGAGGTATGCAAGGACTTCTATCTTGTCGCCGCAGAAAAGAAGGATAAGGCCGCCGAAGCCGACAGGCATTTTTATATAAGGAAAAAGGGCTTTTATGTGCCGGACGATTTTTCGGGAGAATGCTTTGCCGTATGTTTCCCCGGCAGAAGACGTGACGGCTTTGTGCTGATAACAGGCGGTGCGTATACGGGCATCGCAGGTATGATAAATACGGCGAAAGGGCTGTGGGACGCTCCGGTTTTGTCTGTAGTCGGCTGCTTTGCCTATACAAACAGGCTCGGAAAACAGACCGTACAGCAAAGTCACATAGCAAAGTCGGCAGATGAGCTGTCAGGGCTTCGCACAGGCAGTATATACACCTGCCATAACACAGGAAGAAAAGGCTATGGAACAATGAAGGATATACTCGGTGACAGGTTGCAGTACCTGCGTGCCGGAGAGGAGTTGAATTTTTAATGAACGTACTGGTAGTCGGTTGCGGTAAGGTAGGTTCACGTCTTGCAAACACGCTGTGCGATGAGGGCATAGACGTTTCGGTAATAGCAAGGACGGCGGCGGAAGCAGATAAAATGCTTGAGCCTGATTTCAAGGGCAGTCTTTTATGCGGAGTGCCGATAGATCAGGATAATCTCAAAAAGGCGGGCATTGAAAGCTGTGATGTCGTATGCGCCGTTACGGACGATGACAACACCAACATAATGGTGTCACAGCTTGCAAAGGAGGTTTACGGAGTAAAGAAGGTCGTCAGCCGTATCCTTGACCCCGAAAGAGGAGATATATTCGCCCATTTCGGACTTGAAACGGTCTGCCCGACAAAGCTCACAGTTGAAGCGATATGCTCTGCGATAAAGCCTATGCTGGAAGAAAAATACGTCAGCTTCGGCTCGCATATGGTGCGTTTCACTACAATGGAGATACCTAAGGAGTTTATCGGCATGACCCCCGTTGACATAGAATATGAGGAGAACGAAACGCTGTATGCGATAATCAGGGCAGACAGCACGATGGAAATAGTGAATAATTATAACGTTGTTATGAGAGAGGGCGACAAGCTGATATTCTCAAAAGCCATCTGACATAAACAACAGAAAGGATCTGTAAAATGCACTCGCTTATAATAGGCGGCGGAAAGATAGGCTACTATCTGACCAAAGTTCTTATTGAAAAAGGATACGATGTATCCGTTGTTGAAAAGGAAAAGGACGCCTGCCAGAAGTTTGCAAACGACCTTAACATAACCGTAATAAAGGGTGACGGCACAAGCGTTTCCGTGCTTGAACAGGCGGGAGTTGCCGATGCCGACAGCGTTATTGCCGTGACAGGACGTGACGAGGATAACCTTGTTGCCTGCCAGCTTGCAAAAAGGCTCTATCAGGTGAAAAAGACCATAGCAAAGGTAAACAACCCCAAAAACGTTGAGGCGCTGAAGAAGCTTGGCGTAGATATAGTTGTAAGCTCTACCGATAACATTACAGGTCAGCTTGAGCGTGAGATAGACAGCGGCAAGATAAAGGAGCTTCTTCCTCTCGGCGCAGGAAATGCAGGCGTTTTCGAGATAGTTCTTGATAACAGTTTCACGCTTCAGAACGTTCCGCTTATGGAAATGGAAATACCGCTGACGCTCAACATTATTTCTATTATCCGCAATGAAACCGAGCTGATAATCCCAAGGGGTCATACCACGCTTGAGATAGGCGACAAGCTGATGATATTATCCAAAATCAAGGACAAGAACGACATTTTCAAAGCGCTTAAGATAAAAGCGTGACGTGTATGTAACACGCATTTTGTCAATTATCAGTAAATAAATCCTCAATAGGAAAAGTTTTATTGTGAAACTGCATAAAATCGGCAAGCGGTTTTAGTGCAATTTCACCTTATTATTTACAAAATATTTTATTCAGCCTTGAATAAGGATACTGTATGTTGTATAATTAGACTGTAAGAAAATCGGACCGGAAGAAAGGGAAAAATTTATATGACTTCACCGTTTACAGAAAATGAAATAACCCGTAAGCTGACGGAGGTGCTGGAGTACGACTTCAGAGTATCCCCCGCAGAAGCAAATCACACCCAGATTTACAAGGCTTTATCAAAGATAGTGGTAAACTACCTTAAGGAAAAGCGCTCGATGTTCATGACCGACTGCAACTCAAAGGGCAGAAAGCAGGTCTATTATCTTTCAATGGAATTCCTTATGGGACGTTCGTTAAAGACAAACCTCTACAACCTCGGTATGCAGGACGAAGTGGCAAAGGCACTTAAGAAGCTCGATGTAAAGATTGAACATATCTATGAGGAAGAACCCGATGCGGGACTCGGTAACGGCGGTCTTGGCAGACTTGCCGCCTGCTACCTTGACGGACTTGCAACCTGCGCATTCCCAGCAACAGGCTACTCTATCCTCTACGAATACGGTATCTTCAAGCAGAAAATCATAGATGGCTGGCAGACAGAGCTTCCCGATGACTGGCTGCCCGGCGGCAGAGCGTGGCTCGTACCCGTACCCGATCAGGCTATAGAGGTTCATTTTGACGGCGAGATCTACGAGAAGTGGGAGCAGAACTACCACAGCGTAAATCACGTTAACTATAAGACAGTAAACGCAGTACCCTATGATATGTATGTATCGGGCTATGACAGCAAGGGCGTTTCAAAGCTCCGTCTTTGGAGTGCCGAGAGTATGTCGTTTGATATGAATATGTTCAATCAGGGCGACTACGCAAAGGCTATCGGTGCAAATAATATCGCACACTCATTGACAAAGGTACTTTACCCCAACGATAATCACCTTGAGGGTAAGGCTCTGCGTCTGCGTCAGCAGTATTTTATGAGCGCCGCTTCCGTAGGCGATATTGTAATGCGTCATATGAACGTTTACGGTACTCTTGAAAACCTTCACGAAAAGGTAGCTATCCATATAAATGATACACACCCCACACTCGCTATCCCCGAGCTTATGAGAATACTGCTCGATGACTGCGGTTATGACTGGGATAAGGCGTGGAACATCATCACAAACACATTCGATTATACAAACCATACGGTTATGGCAGAAGCGCTTGAAACGTGGGATGTCGATCTTATGCAGAGAATACTCCCCAGAATCTACGCTATCATAGTTGAAATAAACAACCGTTATTGCGCTCATCTTATGGAAGTGACCGGCGGCGACAGCGAGAAGGTAACAAGAATGTCCATCATTCTTGACAACCGTGTAAAGATGGCTAACCTCTGCTGTGCGGCAAGCAGCTCTGTAAACGGCGTTTCTAAGCTTCACTCCGAAATCATCAAGGACAGCGTATTCCACGACCAGTACACTGTTAATCCCGATGCCTTCAAGAATGTTACAAACGGTATCGCATACCGCCGTTGGTTACTCGCAAGCAATCAGGGACTTACAAACCTTCTTACCGAGTGCATAGGCGACGGCTTCAAGAAGGATGCGTCAAAGCTCGCAGATTTCAAGAAGTTTGCAACGGATAAGTCGGTGCTTGATAAATTAGCCGCTGTGAAGCTGGCTAACAAGCAGGCTTTCGCAAAGTATGTATACAACACCACAGGCACTAAGCTCAACTGCAACGGTATTTTCGATGTACAGGTAAAGCGTCTGCACGAATACAAGCGTCAGCAGCTTAACGCTATGAACATTATCGCAGACTACATTTATCTGCTCAACAATCCCGATGCGGACTTTGTACCCAAGACCTATATCTTCGCTTCAAAGGCGGCGCCCGGCTATTATATGGCTAAGCAGATAATCAAGATGATCTGGTGCATAGGCGAGGAGCTTAAGAAGAACCCTAAGCTCAACGAAAAGCTCGCTGTTGTATTCCTTGAAGATTACAAGGTAACACTGTCAGAGATTCTTATGCCCGCAAGTGAAATTTCAGAGCAGATTTCTCTCGCAGGAACAGAGGCTTCCGGTACAGGCAATATGAAGCTGATGCTCAACGGCGCTCTTACAATGGGTACCTATGACGGTGCAAACGTTGAGATACACGAAGCGGTAGGCAATGACAACATCTTCATCTTCGGTATGTCAACTCCCGAGGTAAATCAGCTCAAGGCTGAGGGATATAACCCCGAAAAGATATACAACTCACACGCAGTTATCAAGAGTGTTCTCGAAAAGATGTACAAGGGTATAAACGGTGCAACATTCGAGGAAGTAGCAAATTCACTGCGTCACGCAGACAGATATATGTGCTTTGCCGATTTCGACAGCTACAGAGGAACACAGGCAAAGGCAAGCGAAACCTATAAGGATAAGTGCCTCTGGAACAAGATGTCGCTTATAAATATCGCATCTGCAGGCATATTCTCGGCTGACCGTGCCGTTACAGACTATGCCCGTGATATCTGGAAGTTAATTTAACAGACAGTAGCCCGAGATAATAAAAAAAGTCCGTTGCAACCAACGGACTTTTTCGGGTATATATAACCACCCTCCGATTTTAATCCGACTTTAATCCGAAAGGAATGTTTTTTAATGGATACTCCGATATTCGACTGCTTCGACTTAAACTATAAAAGCCCATTCGGAGCAATACGACAGTATCAGCCCAGCACATTCTCCCTGCGTTTCCCGAAGGAATGGCACGTCAGCGACCCTACTCTTGTAATGTTCCGTCCCGGCGAAAAGGAACGCTTCATACCTCTTGACATTACCGATACGACCACCGAATGCAACGTGTTTACCTGTAATTTCAACCCCTTGCATAAAGGTCTGCACCACTATTATTTCTCTTTGATGATAGACGGCAACAGGAGATATGTAAAGCGCAGCGGAGCAAGGCTCGGTGTTCTTGATAACGGCGAGCTGTTCCAGCTTACTGTTTTTGACAAGGATATGGCGGCTCCCGACTGGATAAAGGGCGGAATTATGTATCAGATATTTCCCGACAGATTCTGCCGAAGCGGAGAAAAGCACGAAAACGTTCCTACAGACAGAATAATCCACGAAAACTGGGAGGATACCCCGTTCTTCCGTCCGGATGACAGAGGAATTATCCGCAACAACGATTATTTTGCAGGAGATTTCAAAGGCATAGAAAGCAAGCTCCCTTATCTTCAGAGTTTAGGCGTTACCTGCATTTATCTCAACCCTGTTTTCGAGTCGCACGAAAATCATCGCTATTCGACCGCCTGCTATGAGCATATCGATCCTATGCTCGGCACGGACGAGGACTTTGAACATCTGTGCAAACAGGCTAAAACATACGGTATAGACATTATTCTTGACGGCGTGTTCTCGCATACGGGCGCAGACAGCATCTATTTCAACAAGTTCGGCAGATACGGAGATCACGAGGGCGCATACAGAGATCCCGACAGCAAATATAAAAACTGGTACTGCTTCTCACGCTATCCTTTCGATTATGAATCATGGTGGGGCATTACCACACTTCCCAATGTAAATGAGAACAACCCCGACTACACAGAATATATCTGCGGTGAAAACGGTATATTACAGCGCTGGATAGACAAGGGCGCAAGAGGCTGGCGACTTGATGTTGCCGATGAGCTTCCCGATGAATTCCTTGACAATCTCAACAAGGCGGTAAAAGCCAAGGGCGACGATAAGGTCATCTACGGCGAGGTATGGGAGGATGCGTCCAACAAGGAGAGCTACGGTGTCCGCAGACGTTATCTCATAGGCGGTCAGCTTGACAGCGTTATGAACTATCCTTTCAAGGAGGCTATCATAAATTACTGCAAGTACGGCGATGCAAGAGGCTTTGAGGACGGCGTAATGACGATACTTGAGCATTACCCCAAGCCCAGTGCCGATATGCTGATGAACTTCCTGTCAACTCACGATACCGAGCGTATCTTGACAAGACTTGCCGGTGAGGATGTAGGCTGGCACGACAGAGAATGGCAGGCTGAACGCTACCTTTCGCCCGAACAGTACGTTTACGGCCTTTCACTGCTTAAATGCGCTATGGTACTGCAATTTTTCCTGCCCGGTGTGCCATGCATATATTACGGCGATGAAGCAGGTCTTGAGGGCTATAAGGACCCGTTCAACAGACGTTGCTATCCGTGGGGCAAGGAAAATCTTGATATGATAGACTTCACAAAACAGCTTGCCGTGATAAGAAAGGCAAGCAAGGCGTTCGCTCAGGGCGAAATGAAGTTTTTAAGCTGTACACCTGAGGAATGCGTATTTGCAAGAATTGACAAGCTCAACCGTGAGGCAGCCGTTATATTCCTGAACAAGTCGAAATATCCTAAGACGTTTAAGCTCGACGACTATATGAAGGACGAATATACCGACCCGAAATTTCTCAGAAAGCCTCACGAGAGCGAAGAAAAGACGATAAAGCTCTCTCCGTTTGATTACGGTGTGCTTGTATGCAGTATATAAATATTTGCTTGTTTTTTTACACACGATAGTGTATAATCTATTTGTAACCACTATGTGACGTCTGCCCTCAGGCAGAACGGAAAGGAAAGAAAAATGGGAAAAGCATTGATAATAGGTGCCGGCGGTGTTGCCGGAGTAGTAGTCCATAAGTGCTGTCAGAACAGCGAGGTTTTCACTGAGATCTGCATTGCCAGCCGTACAAAGTCAAAGTGCGATGCGCTGAAAAAGCAGGTAGAGGAAAAGGGTACAAAGACAAAGGTAACGACCGCACAGGTTGACGCAGACAGCGTTCCTCAGCTTGTTGAGCTTATAAATAAGGAAAAGCCCGACATTGTCATAAACGTTGCGCTTCCTTATCAGGACCTTACAATAATGGACGCCTGCCTTGAAACAAAGACAGACTATGTTGATACGGCAAACTACGAGCATCCCGACACGGCTAAGTTTGAGTACAAGTATCAGTGGGCATACAGAGAAAAGTTTGAAAAGGCTGGCATCACCGCACTTCTCGGAAGCGGATTCGATCCCGGTGTAACCGGTGTATTCTGCGCCTATGCCCAGAAGCATTACTTTGACGAGATTAATTATATTGATATTCTCGACTGCAATGGCGGCGACCACGGTTACCCGTTTGCGACAAACTTCAACCCCGAGATAAATATCCGTGAGGTATCCGCAAAGGGCAGCTATATCGAGGACGGCAAGTGGGTAGAAACCGAGCCTATGGAGATAAAGAGAGAGTACGACTTTGAGCAGGTCGGCAAGAAGGATATGTACCTTCTGCACCATGAGGAACTTGAATCGCTCGCACTCAATATCAAGGGTATCAAGCGTATCCGTTTCTTTATGACATTCGGACAGAGCTACCTCACACATCTGAAGTGCCTCGAAAATGTCGGTATGACATCTATCAAGCCCATTATGTACGAGGGCAGAGAGATAGTACCGCTCCAGTTCCTTAAGGCAGTTTTACCCGACCCTGCATCGCTCGGTCCCAGAACAGTCGGCAAGACCAATATCGGCTGTATCTGCATAGGCAAGAAGGACGGCAAGGAAGTACACTACAAGGTTTACAACTGCTGCGATCATCAGGAATGCTACAAGGAGGTCGGCTCGCAGGCTATCAGCTACACGACCGGCGTTCCTGCTATGATAGGAGCAATGATGGTAATGACAGGCAAGTGGAAGAAGCCCGGCGTCTACAACATCGAGGAATTCGATCCCGATCCGTTTATGGATGCACTGAACAAGTGGGGACTTCCGTGGCACGAAACATTCGACCCTGAGCTTGTAGACTGATCCCGTAACCGAATACTATGCCCGTCACGCTTTGCGTGACGGGCTTTCTATTTATTCAGCATATTGCCCGGAAGCGAAACCACTGCCTTTGATTTCGGCACGGCAAGCCCTGTCAGCAGCACGGCATTCTTGATCATTCCCTCCCCGAATCTTTTGCGTATATCCCTGATACAACCATCTGCCTTTTCCATTTTTTCAAGCCTTATCGTATCGTTGAAAAAGCTGTTCTGTATCACCGCACCGCCGTCCACAAGAGAAAATGCGGTTACCGTAAGCGACCGCACAGGATTTACCCAATCGTAATTGTCGCAGAACAGCCTGTATGCCGTATCCGCAATTATCATCGGTGAGCGTGTCGCTGTCGGAAGCTCCGTCTGCCACTCCCTGTTTCTGAGAATGCTCGACCTTGCGTTCACACAAACCTTAGTCGCATACTTGTTTTGAATCGTCAGCCTTTTCCCTATATCCTGAGCCAGCTCAAGAAGCAACGGCTTTGCGTCCTCGCACCGTGTTATATCCGCTGTGGTCGTCACACCGTGCCCCACGCTTTTTGCGGGCATCGAAAAATCAGCAGGCATAACCTGCGAGTTATCCGTTCCGTTAGCGTAGCATCTTAGCATATATCCGTTCTTGCCAAGCACCTTTGTTATCCACTGAGCGTCGCACTGTGCAAGCTCACCCAGTGTATATATCCCGTAATCGTTCAGCTTTGCGGTAGTCGCTCTGCCTGCCCCTATCATATCGCTGAGCGGAAGATTCCATATCTTCTCACGGAACGTTTCTCTCGGTATCACCGTCACCGCATCCGGCTTTTTCATATCGCTTCCGAGCTTTGCAAACACCTTGTTGAACGATACCCCGACCGATATGGTAAGCCCAAGCTCCTCCTTTACGGTACGCCTTATCTCGTCCGCTACCTTTTCTGGTGCGCCGAACAGCCTTCTCGTACCGCTTATATCAAGCCAGCATTCGTCCATTCCGAAAGGCTCGATAAGATCTGTATACCGCTCGTATATCTTCCTTGCAAGCCTGCTGTACCTGAGATATTCCTCAAAGTGCGGCGGTACGATAACAAGCCCCCTGCACTTTGATTTTGCCGATGCCACCGTTTCCGCCGTCTTTACTCCCTGCGCCTTTGCAAGCTCGTTTTTCGCAAGCACTATTCCGTGCCGCTCCTCGACCGAACCACACACCGCCACAGGATATTTCTTAAGTTCCGGATTCAGCCTGCATTCAACCGACGCAAAGAAATTGTTCATATCGCAGTGAAGTATATCACGTTCCATTTTGTCGCCTCTTATCTGTTTTGCTTGACACGATACGCAATCTATGGTATCATAAATATGCAACTAAATTTCTAATCAAGATTATACGCAATTATTTTGCGTTTGTCAAGAGGAAAATGCAATGTATTTGCATGTTTTTGAATTTTACGGAGGATACGATTATGATTGAACGTTATGATGTCAACGAAGAATGGGCGCATTGCGGAATTATCAAAGCAGGCGATTTCTGTTTTCTCAATTACTGTGTAGGAAATGTCGGCGGAAGTATCGAACAGCAGGTAAACGGCGCATTTGACGAGATGGAAAAGCGTCTTGCACTTGTCGGACTTACACTTGAAAACGTCGTGCAGATGGATTGCCTGTTCAGGGATATATGGGATATTCCCGTCATGGAAAAGGTGATAAAGGAGCGTTTCGGCGGCAAATATCCTGTCCGTAAATCAATACAGACCGAGTTTGCCCATTTCGGCGGAGAAAACGGGCTTAAATTTCAGGCAGACGCCGTAGCATACTGCAAGTAAAGAAGTAATTATGAAATTCTGTGATAAAGTAAAGAAAGAGCGCCGTGCAAAAGGCCTTACACAGCAGCAGTTTGCGGATATGCTCGGTGTATCTCTGAGAACCATAACAAACTATGAAAAGGGTGAAAGCTACCCCAAACAGCGTGAAATATACGGAAAAATGGCTGAGATACTCGGTGTTGACATTAATTATCTGCTTACCGAGAACGAAGAATTCTACATAAACGCAAACGAAAAGTACGGCGCTACAGGCGCACAGCAGGCGAAAGCGCTGATGCAGGAGGTAACAGGACTTTTCGCAGGCGGAGAGCTTGACCAGGATGACATGGACGAGATGATGAAAGCCATACAGGATGCCTACTGGATAGCAAAAGAGAAGAACAGAAAATATGTGTCAAAGCGGAAAGAGCACGAATGTTAAGCTGTTTTAACGAGGCGGTCAACAAGGCTGATGAGCTGATAGCCATTTATGGCAGGTGCTCTCCGAAAAGGCTCGCACGGGAGCTTGATATAGAGGTTCTCGAAAGGGATTTTTCAAAGCAGAAAGGCGCATACAAGCTGATACTGAAAAACCCGTTTATCTTTATAAAGCGTGATCTTTGCGACAGTATGAAAAAAATCGTCCTGATGCACGAGATCGGTCACGACAGGCTCCACAGGGATAAGGCAGACGACAGCGGCGGCTTTGCCGAATATGACATATTCGATATGTGCGATCGTTCTATGGAGTATGAAGCAAATCTCTTTGCGGCACAGTTTCTTATATCAGATGAAGAGCTTTACGATTGCATAAATTGCGGCTACGATATTGACAAAACTGCGGCGGCACTCTGCACCGACCGTAATCTTGTTGCGCTCAAGGTCGATATTCTGAAAAAGCAGGGGGTGAAGCTGCGCTCCCAGCTTCACAACAATAAATTTCTTGCAGGTGACTGAGAATGAGGTTTTTTATGAACAAATTTTTTACACGCTTCAAGGCAAGCGAACACGGCGGCGAATACCTTATGCGTTTTATTTCTGCGTGGCTTTGTTCGCTCATATTGATATTGCCTTTAAGACCGATAAGCAAGGTATTTGACAAAGAATACGCAGGCGAAGCTCCGCATCTGTTGCTTATCATATTTTTCGCAGTATTCTACGGCTTACTTACCGTATTGCGTTTTATCCCAAAGCTCAGAGAGATGAAAACCGACTGCGCCGCATTGCTTATATCGACCGCACAGTTTACAGTTGCTTATGCTGTAGTCATGTTCCGTGAAAAAGGTACGAATATTGACTTTTTTCTCGGAGCTGTCCTGTTTATAGCCCTCGCTGTATGGTATACTGTAGGAAAGCAAAGGATAAGGCTTCCGAAATTCACAAAGAAATGCTGGATAGCGGTTCTTGCACTGTCCGCCGTATTTATGCTTGTGTTCACCGCACTTGCAATGGCAATGCGGTATTACAAGCTGTCTACCCCTGCGTTTGATTTTGGGATATTCGCGCAGATGTTCGAGAATATGAAGGACGGGCTTGGAGCTGTCACAACAGTCGAACGTAATTATGAGCTGTCACACTTTGCTGTGCATTTTTCTCCTGCGTATTATCTGATGCTGCCGTTCTATATGCTTTTTCCGCACCCGGTAACATTACAGATATTGCAGGGAATATTCGTTACAAGCGGAATTATCCCGGTGTTCCTTATCGCAAGAAAATACGGTTTTTCGCTTATACATTCCTCGCTTTTTTCAGCGATATATGCTTTATATCCGGCATTCACAGGCGGCTGCAGCTACGATATTCACGAAAACTGTATGCTTCCGGCGTTCCTGCTGTGGCTGATATGGGCTGTTGAACGCGAAAAGACTGTACCGATGCTTGTCTTTGCATTGCTCACTCTTACCGTAAAGGAAGATGCCGCCGTATATGTTGCGGTGATCGGGCTTTATCTTATACTGTCAGACCGCAGTGAAAAGACAAGAGCGCTCGGTGCTGTGATTTTCGGAGCGGCCTGCGTTTATTTCTTTGCAGTCTGCGCTTATCTCAATAACAGCGGGCTTGGGATTATGGAATGGCGGTACAAGGACTATATTTACCGAGGCGGTGCGCTTATTACGTCACTTATAGTTACGGCGTTTACAAATCCGGGCTACATTCTGTCAAACCTGTTCACAGGCGAAAAGCTGACCTTTACAGTGCAGACGCTCGGCGTACTCGGCGGTATACCGCTTGTAAGCAGGAAGATAGCACGTTATATATTACTGATACCGTTTGTACTGGTAAATCTTATGCCGACCTATCCGTATCAGCACTCGATTTATTTCCAGTACGTTTTCGGCTCGTGCGTTCTTGTTATCTGGCTTTTCATAATGAATATGTCGGAGCTGTCATATAACAGGGCAAGATGCTTTACTGTGTTTTCGCTTATTGCCTGTGCGGTTATGTTCCTGTCAACAATGACAGGCTACCTGAACAATTTCTATGATAACGACTATGAGGCACACGGTGCAGTCATATCCTATCTTGAACAGCTTCCCGACAACGAAAACGAGAGCATCACAGCGAACACGTTCTTTATCGCTCCGCTGTATAAGCAAAAAGAGCTTTATACGATAAATGACCGTGATGTGCCGACAGACGAATCCGCACCGCTTGCCGATATTGTTTTACTTGACAGGACAAACGTAAAGTTTGAAACCAATTATAATTATTTCACCTCACTCGGAATGAAAGAGGTAACGATAGAGGACGAAAGAGTCGCATGCCTTGTATGCAGACTTGAATTATAAATCTTTTCACGAAAGGACTAAGGAAATATGCAGGAAATAAGATGCCCGAAATGTAATGAGGTCTTTCAGGTGGATGACAGCGGTTATTCACAGATCGTTCAGCAGGTAAGAGATAAGGAATTCGAAAAAGAAGCGGCACGCAGAGCAGAGGAGCTTGAAAAGGCGAAGAACAGCGAGCTTAAAATACTCGAGATGGAGTATGAAAAGAAGCTGGAATCGGCTCTTTCGGAAAAGTCGGACGATATTACGGATAAGGAAAAAAGGATAACCGAGCTTGAAGCAAGGCTTGAAAGCATGGAAAGCGAAAAACAGCTTGCCGTTGCAAATGCTGTCAGTGAGCGTGAAAAAAGATTCAACGAGGAAAGCAGCAAGGCACAGAAGGCTATCAGCGACAAGGAGAGCCTTATAAAACAGCTTGAATTACAGCTTCAGCAGGCGCAGAGCTTACAGCAGGCGGCTATTGACAAGGTAAGCAGTGAAAACGCACTTGCCATTGCAAAAAAGGATAACGAAATAAACGAGCTTAACAGCAAGCTTCAGAGCAAGGATAACGAGGCAGAGCTCAGATGCAGGGCGATAGAAGAAAAGTACGCTATTGAGCTTAAAAACAAGGACGAGCTGATAGAGCAGTACAAGGACTTCAAGGCAAGACTGTCAACGAAAATGGTGGGCGAAACCCTTGAACAGCATTGCCTGACGCAGTTCAATTCTCTCAGAATGTCGGCATTTCCCAATGCCTATTTTGAAAAGGATAACGATGCAAGGAGCGGCAGCAAGGGCGATTTCATTTTCAGAGAATCGTCAGAGGACGGCATAGAATTCATCTCAATTATGTTCGAGATGAAGAATGAGATGGACACCACCGCCACAAAGCATAAGAACGAGGATTTCTTCAAGGAGCTTGACAAGGACAGAAATGAAAAGGGCTGTGAGTATGCCGTTCTCGTTTCAATGCTCGAAGCCGACAACGAGTTCTATAATGCAGGCATTGTAGATGTTTCGTATAAGTACCCCAAGATGTACGTTATCCGTCCGCAGTTCTTTATTCCGCTTATCTCTCTGCTGAGAAACGCCGCAAGAAACAGCCTTGAATATAAGCGTGAGCTTGCTATGGCAAAGGCTCAGCAGGTTGACCTTACTAATTTCGAGAAAAATATAACCGACTTCAAAACGGCGTTTTCAAGAAATTATCAGCTTGCCAGCGATAAGTTCAAGACTGCGATTGATGAGATAGACAAGACTATTATACATTTGCAAAAGGCAAAGGACGCACTTCTGTCTTCCGAAAACAATCTCCGTCTTGCAAATAACAAGGCTGAAGAACAGCTTACTATCAAAAAGCTGACAAAGAACGCTCCGAGCATCAAGGAGGAGTTTGCAAGACTTGCAAGCGAACAGACAGCATTGCCCGGCGGTGCAGACGAATAATTCAGAATACGGCGGAGCAGACCTTGTATTTGCTCCGCTTTGCTGTTTATATACGGACAACATCATTCTCTGGGCTCTTGCATTTTACCGTAATTATGGTATAATGAACACAGAAACGGCGGGAAACCTTGATTTTTCATGGCTTCCCGCCTTTTTTGTTACTAATTTGTTATTAGTTCAATGTTCAATTTGAGTTCTTCTATATTTTTGTGCGTGTAAACCCGTTCCCCCGTTCCTTTGGATTTATGCCCCATAATTCGATCAATACATACCTTGTTTGCCCCAGCTGAATCAAGGCGGCTTCTGAATGTGTGGCGGCACTCATGCGGGGTGTGCTGCATTTTCAGCTTCCCCATGATTTCAGCCCACAATGCCCGGTATTGGGTTTGATTCAGCTTCTTCCCGTTGTACTCAAACAAATAGCCGCTTTTGGATTGTTCAACCCGCTTTTGAACTATATGTTGAATTTTTGAATGAATGGGAACTATCCTGTTTTTCCCCGCTGCTGTTTTCGTTCCCCCGGCCATGGTTTGGGCTTCGAGATCAACCGCTTCTGTTTTCAGAGCAATCATTTCTGAAATCCTGAACCCCGTATAGAGGAAGAACAAAACAGAATCAACCCATTCCAATTTTTCATTTTCCCAAAGCCGGGAAACTTCTTCATCCGTGAAAATTTCCTTGCTTGTTTCAGGGATTGGATCAGAGGTAAGCAGATCAGAACAGCACTTTGAAATTATATCAAGTTCCATTGCGAAACGGTCAAGATGCCCGAAAAGGTTTTTTATTGCCCCTTGCGTGGAATACCCACAACCGCAACTATCAATGCAATCTTGCATTTGGTATGATTTGATTTGCTTGTATTTGAATTTGTTCAGTTTGGAACAATGCTTGTATGCTGATTTCAAGGAACTTCTGTTTGATTCACCCAATTTCACAGCCCGCTTTTCAAGCCATAAATCATAGAGTTCTTGAAAAGTGATTTTGTCCGTTTCTATATCCCACGGATCATTGTTGTAATTGGCAAGCATTATCAAACCTTCTTCCCGTGTGGCAGCGTAACCAATGGGCTTTTGCCTTCCTGATATACCTTCCTTCACAATATAGGGCTTTCGCCTGTTCCCTGACAGCTTCGTTACTGTTCCATATCCATTCGGATTTTTCATAACTTCACCGCCTATCTTGAAAAATCAGCCGTGAAGTGATATAATATAGACAGACCGCCTAAATCACTTCATCCTGATTTATGGTCGCTTCCCCCGTTGGTGTTGCAGCACTGACGGGGGAATTTTTTTATTTAGAAGCAAGCCTGAACAATGGCTTTATACAGTTTTTCATCTATTTCCAACAGGCTTTTCTTCCCGTCTTTGAAGATGATTTTCACCTGATAGCCATTTTTAGAAACCGCCCCGGCAACACCGCCCAAAACTTCATAGCTTTCAACGGTGGAACTGTTCAGGCGTAATTGCTTGATAATGCCTAATGAAATAGCAGCGTTGGCAGCACCGCCGCCCACAATCTGACTTCCGGCATAATCGCCGTTGATAACCCTGTTCTTTGCACTCATAGTAAAATTCCTTTCTTAAATTGAAATTAACTTTTCAAGGTTCGGTTCAAGTGGTTCAAGTTCAAGATGCCTTTTTATTTCTTTTATATTTTTCAAAATCAATGCAAAATTGCGTTGAAAAAATCAAATTTACAAAGAAACGCAAAACAACTTGAACCACTTGAACCTTCCCGATATTTCAAGGGTTTTATCTTGAACCGGAAACTTGAACCTATCTTGAACCTATCTTGAACTTATCTTGAACTGAAATCCACAAAGATTATATTGCCTTCCCGCTTGATGATTCTTTTTGAATGGCGTATTTTTCATCATTCAGCATTGTTTCCATAGAACCAATGATACGCCCCTGATCCAGCCTATCAAGTTGTAGGAAAAGTTTGACCGCTTGAAATGCTTCTTTTCCATAACACCGTTCAAACATTTCACAGGCAGCGGCTTCATTTTGTAGCTTCTGTTCAAGTTGGGCTAATTCTTCCCTTCCAGCGGGAACATTGTAGCCCATAAGCCAAACTTCATTGACATTCAGAGCCAACCCCAAAATAGACAGCTTATCTTGTTTGGGTTCTACCTTCCCGGAAACATACTGACTTAGATCATTCTTTTTTAGCTGAACATGGTATTTTTCGCAGTACGGCTTGCAGGCTTCCAAAATATCAACTTGTTTCAACCCCCTTTCACCCATGATTTGCTTCAATCTATCAGCCGTGGTGAATTTCTTCATGCAATCACTTCCTTTCCTTATTGGGGTATTTACATTATAACGCACCTTGAAGAAAAGTTCAAGGGGTTCAGGAAAAAAAGTTCAAAAAATTTGAAAAAACCTATTGACAACTTCAAAACCCGATGCTATAATATAGACAAGTTCAAATGAATTGAACCAAAGAACAAGCCGCTGCAACGGCAAGCAAGCGAAAGGATGAAGTGGTTATGAAGTGGGAACAGGAAAAAGCCTATTGTAAAAAACGGGCAATCGAATTGAAAGCTGAAATGGAAGCAGCAACAGCCGCTTCCGATAAAGAAAGATTTATAAAGACTTATCAAACCGCATTGCGGTACATGACAAAGAAAGAATTAAAACTCTTGTATATTGGATTTATCAGAAAGGCGGTGGCATAAATGAAAGAAACCAGCTTGAAGCCCGTAATTGAAAAACTTGAAAGTTTATTTTCAAAGTTCAACGAAAAGTTCTATAACAATGAACTTCAAACCCCCGTTATCACGGTAAGCCCGGACACAACAAAAGGTGCTTATGGATGGTGTACCGCTTGGAAGGCGTGGACGATTGGCGAACAGAAGAAAGTTGCAGACCTTTCCACCCTGACAAAAGAGGATTTGGAAGCTATGAAGAAAGATGATGGCTTCTATGAAATCAATATTTGTGCTGAACACCTTGCAAGACCCTTTGAACAGGTTGCGGAAACCCTCTTACATGAAATGGTTCGCCTTTACAATCTGCAAATTGGGGTTCAGGACACAAGCCGGGGCGGTACTTACCACAACAAGAAATACAAGGAAGCCGCTGAAAAGCACGGTTTGACCGTTGAAAAGGATGCAAAATACGGCTGGACGAAAACAAGCCTGAATGATGAAGCAAAAGCCTTTGTTGACGGCTTGCAAGATAAAAAGTTTGAACTTCACAGAAAGAGCCTTCCGAAAATCCCCGGTGCGGCGAAAACCAAACAATCAAGCCGGAAATATGTTTGCCCCGTGTGTGGCTGCATTATTCGGGCAACAAAGGAAGTTCATGTTATTTGCGGTGATTGCAATGTAGAGTTTGAGGAAGAAGCCTAAACAACTTCTTCCCCGAAAGGGGAAATGATTGAATGACGGATTACTTATATACTGAAAATCAAGTACGGGAAATGTGGAAAAGAAGCTACGGAACACAGATCGGGATTGCACAAGCGAAATGTTTTGAAGCGATTGTGAGAATGGCTGGAAAAATTGCGGTGAGTTTTTCCGGTGGAAAAGATTCGGCGGTTGTTCTTTACCTAATGGCGGAAGCATGGAGCATATCGAAACATAAAGATGAACCGCTGCAAGTGTTCTTTTCCAACACTACAAACGAATTTACTTCAATGCTTCCGTATATCAGGGAATATATAAAATACATTGAAGCAAAGTTTGAAATCAAAATTAAGTTTGAAATTGTTCGGGGCGAATACACATATTTTCAAGTTATAGATATGGTTGGACTTCCGTTCGTAAGTAAAAAAGTTGCAAGAATGGTTCGTGATGTTAAAGCAACCTTGAAACGACTAAATTTGAAATATGCTGATATTGAACCGCTTATGCCGAAAGCGTTTACCGATAAACATATACCTGAACGAATTGAAACGGCTGAAAAATTGCGGGCTTTAGGTTTTAACAATGTAGTTATTCTTTATTTGACGGGGGTTACAAGTGAAAACAAAACTTCAATCAGAAGGTTTTTACCGTTGCAATATCGCCCTTTGTTGGATGCACCGTTTGAATTATCAGAAAAATGTTGTGATTACCTTAAAAAGAAGCCCTTGAAAATTGAAAATAAGAAGCTGGGGGGATTGCTTCCGGTAACGGGTGAAATGGCTTGTGATTCAAAGGACAGAATGAACGCATATCGTCAAACCGGATGTAATATGTTTGACGGAAGCCGTCCGAAATCAAAACCTTTAGGAGCTGCAACAGAACAAACCGTGCTTCACTTCATCTATGATGAAAAAATCCCGATTGCCCCGGTATATGGTGAAGTTGTTTTTGAAGATGGAATTTATAAAACAACCGGGGAAATAAGAACGGGATGTAAATTGTGCGGATTTGGATTGATGTTTGATCCAGAAAGATTTGTGCGATTGCAGAAATACGAACCGAAAATAGTTCAATTTTGTTTCACTTCCGTTGAAAATGGCGGTTTAGGATATGGTGAAATTTGTTCCTTCTTAAACGAACATTGCGGAATGAAAATTGTAATACCAACCATTGAACAAGGATATTACCCAAAACGAATTAGAAAGGATGATGAAGATGTTTAGATATTATAGCACTTTAAGACCAATTACACCGGGGGCATACCCCAAACCCGCCGACAATCCGGCAATGCTGATTCACAATTTCGACAAGCGGGAATATGTTGGAAAAATCGGGCGTGAAGCGTGGGGATATGTGGAATATAATAACCCGCTGACAAAAGAACAGATTGAAGCCTTTGATTTTGTGGTAGAAAACAGCGGGGAAGATAAAGAAACCATTTGCAAATTACTTTGTAAGGTTTTACAGAAAACCCGTGGGGCGGCTGACCTTGTTTCCCTTACCTACGATAGCGAAAGTGAGATTGTAACAGCGGCTTTTGAAGGTGGAACAAAAAAGATAAATGTTGCAATGGATTCAGGTACGGCAATGGTCCGAGATATTGTAAATCATTTAGGATGTTAAGAAAGGGGTGAAATCATGGCATACGATTATGCAAAGCTGAACGGAAGGATTGTTGAAAAATGCGGAACGCAAGCGATATTCGCTGAAAAGATGGGGCTTTCCGAAAGAACTATTTCAATGAAATTGAACAACAAGATTGCTTTCAAGCAGCCTGAAATTCAAAAGGCGTTAGAAGTGCTTGATTTGGCAAGTGATGAAATTCAGGCATATTTTTTTACCATGAAAGTTCAAATTATTTGAACCAAAACAGAAAGGCGGTGAACAGGATGAAGAAAGTGATTGCAGCGTGTATTGATCGGGTTTTAGAGTTCGACACGCAGAATGAAGCGGCAAAGTACATTGAAACCTTGCGTGACAAGGGCAGCGAATTCAGAATTTTGCACCGTGAAGAAATCGGCGGCAAGTATCGGATCAGAATTCAGGAACAGTACAACAAAAGCCCCATGATTGAGGGCTGAACAAAGAAAGGATGAAGTGAATATGACTTTTGCAGACAAATTGAAAAACCTTATGAAAGAGTTGGATTTGACACAATCCAAACTTTCAGACCTTACCGAGATCGGTAAATCCTCTATCAGTCAATACCTTTCCGGGAAGAACGAACCTTCCAAAGACCGCAAACAGGAAATTGCCCGTGCGTTGGGGGTTCAGGATAACTACTTTGAAATGTTTGAACCCGCTGCAACGGTTCAGCATGACGGGGTTGTGAATTTACCCGTTCCCCTTGCGGCAAAGCTGATGAAGAAATCCAAAGAATGGGTTATGCAGGGTTTAAGGGATGGCGTTTTCCCGTGGGGCTATGCGGTGAAGCTGACAAATTGGAGTTACTTTATTTCTTCCGTGAAGTTCACCGAATACACGGGAATTGAAGTTCCCTTGAATGAAGTTGCCTGATGGCAGAAAGCGAGGATAAGCAAAAATGAACGAAACAGGAGTTGTTAAAGGGTTCAAGGTGTTCAATCCCGATTGGACTTGTAACCCGAACGGGAAACCGTTTCAGTATGTAGTTGGCGGTACTTATGAAGAAGATGTGAAACCTATGGTTTGTGATCGAGGCTTCCACTTTTGCGAAAAGGCGGCTGATTGCTTCAATTATTATCAGTTCAACCCGGAAAACAAGGTTGCGGAAGTGCTTGCGTTAGGTGAAGTCGATACAGACGGAACAAAATCTTGCACCAACAAAATTCAGATTGTCCGTGAAATCCCGTGGGCTGAATTGCTTGAAATCGTGAATACGGGAAAGGGATGCACCGGACTTTGCAACAGCGGCGATTGGAACAGCGGCGATTGGAACAGCGGCAACCGGAACAGCGGCAACCGGAACAGCGGCGATTGCAACAAGTGCAGCTTTTCCAACGGGTGTTTTAACACCGTAAGCCCGAAAATCTATCTGTTCAATAAGCCTTCTGAATTGACTTATGAAGATTGGCTGAATAGTAAAGCCCGCTATTTGCTGAATCAGATTCCGGGGGATGTACTTGAATACATTTACCTTTCGGATATGACGGACGAAGAAAAAGCAGCACACCCGGAAGCGGAAACCACAGGCGGCTATCTGAAAATTTTGGATAATTCCGAATGTGCGGTTATTTGGTGGTGTGGTTTGTCTGACCGTCAAAAGGCAGTTATCACAGCAATTCCGAACTTTGACAAGGAAATCTTCAAGCAGATCACCGGGATTGATGTTGATACAGATTAAGGGGGTGCTGATATGCAGCTATTCCCCCACCAAAGCAAGGCACTTGACGAAACCAAAGATTTCAACCGGGTTGCCTATTACCTTGATATGGGATTAGGGAAAACCTTTGTAGGTTCGGAAAAAGCAAATTCCTTTCCTGAAAGAATCGTGTTGGTTTGTCAAAAAACAAAAATTGACGATTGGATCAAGCACTTCCGGGAGTATTACCCCCTAACGGTGTTTGACCTGACCGATAAGCGGCAGCTTGAAGAATTCACGGGAACAATCGGTAAATGTGTAGGGGTTATAAACTATGATTTGGTGTTCAGGCGTTCATATTTCGCCCATATATCCGGGTTTACCCTGATGCTTGATGAAAGTTCCATTATCCAAAACGAAACCGCTAAACGGTCAAAATTTATCCTGAAAATGCAGCCTGAAAATGTGATTTTGCTATCCGGTACACCAACAGCCGGGAAGTATGAAAAATTGTGGTCGCAGCTTCGGTTGCTTGGATGGAATATCAGCAAAGACCTTTTTTACAAGCAGTATGTTGAAACGGAATGGATTGAAGATCACAACAGCGGGTTCAGAATTCCCCATGTGGTAGGTTACAAAAATGTTGACCGCCTGAAAAAGAAACTTGCTGAACACGGTGCAATCTTTATGAAGTCGGAAGAAGTCTTTGACCTTCCCGAACAGATGATGATTCCAATTCATTCTAAACCAACGAAAGAATACCGGAAGTTCATGCGGGATGAAGTTATTACCATTGAAGTGCGTGAATTCATAGGTGATACGATCCTTTCAAAACGGATTTATTCCCGTATGATGTGCAGCTACTTAAACCGGGAACGGGTTGCAGCCTTTAAGGATTTGGTGCAATCAACGGAAGATCGGTTGATTGTGTTCTATAACTTCAATGAAGAATTGAACACGCTTCAAAATATCGTGTTTGAAATGGAACGCCCGTTTTCAATCGTGAATGGTAGCATTAAAGATTTAACCGCCTATGAGGAACACGGGGATTCAGTAACCTTTGTTCAGTATCAGGCGGGGGCTATGGGGCTGAATTTGCAGAAGGCAAACAAAATCATTTACTTTTCACTGACAGATAGAAGTGAACTGTTTGAACAAAGCAAGAAGCGAATTCACAGGATCGGACAGGAAAAACCTTGTTTCTATTACCTGATGATTTGCCCCGGAACGGTTGAAGAAGATATTCTTCACACTTTGGAATTACGAAAGGATTATACAGATGAACTATTCAAGAAATATCAAGAAGGCTTCGATTGGTAAGCGTGTTCTGATTTCGTGGGTAGTGGTGGCAATTATTTTTTCCCTTGTGGGGTTCGGTATTGGGGCAATTTGTTCAGGAAATGACAGCCCCGAACAATCCGAACCTGAAACCCAAAAGGAAGTTCTGATTTTCGGACAGCCTGACGGAAGAATTTTTGAAGGTGAAATGCCCGGTGAATGGGTGAACGGGGAACAGAAATTTGTACCGCTGAATGTGCCTATGGATGAAGATTTGCAGGAATTCATTTTCTACTTATCACAAGCCTATGAAATGGATTTTACCTTTGTGATGGCGTTGATCCAGCAGGAAAGCGGGTACACGCCGGATGTTATCAGCAAAACCAATGATTACGGGTTGATGCAGATCAATGAAATCAATCACCCGTATCTGCAAGAACAGCTTGGAATTACCGATTTTACCGAACCATACGGCAATGTTCGGGCGGGAATGTTCATATTGCGGAAGCTGTTTGAAAAGTATGAAACCCCTGATAAGGTGCTGATGGCGTACAACATGGGCGAAACCGGGGCTTCCCGGTTATGGAAACAAGGCATTTTTGAAAGTAACTATTCAAAATCAGTTTTACAAATTCAGCGGGAATTGAACGCTGAATTGGAAAGGAGTTCAAACAATGATTAAGTGCAAACAGGCAATGGAAAGTTCCGCTTGCGGCAAGGTGTGTTGCTGTTTGAAATGTGAGGAAAAGGAAAGCTGCAAGGATGTATGCACCGAACTTTCCCCGGATTGTGAAGATGCCTTCACAGAGGAAACCGCCCTTGCAACCATGCAGACGGAAGCGGCGGGAATTATCAAAAGCATTGCAGCCCTGACCTTGCAGAAAAAGCAGATTGAGGAGCAGGAAAAGGAAATGCGGGTTCAGCTTGTGGCGGCTATGGAAAAGTACGGGGTGAAATCCTTTGAAAATGAAGATGTGAAGTTCACCTATATTGCAGCCACAACCCGAACCACGATTGACAGCACAAAATTGAAGAAAGATTTGCCGGATGTTGCTGCAAAGTATTCCAAAATAAGTAATGTTTCCGCTTCCGTCAAAATCACGGTGAAGTGATGGCAGAAGAAAAGCTATTTGAAGGACAGATCAAGAAATACTTTCATTCGGTCGGTATATATCCGGCGGGCTTCCCTTCTGACAGAATGAAGGTTGAAATGGTCGGTTGGTACACCAAAATTTGGGGCGGTGGCTTTCAGAAATCCGGTATTCCTGACCTGATATGTTGTGTGAATGGGGTGATGCTTGCGGTTGAAGTAAAGGCTTCCAACGGCAGACCTTCCGAATTGCAAAAGCTGAATATCAGCCGGATAAACACAAGCGGCGGGATCGGGGTTTTCCTCTACCCGGAAGGGTTTGACGAATTCAAAAATTTAGTGAAAGGGGTGATAAATTGCGGTATTCACATTCCGGCGTTGATTGCTTTGAAAAATGCAAACGCAAGTTCAAAATGCGTTATCTTCAAGGATTAACAACGATTCCGGCAACTGAACCTGATAACCCTTTGATTTTGGGGCAGACGGTTCACACCGGGATTGAAAAAAGCCTTGAAGAAGCAATCAGGGAATATTGTTTCAGTTTCCCGATTATCACGGATGAACACATAAACGAGATAATCAAGTTTGAAACAGTGATCCCACTTGCAAGGGCGGCAATCCCGCCCGGTGGAAAGTTTGAAGTTGAAATCAAGGATGATGATTTCCACGGGTTCATTGATTACCTTGTACCAATGGGCTATATGTCAAAAGAAGCACTTCATAACCCATACGGTGAAGATGTGGATGTGTTTGACCTTTACGATTTCAAGTATTCAAACAATGTTTCAGGCTATAAGAAATCGGGGCAGCTTCATGAATACAAATACTTTTTCGAGAGGAACAACCCCGGAAAAAAGATTCGGAATATGTATTTGGTGTTCATTCCCAAAGTTACAATCCGGCAGAAGAAAACGGAAACCCTAATGGAATTCAGGCAACGCCTGATAGAAGAACTTTCCGGGGTGGAAGTTAAAACGGTTCAAATTGGGTTCAATCCTGAAAAGGTGATTGAATTCCTGTTTGGAATAAAAGCGGTGAATGAGGAAACAGAGTTCCCGCAAGAAAAAAGTTACCTTTGTAGGTATTGCGAATTTCAAGAATATTGTGAGAAAGGAAATGATTACATGATTAAATTACCCGAAAACAAAAGAAGGAACATTGAAGCAGTTGAAAAGCGTGTGCTTTGGATTTATGGTGTGCCGTTTTGCGGCAAAACCACCTTTGCAAACAACTTTCCTGATCCGCTGATGCTGAATACGGATGGCAATATCAAATTCGTTGATGCCCCGTATATCCGCATTAAGGATGAAGTGAAGGTTGAAGGCAGACAGACGAAAAGAACCCTTGCTTGGGATGTGTTCAAGGACACGATTTCCGAACTGGAAAAGAAGGAAAACACTTTCAGAACGATTGTGGTTGACCTTTTGGAAGATTTGTATGAACATTGCCGCCTTTATATGTACCAGCAGATGGGTATTACCCATGAATCGGATGATTCCTTCCGTGCGTGGGATAAGGTGCGTGGCGAATTCCTGAACACGCTGAAACGCCTGATGAACCTTGACTATGAAAATATTATCCTGATTTCCCATGAGGACACCAGCAAGGATATTACCCGCAAGGGCGGCGATAAAATCACGGCGATCAAGCCGAACTTGCAGGAAAAGGTTGCAAACAAGGTTGCCGGAATGGTGGATGTGGTTGCCCGCATTGTGGCAGACGGTGAAACCCGTACTTTCAGCTTCAAAAGCAATGAAGTAATTTTCGGCGGCGGGCGTTTGAGAGTGAACGCAAAGGATATTCCCCTTGATGTGAAAGCCCTGTTCGCTGTTTATGATGAAGCAAATAAAAACGCCGCTTCCGGTGTGGTAGAATCCACAACCCCGGCAAAGACGGGAAGAACCGGAAGAAAGAAAGCGGAAACCCCCGCCACACCCGCAGATAAGCCGCAGGACAGCCCGAAAGAGGAACAGCCTACAACTGATACCACTGAACCTGAAAGCCCGCAGGAAGCCCCTGAAACGGCGGCAGAACAGCAGCCCGAAAAGGAAGCTGAACAGCCCGCCCCGGAAGCTGCAACCCCGGCTGATGGTGCAATGAATCCCCCGGAAGCCCCGGCAGAGGGTGAGGAAAAGCCCCGCCGTAAGCGTAAAGCAAGAGATTAAAGAAAGGTAGGTACACACAATGAACAATCCGTTTGGTATTCCTGATGATCTGTTGATTGCTATGGTAAATGCGGCAATCAAGCAGCAGAACGGGCAGCAGACAAAGAGCCATACCCCGGAAAATCCCTTCAAGATTGATCCGGCAGCTATGGCAAAGAAATCCGCTTCCACGGCAAAGCAGCTTTATGATGCCTATGTGGAAGTAGGGTTCACAGCAGAACAGGCTTTTGAATTGGTTAAGGGTATCTTGACCACAAAGAAAAATTAAAAATCAGAAAGGTTAAAAAGGTGAAAAATCATGGCTAACATTTGGGATGAATTCGATAAGGCAATCGACACGGAAGGGCTTGCAAAGGATGTTGAGGAAGCAGCCGCTCATGGTGCCGATGCTGGCGTGCATGGCGGCGCCCTCCGCCCGCACCAGGTAGGCCAGCACCACGTTTAAGATGGCCGGCACAGCCCCAAAGGTGACCGTCCACCGGGCGTAACCTATGGTGGCGCCGAGGGTCTCCTCGGTGGCGCCCAGCAGGTTCA
>OKTE01000273.1_pt1 | contig 30404 bp, 30 predicted proteins | sample 1606151 | NCBI WGS metagenome assembly OKTE01 (sample SAMEA3879527, study PRJEB24766) | human gut metagenome | biome: human-associated habitat; feature: feces | place: USA | collected 1985/1987 | reverse complement strand
GCTTGACAGGCGTCAGCCTGCCCGCACTCAATTTATACAATCTGACGAAAAATCTACTAAGCAATCGCACGACAATAATTATGCGGTATTGTCATAAAAACAAATCTCCGTAAAAGAAAGGAATCAAAGGATATGGCAGAATTCAAGTATGAAATAACACAGGAGCTTGGCGTTATCAGCGAGGGCAAGTACAACATTGAGCTTAATATGGTAAGCTGGAACGACAGAGAGCCTAAGTACGACATTCGTTCGTGGGCGCCCGACCACAGCAGAATGGGTAAGGGCATTTCGCTCACAGAAGAAGAAATGGAGCGTCTGGTCGAGCTGTGGAACACAAGAAACGAAGAGGACAGCTTTGAAGAATAATTACTGAAAGGAACGGCGAAATGGAAAAGTTACTCGGAATGACGCCCCCTATGGGCTGGAACAGCTGGAACACGTTCACCTGGGAAATAAACGAAGAGCTTATAAAGCAGGCGGCTGACGCCTTCATCGAAAACGGCCTTAAGGACGCAGGCTATGAATATGTTGTTATAGACGACTGCTGGAGCGAAAAGCAGAGAAACGAAAAGGGCGAGCTTGTGCCTGATCATTGGAAGTTCCCGAACGGCATCAAGCCCGTTGCGGATTACGTCCACTCAAAGGGTCTTAAGTTCGGCATCTATTCGTGTGCGGGCACGCATACCTGCGCAGGTCACCCCGGTAGCTTTGAGCACGAATTTCAGGACGCAGAAACATTCGCAGAGTGGGGCGTTGACTACCTGAAATATGACTATTGCTATAAGCCTGTGCATATACCCGGCGAGATACTCTACAAGCGTATGTCTACCGCCCTCAGAAACTGCGGCAGACCGATAATGTTCTCCGCTTGCAACTGGGGCAATGACGATATATACAAGTGGATAAGAGAAAGCGGAGCTCATCTTTTCCGCTCGACAGGCGATATTCAGGATAACTGGGAGTCGATAAAGCGCCTTGCGCTGTCGCAGATGGGCAACGAGTGTTACGGCGGCTGTTTCTGTCACAATGATATAGATATGCTCGTAGTCGGTATGCACGGCGGCTCGAACAACCAGTACATAAACGGCGAGAGCGACGATCAGTTCGGCAATAAGGAAGGCAAGGGTCTTGGCGGCTGTACCGATACAGAGTACAAGACACATTTCTCACTGTGGGCAATGATGAATTCACCGCTTATGATGGGTTGTGATATCCGTCATATGACCGACAGGACAAAGGAGATACTGACCAATAAGGAAGTTATCGCAATAAACCAGGACATTGAGTGCAGAGGACCCTACCGCATAAGCCAGTGGAACAACCCCGAAAACGTATTCTCACTTGTAAAGCCGCTCGCCAACGGCGACTACGCTATAGGTATGTATAACTTCAGCGATGTTCCTGCGGAAATGTCGTTACAGTTCTGGGATATAGGTCTCAGCACTGCGGCAGGCAGAGGTCTTGAAATGCACGATTGCTGGTCGCACGAGGATATAGGCAGATTCTCCGAGAGATATGTAACTACCTTACAGCCTCACGACTGTGCGGTATATACTGCAAAGGTAGTAAAGCTGTAATGGCAAACTACAAGACCTGCAAGAAGTGCGGCGCTTTGCTTGGCGGCGATGATATAGCGATTTACAGAAAGCTGGTCACACGCAATGCCGATGAGTTTTTCTGCATAGATTGCCTTGCGGAGTATTACAACACCACCCGTGAGGTAATAGAGGAACGCATAGCGTATTACAGGAAAAGCGGAGAATGTACGCTTTTCAGATAATTCGAATAAAAAAAATAACGGAGCATATCTTCCTGATATGCTCCGTTTCGGTCTGTCGAAAAACCTATATAATTTTTGAAAATGGGGTTTGGGGCGTAGCCCCAAGCGGGGTGAGGGCGGCAGCCCCACATTCACCCCCTTTCTGGGGAAAGGGGGCAGGGGGATAGGGATAATAAATCAGAAGTTTATTTTATTTCAAAAACAGACTATTTATACAAGTAAAACGGAGCATATCTGCCTGATATGCTCCGTTTGCTGTTATTATGCTTTTAGTTTGCGTTTGTCACAGCGGCAAGTCTTGTATAGTTGCTGTAGATAACCGTGTCGCCTGAGGTCTTGTATGCTCTTATGCGGAAGGTGTAGGTTGTGCCTGCCTTAAGGTCGCCCGCTATAAAGCCTACAGTGCTATTTGTGCAGGTTCTTAACACTTCCGTCCATTTGCCGCCCTTGTACTGTTCAACGATATATCCTTCTGCGGAGTTATTCTTTGCCCAGCCTATTATAAGTTCGGATGATGTCGCTGAGATTTTTCTGAAGGATGTAACGTTTGAAACACTTGAGCTTTCCGCTGTTTTAGCGGCAAGTCTTACATAGTCGCTGTAATATGTTGTACCGCCCGAAGCCTTGTATGCTCTTATGCGGAAGGTATAGGTCGAGGAAGCCCTGAGGTCTTTTGCGGTGCAGGATGCGTCCGCTCCGCTGTATATCTCGTTCCACTTACCGCCCTTGTATATTTCGACAGTGTAGCCGTCTGCCTTGTTGTTCTTGTCCCACGCAAGAGTGAGCGAGGAATCGGTTGCGTTTGTGCTTGTGAAGTTTGTGACATTATCAACCGTAATATCATCTGTGACCGCAGAATTGATAACGGTGAGAATAAAAGTGTCTGTAGTGCCGTCGCTGAAGTGATATACTATTTCGTATTTGCCGTTATCAAGAGTCTGTGTAAACGGTGTGTTGAGCGTTACCTGACTGCCGTTCCACGAGTAGTCGGTATTGCTGTTAAGCGTTTTGTCACCGCAGGTTATCTTTGATATAGCCTGACCGTTCAGCACGAGCTTTGTAAGTACAGCCGCAGGAGCAGAGCCGTCAAATGTGCCTGTCTTGTCGATAAGGCGTGCACCCTCGGTTTCCTGTTCCTCGTTATAGAAGTATACATCATCGATTATATAAGCGCCTGTGTCGGCGTTACCTCTGCGGCCTGCATAGAATGCGACCTGTACGATACCCGTTGTGTCAAGCGTAGCAGAGGAAGATTGCCAGCTTGGAGCGTTAAATTCTTCAAAAGGTATCTTGATTGTTTTTTCACCGTAGAAATCTACAGCGAATTCTTTTTCAAAATAGTTGTCGTTCTTATCTTTGAACTGAAGCGTAAAGGTGTTGCCGCTGTTGTCGCCGGCAAGGGTTATGCTGACGCCCTTGTACTGTGCAACGTTACGCTGTGAAAGTGCGTGGTTTACGCCGCTGTATCCGTTGGGCGAGCCTACATTGTACTCAAATTTCATCGCTTTGCCGTTTGCGTTGTCAACAAGCGAAACCGTTACGTTGTTTCCGTTTGTATTCGGTGTATACGCACTGCGTAGCTGATGATCGTCTGTGTAGCTTTCAAAAGTATCTATATCCTCAAGTGCCGATGTGTCTGTTACGGTAAGCTGGAATTCACAATCCGCACCCTCATAGAAGTCGAACACGAGCGTTACATTGTCCTCGCTGAGAGATTTTATAAAGCTGTCAGAGAATGTGACTAAGCCGCCGTTATCGGTATAATCCGTACCTGCCGTGAGATATTTGCCGTTTACCGTTATGCCCCTGAATTCGCTTGTTTTCTTGTCATAGCCAACATTCACCTGCTTATAGTGACGCAGGTTCTTGTCAACTGTAGCGATATATTTATCGAGCGTCGGTGCGGGGATGGATACATCGGTTACGTTTACGGTGAACTTCGGGCTGCTGCCTGCCGTGCAGTCAAGCGTGAACACATGGCTTTTAAGCTCCAGTGTTTTAAGATAGCTCGCCTTTATAGTTACGCAGTTATTGTTTATCGTGAAGTCCTTGCCTTCTGTAAGCGCATTTCCGTCAAGGGTTATACCGCTTATTGCACCCTCCTTCATAGTTGCTGTTACCGTAAGGTCGGTATTGTCCGCTCTGTCGAAGCTCAGCTTGTCGCTTACTATCGTGTTGACGTTATTCTTTGCCGTCATATTTGCGGCGTGCTTCATGATAAGCTGTCTTGTGCTTTCGGTATCTGTTCCCTCCGGACCGTAAACGGTATACTGGTCATAGTCGGGATAAAGCGCACCGTCAATGTATGAGGCTATCATCCAGTAGTTTGTGCCTGCGTATTCGACTGTTTCGTAGACATTGCCCTCAAGCACCTCGAACCACTGCTCGTACTCGCTGTCACGGATAGTCCTGTTTGTAAGACCGAATTCTTCCAGAATGACAGGTTTGTCAAGCTCCGCACAGGTTTCGCCGTGTATCTTAAACCAGAGCAGATCGTCCTGTCCTGTGCCTGTGTGCTTCATTCCCCACTGATCGAGATAAAGATGAGGAGTGCCGAAGTCGAGCGTGTCGATCGTCATCAGCTTTTCAAAGTCAACGCCCTCTGCACCGTAAAAGGCATAATTGGATGTAGTATATTCGTCGTAATACCCGTAAGGTTTATTGTAAAAGCCCTCGTCGCCGAGCGATACCATGTGATTCGGATCGATGCTCTTTACATATTCGCTCATTTCCTTAGCCCAGTTATAAAGTATATTGTCCTTACACTGAGCGTCGGTATTGCATCTCGGCTCGTTTGAAAGCTCCCACGCAAATACGGAAGGCTCATCCTTCAGCTTTCTGTTTGTATACGGGTTCGTATGGTTCAGCAGACCGTTGACATAATCCTTATACCAGCCCTTGAGCGTTTCGTTTGTGTAGAAGTCGTCTTTTTTAAGTCCGGTTATGCCAAGCTCCTCTGCCCACTTGACGTATTGACCCATACCGCCGAAAGCGTCCCAGTAGTTAGTAAAGGTGATAAGCAGCTTTATACCGTGCTTTTCGGCCTGATATAATGCGTAGTCGAGCTTCTTTATGCCGTCTTCACCGAAGTTTGTTACCGGCTTACCCAGAGCCTTGTCGAAATACTGAAAATATATTCCGTCCTTTTCACCCGGGCCGTCATTGTTGTTTGTAAATACCGGCTTTCCTTCGCTGTCTGTCGTACCTGTCTTGACACCTACATCAAGGTTGCCCCAGACTCTGATAACTTTCAGCCCCATCGCCTCTGCATCTTTGAATACGTTGTCTACCGCCTCCTGCGATTTGAACGTAAGGTAGTAGCAGTTTGTGCCTGCATAGTAGAACGGACTTCCGTCAAGCATGAACCTTGTTCCCTGCGCATACGCAAATCCGCTCGGAACACCCTCGGCCGCCGCACCCGTGCTTATGAAAAACACGGATACAGGTAAAGCTGTAAGCGTCATCGCCGTGGCAAGCGCCGTGCTTGCCAGTCTTTTCTTAAAACCTGTCATGATTTCACTCCTTCTGCTATTATTCTGATATAGCCTCTTGGTTTCTTAGCTTTGTCTTATAATATCATGTGACTTTATACAAAGTCAACAAATTCAGCTAAATTTACTTAACAAAGATGGCTTTTTCTGTGAATTGCACAACAGTTTAAATCGATATATGTGCATTTAGCACAGTTATATGTAATATTTTCACTGAGCGATGCTGCTTTAAAGCTTAAATAACAGCTTTAACGGTCGTTTAGCCTGTTTTTTAGTTACTTAATGTAACGTTTCATGAAACTAACGAAATTTACATTTATAAGTTAAGTTAAAAAGAGGGAAACGGCTGTGTAACAGATAAAAAACGAGCGGCGGTTCATAAAACCGTCGCTCGTAAAGCCGTGATATTATTTTGTTGTCTGCACCGTTCTTACATTATCACTGTATATTGTCGAACCGTTTACGGTAAGATATGCTCTTACACGGCAGGTATATGACATACCTGAGTTAAGATTCGTTATCTGGCAGGAGGTGACTGTGTTTGAGGTGGTTTTTGTTACAAGATTCCATTTCCCACCCTTATAGATCTCTACGATATATCCTGTCGCACAGCTTTTTCTTGCCCACGAAAACCGGATTGATGAGGCTGTGCTGTTTGTCTGCTCCCCAAGCTTTGCAACGGGGTTAAGACCTGTTGTAGCAGTGCTTTTCAGATATTCGCTGAATACGGTTTTGCCGTTTTTCACCTTGTAGCTCTTTATGCGTACAGAATAGGTCGAGCCTTCCGCAAGACCTGTTATCTTACAGGAAAGCTTTGTGTTCGAGGTTGCACACAGCACCTGCTCCCATTTTCCGCCCCTGTAGATTTCTACTGTATATCCGTCGGCTGCAGTGTTCCTGCTCCAGCTGAGAGTTACCTGTGAAGCGGAATCCGCTTTATATGTAAGGCTTGTAACGTTGGGTATACGGGTGTCGGCTGAGAACGTAAGATAATCGCTGAAATATGTGGTTGCGGTTGTCTTTTTGAAGGACTTTATGCGCACTGAATATGTTGCATTTGCCGAAAGCCCTGTTGCTGTGCAGGTAAGGGTTGTGTTGCTTTTTGCGTTTAAAATCTGCGTCCACTTACCGCCCTTGTAAATCTCAACGATATAGCCTGTAGCGGCGGTATTCTTATTCCACGAGAATGTTATTGATGATGCTGTATTGCCGGAAGACTTGAAACCTGTAACGTTTGCTATCTTTGTGTTCACGTCAGCTTCAAGGTATTCGCTGAATGAGTACGCACCGTTTGCAAGGCGGTAGCACTTGATACGGGCTTTATATGTTGAGCCTGCCGCAAGACCCGTTACCTTGCAGGAAAGAGCAGTGTTGTTCTTTGTGGTAAGGACTGTATTCCACTTTCCGCCCTTATAGATTTCAACGACATATCCCGTAGCAGAAGCAACCTTGTTCCACGAAAGTGTAACAGAAGAAACGGTTGATGACTTCGCCGTAAGACCTGAAACACACGCAATTCTTGTAGTTGCCGCAATATTCGTATAATCGCTGCAGACAACGGCATTGCCTGTTTTTTTGTATGACTTTATGCGGAATGAATAGCGTGTTTCGGGAGCGAGTGAAGATGCTGTGCACTGTAAGGTTGTGTTGCCTGTTGTCTTTAGAATCTGAGTCCATTTTCCGCCCTTGTACTGCTCGACAACATAACCTGTCGCATCGGCATTCTTATCCCATTTGAGCGTTATTGTCCTGCTTGTTGCAGCGGGGGCTGTGAATGTGGTTACATTGGGAAGAACAGTGGTTGCAACGGCTCTGATATAGCCGCCGTACTGAACGGTAGAACCTGACACTTTACGCAGTCTTACACGGAATGTATAGGATGTACCGGGAGTAAGATTTGTGACGGTGAGAGCGCAATTGGCACTGCTGTCGGTCTTGGAAATCCGTACCCATTTGCCGCCCTTGTACTGCTCGACCTCATAGCCGCTGCCATCGGTTGACATTGACCACTCGAGCGTTATGAATTTTGGGTTTTGACGGGTTACTTTGAGGTTCTTGACATAGCCGAGAACGAGAATGTCGGTGTAGTCGGACTTGTAGGAAGAGCCGCAAACCGAGCATTTATGCAGGGTGTAGCCCTTTGCGTCATAGGTCGCATCGACCACGGTATCAACGTATTTATGACCCAACGGATCAAGCTCTCTTGTAAGCACCTTACCGCAGACCGTGCAGCTGCACCGTTGCTCACCGGGTTTAGTACAGTCGGGATTTTTGGTTGTTTTCCAGGCGGTATAAGTATGGTTTCCTGTGGGGGAAACATATATTACATCTGTCTTTTTATCGCACTTCGTACAGTGGCGTGACTGCGAGCCTTGCTCGGCGCAGGTCGGCGCTTTGTCGAGCGTCCATGTCGATGAAAAGCTGTGTCCTGTGGCATAAGTGGTATCTTCGGTTCTGTGGGAATTGCAGACCGTGCAACGGTAAGTTATACAGCCGTCATTTGCACAGGCTTCCGACTTTATTGCATCGACCTTATAGTCGTGATAAAGATTCGACTTCGGAATGGTATAAGTTTTCGACGAACCTGTTGAAAAATTGACTTTCAGTTCACCGTCACTCTCACAGGTGGGCTTTTTGGTAAACGTTCTGCCGGTCAATGTGCCTGATGTATCAACAAGCAGGTTTTGAATTTTATCTTTGCCCGTAAGCTTTTGTGAAATCTCTCCATCCGGACAGATTACAAGTATGATTTCAGCCCAGTCGAAAGCATCATAACTGAAAGAGGTCACAGAGGCGGGAATGTTGAGCGAAATCAGATTCGTTGTCTGGAAGGCTCTGGATTCGACAGTGGTAAGTCCGTTACCCTCGATTATTACATTGCGTAAATTTTTGCATGAAGCGAAAGCGGCATAGCTTATCTTCTTGACGGTTGCAGGAATCGTAATATCAACTATATGGTTGTTTCCGCAGAATGCGTCGCCGCCGATAACTTCAACGAAGCTCGGGATTTTTGTCATTGACGAACCTGTGGCAGAAACAAGCGTTTTGCCGTCCTTAGAGTAAAGGTCGCCGTTTATAGCCTGAAAATACTTATTGTTGCTGTCAACGGTGAATTTAAGACAGTTGTTTCCCGAGAATACATCGGCGGCTATAGTCTTTACCGAGCTTGAAATAGAAATGCTCTGTATGCGCTTTGTGTAAACGAAAGCGCCACGCTGGATCTCGGTAACGGTATTGGGTATGGTTACCTTTGAAATACCGATACAGCCTCTGGTGAACTCTTTTGCGATTACCTCTATCTTGTGACCGTCGATATATCCGGGGATATTCATAACGGTCTTGGTAGCCTTGTCATAGCCTTTTACCTCATCGTCAAACTGTATCCACGAATAAACAGCGTATTTGTTTTTTGAGATCTCTTTATAAAGGAATCGTGAATTCAACTTCTGTGAAATGAAAGTTTTCTGACCGAGTACGTCGCCGCCGATATAAAGCAGATAAACCGATCCGTCACCGAGCCTTACCGCAGTGGTCGCCATAGATGTGGCTGTTTTCATAGGTATCTCTTCATTTTCACTGTACGCATATCTTATTTTTGCGGTCAGACCGACCTCGCCCAGCATATAAACGGCGAGTTTTGCACTGGCAGAAGGATTGCCTGAACCGTTGAGCACCATAAGATACGGATCGGAATTGCTCTTGTCGTAAGTGAACGACGCCACATACGCCGCAACCTTATCCATCTTGGAAACGTCCGCAATGCCGTTGGGTATGTTCTTGGCGATATAGTCGGCGATTATCTGCTGTGCCTGCTCACGCTGTGCTTTTGTTGCAGAATCAAAAACGACCTCAATATCTTCCGTTACCACGTCGGATACCTCGGGAACATAGCTGTTTGCCGATACAGCAACAGCCGAGAGCGATACAATAACCGCAACAGACGCTATCACCGCCGGTATTTTCTTGAAAATGTTCATTTCTTCTTATCTCCTGATTTTCCTTATTTTATAACGTCAAACGTTATTTATGACTTTTCTTTTTCCCCTGCACCCCCGCACTGCTGAAACCCTTCCCACTCTGAGCCGTTTCGTAAAAATCGGCTATCAGCTTCATCAGCTTGCCGTCAAGCTCGTAGTATATCTGCTTATCGACCTTTTCGCTGAACAGTTCTCTTCTATTCTTGTTAGTCCTTTGTTTTTTCGGATAGGTCGTTTCAAAAAGCGTGTCAAGCTGTGCCTTGTACTTTATCGCTCTGTCGCTGTCAAGAGAGTTGTGGCCCTTGTTCTTTTCGGTTATAAGAGTGATATTATCGTTTTTCTCAACATTGGCAAGTACGCTGTTTTTAAGGCTTATCGTCTTATCGTCCGTGCTGTGCAGTATAAGGAACTTAGTGCCGTTTGCGGTTGCTTTCGCTATTCCTGCGTGTGCTGTGTAGCCTGCCGCCTTGCCGTATTTCATACGCTCATACAGCTTTATATAGGCTCTAAGGACATATATCCATCTGCCCATCATAGCAGAGCCTTCTTCAAGCACCATTTCGCTTGTTTGGTCAAATCCGCTCTGTACGAATACCGCCTTTATATCATAAAGATGATAGCAATGCACAGCAGATACCGCATATCCTCCCCAGCTGTGACCGAACAGATACAGCGGAAGCGTGTTTGTCTTTGTGACGTAACTCAGCGCCGCATCAAGATCCTCCGCCGACTGAGGAAGCCCACGCAGTGACTTTCCTCCGCTTAAATGACTGCCACTGTTGTCAAAGGCGAATATCTTGTATCCCCGTCTTGCAAAATACGCTATTTCGGGCAGATAGCTGAGATGTCCGTCAAATATGCCGTGCGAGAAAACTATAAGTCCCCTGAAGCTGTCATAGCTTTCATCGTGGTAGTAAAACCCGGTGTATTTATAGCCTCGCTTTGACGGGAATGTGACCGGCTCATTTACAAGCCCCTTATAATCCTTAAGGTCGGGCAGATGTGCGGAATCGTATATCTCGAACCGCTTTCCGAAAACGCTCTCATAAAGTATAGCGGACAGCAGAAGGGATATTATCATTATCAGCAGTACAGCGCCGAGAATGATTCCGGCGACCGACAGCACCGAAAGAAAAACCTCCACCTGTTTTCCTCCTTATGCCTTTTTTATACGCTTGCTGTTCTTTTCCCAGTGTTCTATAATTCTTGTCTGACCACGTTCCACCGCAAGAGAATCCGCAGGAACGTTCTTCGTGATAGTCGAGCCTGCCGCAGTAGTCGCATTATCCCCGATAGTAACAGGCGCTATCAAATTTGTGTTACAGCCGATAAATGCGTTGTCGCCTATTGTGGTGCGGTACTTCTTTATACCGTCATAGTTTGCCGTTACACAGCCGCAGCCGAAGTTTACACCCTTGCCCACATCGCTGTCGCCGATATATGTAAGATGCGCTATGCAGGTGTTTATGCCGATTTCGGAGTTCTTGACCTCTACAAAGTCGCCTATCTTTACACCGCTGTGCAGATGAGTATTCGGGCGCAGATGTACAAACGGACCTGCCTTAGCCTTGCTGTCTACCTTGCTTTCGTGCGCCTGTACGTTGTTCAGGATAACGTTATCCTCTATAACGCAGTCGGCTATATAGCTGTTAGGACCTATCTCACAGCCGTTGCCGATAACCGTTTTTCCCTTGATTATCGTATTCGGAAGTATTACCGTATCGTGACCGATCTTTACATCCTTACCGATTATGATTCCGTCCGACAGAGGAATATCCACACCCTCGTCCATAAGCTCAGCGAGCTTTCTCTTTCTTGCGACTTCGTTCAGTGCGGCAAGCTGACTGCGGCTGTTTGCACCGAGTACAACGTCCGTGCTGTCTGCCGTGTATACGCCCTTCTTTTCGGCAACGGCAACAGTATCGGTAAGATAATATTCGCCTGCGGCATTGTTGTTGCCGAGCTTATCTAAAAGTCCGGACAGCTTTTCCGCCTTGAACCAGTAGATACCCGAGTTTATCTCTCTTACCTTTGCCTGTTCGCTGTCGCAGTCCTTCTGCTCAACGATAGCCTTGAAAGTATCGTTTTCCTTTATTATTCTGCCGTAGCCTGTGGGATTATCGACAATAGCGGAAACTACCGTAACATCGTTGCCGCTGTTTTTGTGATACTCATAAGAGCCTGTTATGGTGTCTGTGTCAATGAACGGAGCGTCACCGCACGCCACCAGTATATCCGCATTTTCAGCCTGTGCCTTTTCGATAAAAGATTTTGCCTGCATTACTGCGTGACCCGTACCGAGCCTTTCCTTCTGCTCAAATGCGGGGTATTCGCCGAGCGTATCAAGATAAGCCGTTACCTGCTCCTTGTGAGCGCCGACTATAACTGCGGTATTGTCAACTCCGGCCTGCTTTACAGCGTCAAGCACCCAGCGGAGCATAGGCTGAAACAGCACTTCGGCAAGAACCTTCGGCTTGTCGGATTTCATCCTTTTGCCATCACCTGCGGCAAGTATTACTGCGTATTTTTTGTTATCCAAAGTAAGTCATTCCTTTACAGATTTTTAGTAATTTATCGTGTGGTATAAAACCGCCATAATAATATTATTATCGCACATTTATCCGTATTTTTCAAGTGCTTTTTAAAAATAATTGCTTTTTTCATTTCACTGTGGTAAAATAAACGATATAGACGGCTTTGAAATGCCGTTTCTGACTGTCGAAAAACCTATATGATTTTTGAAAATGGGGTCGCAGGGGCGGAGCCCCCGACAGGGACTAGGGGCGGTAGCCCCACACTCAGCCCCGGCATGGATGCCGGGCGTGTATGCACAAGGGCTTTGCAGGACGCAAAGCCAACAAAGCATACACAGCCCTTCACCACGGGGAAGGGGTTTGGGGTTAGGGTTAGAGAATTTGCACTATTTTATAAAAACAGACTTTTTCTACAACCTGAAGAAGAAATTCCCCGACTTTTTTCATTTTCCCTATTGACAAATCGCCTGTATCAGTATATACTGTATATATAACACATAAACAGTTTGATCACCTGTTATGTGACGTAAGCTTACGAATCTGAAAAGGAGGAAATATGAAAATTCTTCTTAATTCCGATATTCCGATATACAAGCAGATCTCAGCCGATTTCAAGGAACGTATTATGAACGGCACGATTTCCGCCGGGGAATATCTTCCCTCGATAAGAGGACTTGCAAAAGAGCTTAAAATCAGCGTAATAACCACTATGAAGGCATATGAGGAGCTTTGTTCGGAGGGGCTTGTCAGCGCAGTTCAGGGCAAGGGCTATATAGTCAACGCTCAGGACACGGGTATGATAAAGGAACAGTATATGCGCCTTCTCGAACAGCATCTGCAGGATGCACTCGACTGTGCAAGGCTTGCGGGGCTATCCGTTGACGAGGTATGCGAGGTGCTGAAAACACTCGGCAGTATTGAATGATTCATCTAAAAGGAGATAATATGGAAGAGGTAATCAAGGTAAGTAATCTTACCAGAAAATATAAAGATTTTTCGCTGGGTCCTGTTGACCTTTCATTCCCGAAAGGCTTCGCAACGGCGCTTATCGGTGCTAACGGTGCAGGAAAAACAACACTTATGGATATAATCTGCGGCATCACCGCAAAGACAGACGGCACGGTGACATATTTCGGAGAAACCGATAATGCCGACAGCGGCAATATCAAGGAGCGCATCGGCTACTGTGCATCACAGGCGATGTTCCCGGCTAACTGGAAGGTGAGGGATATTGCACTTTCTATGAGCCTTGCGTTCGATAAATTCAGCAAGGACAGATTTTATTCACTTCTCGGTGAGCTTGGCGTTACCGATGAGAAAAACAGCAAAAAGCCTTTATCGAGTATGTCGGACGGTATGAAGATGAGAGTGTTCTTGGCGTCGGCCTTTGCAAGAGAAACCGATCTGTTGGTGCTTGACGAGCCGGGCTCATCGCTCGATCCGCTTATGCGTGACAGGCTGTGCGACCGCTTCCGTGACTATATAGACAGCGGTAACGGCGAAAGGAGTATAATCTTCTCGACTCACAACATCGCCGATATGGAAAATGCCGCAGACTATGTAATATTTATGGATAACGGCAAGGTAGTCGAGCAGGGCTTCACAGAGGACCTGAAGGACAAGTATATTGCCCTCAGTGCCGAGCCTGAAAGCCTTGACAAAATATCGCCGCTTCTGCTCTGCTCTTCCCATTCATCGTCCACAGCAACAGGTCTTGCCTTAGCCGAAAACAAGCTGAAGCTCGAAGCACTGGGTGCTGTTACGGAACGTCCTACATTAAGCCAGCTCAGCATTGACCTTATGAAGATTGCGGAAGAAAAACGCCTTGCTCTTAAAAAGGAGGCATAAGTATGATGAAATCGGTACGCTTATTCAATGCTAACACGCTGTTCAAGGTTTCACTCGCTATGATCGTTATGGTTGCGGCAATTTATGTTATAGGCTTCTTTGTCGGCTCTGCCGCAGGAAAAAGCGACAGAGAAAACGCCGATGACAATACAGCTGTAGCCGAGGAAAATGACGATGTCGCATATTCCGCCCTTAACACAGTGTGCTGTGTTATCGGCTTTGCAGGTGCGCTCTTAATAAACGGCAACGCTATAAACCTTTACTACAAGGTTGACGGCAGTAAGTACGCAAGGACGATAAAGCACGGCGGAGAAAAGTTCGGCAAGTCGCTTGCAGGCTCTGTTATAATCTCGTCTGTTACTGCGGTGGCAGTATCGCTCGTACTCGGAATTTTCACGCTTGCAGGCGGTGACCTTGAGCTTACAGATCTGCCGCCTATGGTGCTGTTTTCACTCGGCGCATCGCTTCTGTCAGGCATTCTGATACGTCCGCTCGTATCAACAAAAACCGCTAACGCAAGAAGCGTTCTTCTTTTGATAACATTGCTTGTCGCTATGTTTATTCTGTCAGCAACAGCAACGGCGGCGAGCCATATAAGCTACATCGCCGCACTTACTGCGAGCATTATATTAACTGTGGTCGGAGCGGTCGGAACGGCTGTATCAACAGTATCCGCCTGCCGTTATATCAAGGAAAACTGGCAGTTCTGAGGAGGTATATGAAGATATGAAGAATTTTCTTTTATCGCTTAGATTCGTTATAAAGCGTGTTTTCAGGCTTATTGCCGCCAATATTGCGTGGCTTATATGCTTTGCCGCAGTTATTGCGGCACTAACCGTTGTTATGGCGGCTGTGACTGAAATAAGAGGCAGTGAAGATTATCCGTTTTATCTGGCGACTGAACCGTTTCTGACAGTGTTCTTATCTTTCGGCTTGTCATCGTTGTATTCAGACATTTATGCAAGCGTCTATATCCGTACAAGCGGGCTTTACAAGTGTCTGCGGACAAGGGCTGTGCAGGTATTTTTGCTGATGATAAGCGTTGCAGCTCAGATACCGGCGGTTATTGTTACCGCTGTTGTGAACCCCTCCGCTCTGCCCGACTTTTTGCTTGTATCGGCAATAATAATCGGCATCAGTCTGCCGCTTTCATCGGCTTATTTCCTCATGTGGATGGTCTTCTGCGGATACTCGATATTCAACTTACTGTCGTGCTTTTTCGGGGACGGATATATGGCAGACGGCTTTGCGTTTATGCCGACCGAGCTTTCCGACAGTCTGCCTGTTGCGGCATTGCTTGCAGTGGTGATACTGCTTGCAGGCCTTATAGCTTCATTTATCGTGTCGGATATTATTTTCCGCATAAGAAAGCGTCCTCGTGACAGACAAATGCTGAAGGGAGCGATGCAGGCGTGAGGGCGTCAACGCTCGCCTTTCAGCATACGGTCTATAGATGCAGATGAGATTTTTATCGTTGTTACAAAAGACGCTGTAAGTACACAAGCAAACATAAACATACAGGATACCGCACCTGCGATAAGCTGAACAGTGCTTATAATCTGCACAGATAAATCAAAATAGCTTTCAAGCCATATGTTATACATGGCATTTACACCGACCGACAGCAGAAATCCGGCTATACCCGAAACAAAAACAGCAAGAACCGTTTCCGCAAGAGTTATTCCGTACACATCCGTTTTTGTGGCTCCGAGCGCTCTCATCACAGCTATTCTCTGTGCGGTGTCCGAATAATACAGCAAAAGTGCGGATGCCGCCGACAGCAGCATTGAAACACATATAAGCGGCAGTATAACAATCAGAATCTTTTCGATAAAGGTACTTACTCTGTCTATTCTTGAATATATCATAAGATCGCGTCCGACAGTTGCGTGAATACCGTTTTTTTCGGCTTGCTCACACGCTTCAAGCGCTTTCTGAAAGCTGTCATAATACAGATTTACTGTGGCATCGCTGTAGCAGAGTTTTGTTTTTTCGGCGGCGCTTTTTGTAATCATCATCGAGCTTTGTTCGAACACGCTTGCGGCAGCCTCACTGCTTGCTATTCCGCAAACGGTAAACCCGTCAAGATATATTTCACCGTTGTCGGTACGTTTCAGTGAAACACGATTGCCTGTCAGCCTTTCCATTTCCTCACGGGTAAATCCCAGTTCGGACAGAAAATCTTCCGAAATAACGACCTCGTCATCGCCGCTTATGTTTCTGCCGTACAAAAAGATCTGTTTGTCGGGATAGTTGTGTTCAAAGCCGATGCGCTGATTTTCCGAAATCACATCATACCGCATATCTACCGCAAGAATATGCTTGTACTGCCGCATCATATCCACAGACGCAGTTTTTTTCATATCGTCACCGCAGATAAGCGTTATATCCTTCACCAGATGGTCTTCACTGTAATTTGACTGTGATATGGAATTCAGATATTCGCTTGTCGTATATATATCGTATTGATAACCGACGTTGCAGGAGATTACTTCTGACACGGCGGTTATTTTTGATATAATATCGTCCGCAGTATCCTCTGCCTGCTTTGCGGTATCGGAATATGGAAACACCGTTGCACACGCCTGATCTATATGCTTGTACTGTATATCCGATAATTCATCGGTAACTGCCGACACAAAAACAGCCGCAGAGCAACACAGCAGCACAACAGTCAAAACGCTTACAGCCACCCTCAGCATAATACGCTTGTGTCCGGTCAGATTCTTCATTGCCAGCTTTAATATATCGGTTATTTTCATCTTACGCCTTTCTGTTATCTGTCATATTCTCTTACCGTGTCAGAGAGGTTTATTCCGCTCAGCGTGCGGAATTTGCAATAAAGCATAACCGCAAGTACGGCTATAAACAAGAGAGCGAATGCCGATATGCCCACAATGCCGCTTGCTGTTTCCAAAGCCACCTCAAAACAAAGCAGGCTTTTTGTCAGGGATGAAACATAGGAAAACAGCAGGTGCATCAGCAAAAATCCGATTGCAGCGCCGAGCAGCAGTGATGAAAAATAAGGGATAAAATATATTGCGTATACGTTGTTTTTTTTCGCCCCCAACAGTATGAAATTTGTCATTATATGCGAGCGTTTCGCTATTGTTACCGAAAATGTATTTAAAACAGAAAAGAAAGCTATCCCTGCAAACAAAACAGCCAGCCCGATAAAAAGTATGTACGCATAGTTAATAGCGGTTATACCCATTTCAAACGCACTTGCATCTATATCAAACCCGTTTTGCCTTGCCGCCGTGACCGTTTTGTCATATTGGTGCATGCTGTTTATCGTGCATGAAAAAACGCTGTCAATCTGTCGGTTATTTGCAACCGCACTGTCGTAATATGAATTAAACGGAACGATAACGGGATACGCAAAAAATGTGTTCTCTCCGCTGTATATTCCTGCTATCGTGTATTCCTTTATCGTTTTTTCTTTACTTTTAACACTCAGCTTATCACCGACGGCAAGCGATTCCGAAAGGGCTATATATTCATCTATCCACATACTGTCAGATCCCGGAGTATCGAAACACGGTTTTATATCCTCACCGCCGATCATTTCACAGTCGAAGCCTGAGAACTCGCTAAGCAGCTCATCAATGAAGTACAGCGGAAGATTTTGCAGAAGCCCGATTTTCTTTCCGCTGTCAGACACATATATACCGGCATCATAATCCGCCGACGACAGATGTACAGCTTTATCAAAGCCGCACTCCGACAGTTTGTCCTTAACACCGGCAGTATAACCGCAGGTTACAATGAATTCGTGTCCTCCCTGCGTCTGTTTATCAAGATAATCGTAATAATCCCGCCGTAAATTCACTGCTGTCAGAAACAGACAGGACGCAACCGCAGAAACTATCGCAAACATAAGTGCGGTAATAATAAGATAAGGCAGACACTTTTTTCCTTCTCTTACAGCTAGCCTTATTTCATCGTATAATTTCATCGCTTACCACCATACCGTCACTGAGCGTAATTATTCTGTCGCACAACCGTGCGTCTGTCTTGCTGTGAGTGACCATCACCACAAGAGTATCTTCATCGACAAGCCCACGCAACAGTTCCATTATGCTTTCACTGTTACGGCTGTCCAGATTTCCGCAAGGCTCATCCGCAAGTATTACATCAGGCGAATGAACAAGCGCCCTTGCAATAGCCACCCTCTGCTTTTCTCCGCCCGACAGCTTGTTGCACTTGGTTCTCAGCTTATCATCAAGCCCCACCCGTGCGACCGCTTTCCTGATCATATCGTCACGCTGTGATCCCGGCACTTTGTTTATTATAAGCGGAAGCTCGATATTGTCATATACCGTGTAGCAATCAATGATATGAAACGCCTGAAAAACAAATCCCACAGTTTTACTGCGGTAAGTGCTAAGCTGTTCTTCCGACAGACCTGCTATATTTTTTCCGTTCGCTATGACCTTTCCGCCGGTTGCGCTGTCTATCGCTCCGAGTATATTTAAAAGCGTTGATTTTCCGCTCCCCGACTCGCCGACAATTGCCACCATCTGACCCTTGCTTATATCAAGATTTACATCCCTCAGAGCATAGCACACTCCGTCACCGTCAGCATAGCTTTTATTAAGATTTTCCGTCCGGTACATTATACCGCCCATAAGTTATCCCTCCGATACCAAAAACGGCACACCGTGTATATTAAGTGTGCCGTAATTGTTACTGTGCAATTTTATATGTTTTATTCAGAAACGTCACGCTCTGTTTGTCGCCTCCGAGCTGCATCGGAATCACAAATTCAGCGGAATCGGAGCTATCGGACTGCAGAACGTTAAACCAAATCTCATTCGTATCCTTATCAAAATGATATGTATAAGCATCGTCAAGCCTTTCGGCAAGAGCCGTCTTATCTTCTATCATATCACCGACAAGGTCTTTTGCGAGCACTTCAAAATCATATCCGACAAATCTGAAGCTGTTGTCCTCGTTAAAGCTGATGTATTGCTTTGATTTGTCTGCGTCAAGATAGTAGTTTCCCTGCACCGCACCAGGCTCGCCTGACTTGTCAGATCCGCTCTTATCGGCACAGGCGCATACGGAAATTGCGGTCATTGTGACAAGCATCAGTACCACCACAGCTTTTTTAAAACGGTTTTTAATTTTCATCGGTCGAATCGCTCCTTTTAATAGTATCGTTAATAGTATCGCATTCGGCTTTCAAGTAAAATACAGGCAAAATATCCCTGTAAAATAAATTATAGCATATAAGTTATTTTTTGTCAACTAGTCTAAATTTCGCCGTAAACCGCTCAAATGCGGAGCTGAATTTTCAGTCTGTCTCTTGACAAATAAAGTAAGCTGTGTTATAATCCGCTTGTATCGGAAGTTCCGATATTCTAAATTCAAAATGAAAGGACCGAATGCAATGCGTACAAATTCCTGATAAGAGCAGAACGAAATACCCTTATAGCCTTTGCCGCCCTATATGATAATACGGGTGATGAAACGGGCTTGGTTTCGTGTCTGCAATGCAGGAATGTATTGCTGTCGGTCTTGTATTATGCCCTTTTTCGCCGTGTGTTTATGCGAAAATCGGGATAAAAAGCCGTGGGAGCGTATGTTCCTGCGGCTTTTTTGATACAGAAAGGGGTATGATATTATGTCTATAATCAGTGTAAACAATTTAACCTATTATTATGACGGCTGTGATGAAGCCGTGTACGAAAATGCGTCATTCACGCTTGACACAACGTGGAAAACGGGGCTTATCGGCAGGAACGGACGTGGCAAAACCACACTTCTGAAGCTGTTGACGGGCGAACTTGAAAACGGCGGTGCGGTAAACACAAAGGCAGAGTTCCTGTACTTTCCGTTTGATGTAGAGGACAAGAATATGAGCGGCAGTGAACTTATCGGGATAATCTGTCCTGAGATGCAGGAATGGGAGGTAATCCGTGAGCTGTCTTATATGGGTACGGACTGCGAAATTCTGTACAGACCGTTCAACACGCTGTCGGGCGGTGAACAGACAAGGCTTCTGCTGTGCCTGCTGTTTTTGCGTGACAACGCTTTCCTGCTGATAGACGAGCCGACCAACTGCCTTGACCTTGAAGCAAGAGAAGCGATAGGCGATTATCTTAAAGCAAAGAGCGGATTTATACTTGTGTCGCACGATCGTGACCTGCTCGACAAATGCACCGACCACATACTGTCACTGGGTCGCAGTGATACCGAAATAATAAACGGTAACTACAGCGTGTGGAAAGAGAACTTTGACAGAAAAGAAGCAAACGAACTTATGCGTGACAAGAAGCTGAAAAGCGAGATAGGGCATCTCAAAGCCGCCGCAGAGCGCAGTAAAAAGTGGGCTGACACAGCGGAAAGCAGAAAGATAGGGATCGACCCGACGAAAACGGAAAAATCGCTTGACAGGAGAGCTGTCGAGGGTGCTAAGGCGAAAGCTATGATGAAACGTATGAAGGCGGTGGAAAGCCGCAGGCAGACAGCTATAGATGAAAAATCGGAGCTTCTGAAAAACCGTGAATGCATTGATACGCTGAAAATACCGTCAATAAAGGCAAAATCGGCAACGGTGCTTTCGGTGCAGAATCTTGTGCCGTACTATTGCGACTATTGCGATAACGATAACAGCAACGCTTTATGCAAGCCTGTTTCATTTACGCTGTCCGACGGGGAAAGGCTGTGTCTGTCGGGCAAAAACGGCTGTGGAAAATCTACAATCCTTAAAATCATCGCAGGGGCGGATATAAGCTACAGCGGAAGTATAGCAAAAGCACCGGGACTTAAAATATCGGTATTACCGCAGGATACAAATGGGCTTTGCGGAACGCTTGACGAATTCTCGGAGCGGCTCGGTGTTGATGCCGAGCTTGTCCGTGCGATACTCGCAAAACTCGGATTTTCACGCAGGGAACTTATCGACCGGACGGAAAATCTCAGTGCCGGACAGAAAAAGAAGGTGCTTATAGCCGGCAGTCTGGCTACGCCTGCTAATCTCTATATATGGGATGAACCGCTGAACTTCGTCGATATTATTTCAAGGATACAGCTTGAGCGGCTGCTCGGTGCGAATACGCCGACAATGCTTCTTGCAGAGCATGACAGATATTTCTGCGAGAATACGGGGACTAAGAGGCTGTATATAACAAAAGGATAAACAAAAGGATAGGTATATAAGTAACGGCTTGCAAACGCAGGCCGTTACACATTTTACAAACTCTTTAAATTCTCTTGGTGATTAATTTTCTCTGACGGTGTTATAATCGGCTTGTACACAAGAGGTATAAATGAACAAATGAAAGGACATCATCATGAGAAACATGAAGACAGGAAAGAAAGTAATGGCAGGCACACTCGCCGCTATTATGGTATCAAGTGCGGCTATGACAGCTTATGCCGCTACAGAGCACTGGAATGACGGTTCGCAGGGAGCTACGACCGAATGGACACAGTGGAAAACAGACTGGGAAACAGTCAAGAACGATTACGAAAAGGTTTCGGTAAACATAGGCGCAGACGAAACACAGCTTGGCTTTGCGTGGTACTCAAAGACTGTTGAACAGCCTAAGGTAAGAATCGCAAAGAAAGAGGATATGAAGGACGCAACAGAGTTTACCGGCACACAAGTTTCAATAAACATTGAGGCTCTTGACGGTTATTTCTCTAACAAGGTAACCGTAAAGAATCTTGAAAAGGAAACGCAGTACTATTATCAGGTATTCAAAAACGGCGAATGGCAGAAGGTCGAAAGCGTAAAGACCGGCAACCCCGATTCGTTCTCATTCCTTTATGTAGGCGACCCCCAGATCGGTGCGTGCAAGAATCAGATAAGCAGTGAAAATGAAAAAATGAAGAATGAGATCGCCGCAAGGAATGACGCTTTCAACTGGAACAAGACACTTAATAACGCAATTACAGCTCACCCTGAGGTCAGCTTTATGTTAAGTGCAGGCGACCAGGTAAACTATGCCGACAGGGAATATGAATATGCCGGTTATCTTAACGCTTCGGCTCTCGCTTCTCTCCCGGTATCCACTACAATAGGCAACCACGACAGCGGATCATATCAGTATTCTTACCACTTCAACACGCCCAACTCATTCGACCTTGACGATACAACTTACGCTCTCGGACACACAAACGCAGGCACAGATTACTACTACACATACGGCGATGCACTGTTCATCGTAATCGACACGAACAACTACAACTGTGCTACTCACAGAAATGTAATCGAAAAGGCCGTAAACGAAAACAAGGACAAGAAGTGGAGAATCGTAATGTTCCACCAGGATATATACGGCTCCGGTCTTGACCACTCCGACTCTGACGGTATCATCTTAAGAACACAGCTTACTCCTATCTTTGACGAGTTCGACATTGACGTAGCTTTACAGGGTCACGATCACACATATTCAAGAAGCTATCAGTTAAGCGGTGACGGTAAAGAACATACGGCATTCGACAGAAGCAATGCCTACGGCGAGGATTATCTTACTCAGAACAACTGCTACACGATAAACTCAGACCTTGTTACTGGCACGATAGTTGACCCTTAGGGTACGGTATATATGGAGGCTAACTCAGCTACGGGTTCAAAGTACTATGAGCTTATCCCCGCACAGCAGGATTACATAGCTGAAAGAAGCCAGACTTGGACACCCAGCTACTCGGTAATCAATATGACAGAAACCGCAGTAACAATCACAACCTATGACGCAGATACAAACAAGGTGCTTGAAGGCTCATCTGCATACACAATTGTAAAGAAGGCTGATACAACCGCACTGAACGAGGCTGTCGAAGCCGCAAAGAAACAGCTTGAGGCTGACAAGTACACAGACGAAAGCGTTGCCAAGGTAAACGAGGCTATCAAGAATGCCGAAACGATCATCGCAGACAATCAGTCTACAAGCGACAAGATTGCAGAAGCTACAGCTTATCTCAACGAAGCGGTTGCCGCTCTTAAAGCAAAGCCCGAAGAACCCGCAGATGACGATACAAGCTCAGATGTAAGCAAGCCTGACGACACAAGCAAGCCTGATGACACAAGCAAGCCTGACGACAACATCACAAACCCCAACACAGGTAATATGGTATCGGTTGCTCCCTTTGCCACTCTCTCGGTACTCAGTGCAATCGCTCTGGCAGGTATGGTAGTACCCGAGGCTATCAAGAATAAGAAATCTTCCAAGTAAACACATAAAATAACGGAAGTCCCCACTGTGTAAAAGCGGTGGGGATAACCGTATTCAGAAAGATATGATAAAGATGAATAAGCTGAATTTGACAAAAGGTAAAATCATAGGATATATAATAGCGCTTGTCGGTATTGCATTAAGTGCGGTGCTTATTGTATTGCTCAACTCATTCGACAAGGTGGAGCTTGTATCGACATACAACAGGACGTTTGAAAAAGCAACCGTAACAAAAATCACCAAGGATAACCTTGAGGAAGACGGCGAGCGGTACGGCGATCAGGAGGTAGTTCTAAAGATAAAGACGGGAAGCTATGCAGGCAAGGAGCTGAGTGCGATAAGCCCTAACGGAAATCTTTTCGGTGCGCCGTGTACGGTAGGTCTTGACGTAGTAGCCATAGTCAGCGCCAATGATGGCGGAGAGCCTGTTGTGACTGTTTACAGCCGTGACAGAGAATATGTTGTATATGCCTTTGTTGCGCTGTTTGTAATCATGCTGTGGCTGGTGGGCGGTAAAAAAGGCATAAAATCTGCGGTATGTCTTGCTCTTACATTCGTGCTGACGATTTTCGTTTACTTTCCGCTTGTATACAGAGGCTTTTCGCCGTTCTGGGCGGCGGCGATTATATGCGTCCTGTCTACCGTCATAACGATATTCTTTGTTGCGGGAGCGAATGTGAAATCTGTCAGTGCTATCGCAGGAACGGCATTCGGAGTGCTGGTGGCAGGCGTGCTGGCTCTGATATTCGGTCAACTTGCCGGAATCAACGGTTATAATGTATCCGAAGTAGAAAGTCTGCTGTTTATCGGGCAGAATATACCTATAAATATAGGTGGACTTTTATTCTCGGGTATTCTCATATCAACACTCGGCGCAGTAATGGACGTGGGAATGTCGCTTGCGTCAACTATAGATGAAATACACGAAAAGAAGCCGGAGCTCAGCGTATCGGAGCTTTTCAGGAGCGGTATAAATGTCGGCAGGGATATGATGGGTACAATGTCCAACACGCTGATACTTGCGTTTGTCGGCGGCTCGATAGTCACGCTGATGATTGACTACTGCTACGATCTTTCGTATTATCAGCTTATAAACTCGAACAATATCTGCATCGAGATAATGCAGGGAATATCCGGTACTATAGGAATTGTGCTGACCGTGCCGTTTACATCGCTGCTTACGGCGGTTATGATAAAGAAGTATCATAAGAAGAATGAACAGACAAAGGACAGCGGTTCAGGAGAATAAGAAAAAGCCACAGGGAATAATCTCTGTGGCTTTGATTTATTTATGGACGTTTACGCTTTTTTCTCGCTTGTCTGTCTGAACATCATATTTATAACTCCCGTCTTTGCGAGGGCGAACATAAGAACGGACGCTATGAGCGCACCGCCTACCGTGCTTACGCCGAAGGGGATAACGTAGGTGAATAAAGCCGCCTCTTTGCCCATTACAAATGTGGCAATGGGGAAAGCCGCCATAGCGCCGAGGATACCTGTGCCGATTATCTCACCGAGGAAAGCTATCGGAACACGCTTAGCAAATGACCATTTCGGGAAAATGTATCTGAAAGCAAGTCCGCAGCAGAGTGCGCCTACCATACTTCCGGGGAAAGCAAGCAGTGTGCCTGTACCCATTATAAGTCTTATAAGCGATGTGACAAATGCCATTCCCACAGCGTACCACGGTCCGAGCAGTGTGCCTGCTATCACGTTTACCATATGCTGAATGGGGAAACACTTTGACGCTCCTATCGGGATTGAAAATCCGCTCAACACTACCGCCAATGCGATGAGAACGCCTGAAATTGCGAGTTTCTGAATACTTACCTTTTTATTCATACAAAAATACCTCTTTTCTTTTGTCCGTCAAAAAAGCTCCCACACTGTCTGCGGGAGCCGATGTTTTTATGCGCACTAAAACAACCGTTCCCTACGTTGGCATTATCCAAATCAGGTTCAAAGGTCGGAATTGCAATTCCCTCTCAGCCCGTTCACGAGCTCCCTTGCTTTATAGATGTTAAAATCGTATAGGATCTGTCTGACAGACACAGTATATAACACATTTGCGGCGGTGTCAATGCTGTTTTTGAGATACCATTGTTATGTATATGTCAAAATATTCCATTTGTAACATACAAGTGCAAATACGCATAAAATGTACCGTAAAGCCGAAAAAACACGAATGAAAGGAGCAAAACGAATATGAATAAGGATGGATTTTTCTGCTGCACTGAAAGTGACGGCAGTATTCCTGTAAAAAAGAAGGCAGGATATGCTTACGCACCGTTCCAGCGGCTCGGAAAACTGTACGATCCTGAAACGGCAATGAGAGCGGGAACTGTCTTCCCCGAACTTAACATTACGTTGGATGAATATGAAAGGGGGCTTTACAATGGCGTATAATATGCCGTCAAGAGCTTCTCAGCTGTTAAGACAGCTGTCTGCCGCTGACTTCTATGCACAGGACTTAAAGCTGTTCCTCGACACCCACCCGGACGATAAAAAGGCTCTCGAACTGTACCGTGAGGCAGTGAAGCAGACAGAAGCGTGCCGTTGTGCGTTTGAGAACGAATTCTATCCGCTGAGAGCCTCGTGTGCAGGAAAAGATTGCGGTTGGGACTGGCTGAGCGGTCAGTGGATATTATAAGGAGGGCTTATGTTTATATTTGAAAAAAGGACGCAGGTACCTGTCGTCATCAAAAACCGCAATCCGAAGCTCGCAAGCTATATCCTGTCGCAGTACGGCGGACCGGACGGAGAGCTTGGTGCGGCTCTTAGGTATCTGTCACAGCGGTTTGCACAGACAGACAAGAGGGCAATTGCAACACTGACCGATATAGGTGTATCGGTTCAGGAATGATCCCGTAAAACTACAAAATCAAATACTTTCTTTTAATTGACTTTTAACTTTGTCGGTGATATAATTATGTAGAAATTTAAAGGATTCTGTCGAAAGACGGAGGTAGGGGCTATGGGAGCTTTAACAGACGCATTGAAAAATTTCGGACCATTCGTTTCACCGCTTATATTTACCTTGTTCCCGGTGTGCCTTACCCTTCTTATCATATCGGTGGTATGGTCGAGGAAGATACTGAAAAGTATGAGCGTAAACAACGAAATCGACTATAAGAACACCTCGTTCAACTGGATAAACTTCTGCTACTCTGCTTTTATTGCGCTTGTATCAATATTTCCTCTGCTGGGTATGCTCGGAACGGTGCTTGCGTTATTGTCGCTTGATATAACGGGCGGAGCAACACAGGAACTGAAAGCAAACTTCTTCTTAGCGCTTGACACTACCGCATGGGGTCTTGTGTTCTCGATTTTTTTCAAGGTGCTGAATTCGGTTTTTCAGACAACGGTAGAATCGGCGATTGAAAAAATTGATATTCTCGTAAAAAGCCACTACACCAAAAAGGGAAGCAGTAAACAATGAAGAAACGACAGATAATCCTCGACTTCACTTCTCTGCTTGATGTTATAATGATTATCCTGTTCTTCTTTATAATCTTCAGCAATCTGGAAACGGACAATCTGAAGAAAGATCTTGAAGATAAACAGCAGCAGGTGAGCGCCGAGCTGGAAAAAGCAAAAGCGAAAAACGACAAGGCGGACGAGCTTCTCGGTGAAGCGCAGGAGAAAAACGAGCAGGCGGACAAACGGCTTGAAGAAGCCGATTCTGCTGTTGACAGAAGCGGCGAAAACACAGATGCGATAATGGATTTCAGCGAGAACAAGAACCTTAAGCTGCATCTTGATATGAGCGGTGAGAACGGCTGGACGCTGAAATTTGCCAAAGGCGAAGAAATAGTTAAGGAAATACCCAAATCCGATATAAGCATAATGACCGATGAAGTGCGGGAGCTGTTCAAAGAGCAGGGCTACACCGCCGATAATACTATTCTTATAGAGTTTTCGTATGACGCTACAGAAAGCGGAACTACTTCGGCATATCTTGACACTATGAAAATAATAAACACGATGAAAAGCGAATATACGCATCTATTCTACTCGGAAACCGATGTTTCGGTTTTTGCAAGCTGACACGAAGGAGCTTAAATGAAAAAGATAAATAATAAAGGTGCAGTACCTGTAGGGCTTATAATATTATTAGTTGTTGCCGCTCTGGCGGTTGTTGCGGTATTTGCGTTCAAGGGCTTCGGCTTTGGCGGCGGAAACGGCGACGGCGAAGGCTCAGGCATTGCGGATAACTCAAACACCGTATCGGTTGTAGAGGAGCTTGAATATATCAATGTTACCGTGTCAGGCAACGAATACATATACGATAACAAAAAGGTTACCCTTGACGAGCTTATCGACAGCATAAAGTCGCTCGATAAGAATCTGCCCGTAAAGATAGCCGATGAAGGCTCATCTCTTAAGGCGTACAAAGCTCTTAAAGCCAAACTGTCGGAAAACAGCATCAGCTTTATCGAGGCACAGTAAAAGAGGTGCAATATGAAAAAGTTTATTATTGTGATACTCCTGCTTGCCGTATGCGGCGCTTTGGTATATTTCGGCTATCCCGAAATCAGCAAGCTGATAAACGGCGAACAAACGGTAACGTCTTCCGAAGCAAATACGGCATCTGACATAAGCAGTGCGGATAATTCATCAAAAGCGCAGACAAGCAACATATCCGCCGAGGGCGGAAATCCGGGCAACACCGACAGCTTTGCGCTGGAGATAACTATTTCAGAGGATAAGTATTTTGTTAATAATCACGAAATCGGAATCGAAGAATTAAAATCGGAAATAGACGGACTTGAAGCCGGTGCAACAATAAAAATAAACGATGAAAAATCTTCGCTTAAAGCATTCAACGCCGTCAAGGACTATCTTGACGAAAAGAAGATCGCATACAGCGTCAGCAACCGATAAATCAAAACCACGCGTTGAACGCGTGGTATGCACTTGCCCTTCAAGGGCATAATACCGGCTTGTGCCTGAAGGCACACTGAAAAGTCTGGCAACCGCATCTCATTTACAGCAGCCACTCAAGTGGCTGTTTCTTTTTGCTTACTGGTTCTTGCTACCCGTAAACGGGTCAATATACTCTTTCAGTGTTATTTGATCGTTTGCTATATCTTCTGTAAGTTGGTTTCTTATGTATTCTTCTATTGCCTTTTTGTTCTTTCCTACTGTATCTACGTAATATCCTCTGCACCAGAAATGCCGATTTCCATACTTGTATTTCAAATTTGCATGCCTATCAAATATCATCAATGAGCTCTTTCCTTTTAGATACCCCATAAACTGCGCTACACTTATGTTCGGTGGTATTTCCACCAACATATGTATGTGATCCGGGCATGCTTCTGCTTCGATTATATTCACTTTTTTCTGTTCACATAATGTTCGCAGTATTTTCCCTATATCTGCTTTCAACTGTCCGTACACTACCTGCCTTCGGTATTTCGGTGCGAATACTATGTGATACTTGCAATTCCACTTTGAATGTGATAAACTATGATTGTCATTCATTTGACAGTCCTCCTTTTGATATTCATGTGGTTGCCAAACCCACTTCTATTATATCATAGGAGGGCTTTTCACTAAAGTCTTTTATTCCACCGCTTCAAGCGGTGGTTTATTTTTGCTAAAGCTACAACTGAAATCCGACAGCAAGTAACGCCGTCGGATTCTTTTACTTCTTCCCTTTTATCTTATCCCAATACGCCTTTGACTGCTGTTCGAATTTGTTATCGCCGAACGTATAATAAACCCTGTCCTTTATAGCGTCGGGCAGATACTGCTGTTTTACATAATGATCCGGATAGTCGTGCGGATAAAGATAATGCTGACCCTTCACCGCATTGCCCTCTCCGTCATAATGCTTGTTCTGAAGCTGTCGGGGTATATCTCCTGTTTTGCCGTCCTCAACATCCTGCATAGCGGCATTTATACCGAGATACGCACTGTTGGACTTCGGCGATGTCGCAAGCAGAACGACCGCTTCACCCAGCGGTATCCTCGCCTCAGGAAGCCCAAGCTGTAACGCACTGTCAACGCAAGCCTTCACTATCGGCACCGCCATAGGATACGCAAGCCCTATATCCTCGCTTGCTATAACAAGAAGCCGCCTGCAAAGCGAGGTAATATCCCCTGCCGCAAGCAAACGTGCCGCATAATGAAGCGCCGCATTTTCGTCCGAGCCTCTTATCGACTTCTGCAGCCCGGACAGAATATCATAATGATGATCGCCGTCACGGTCGTAGTTCATACTGCTCTTCTGCGTAAGCAGCTTGGCGGTTTCCATCGTCACCGTATCGCCCTCGCTCGAAAGACAGCAAAGCTCTACGGTATTCGCCGCCTTTCTCACATCGCCGCCGCAGCCGTAAGCAATATGGCTTACAACGCCTTCCTCAAGCGTGAACTGCGTGTGCATCTCCTCGCCCATAAGCCTGAATGCACGTTCCACCGCAGGAAGTATATCCTCCGCCGTCACCTGCTTGAATTCAAACACGGTACAGCGTGAAAGAACGGCACTGTATACATAGAAATACGGATTCTCCGTCGTAGATGCAATCAGCGTTATTTCTCCGCTCTCGATATATTCGAGCAGTGTCTGCTGCTGCTTTTTGTTAAGATATTGTATCTCATCAAGGAATAGCAGAATTCCGCCTGCCGCACCGAATGTCCCTAAATTCGCAACAACGTCTTTTATGTCCGATGTCGATGCCTGCGTACCGTTCAGCCTGTACAGGCTCATACTTGTTTTTTGGGCGATAATATTCGCCACCGTGGTTTTGCCCACTCCCGACGGCCCGTAGAATATCATATTGGGTATCTTTCCCCTGCTGATGATATTGTAAAGCGGTTTTCCCTGCGCTAAGATGTGCCTTTGTCCCACAACCTCATCAAGCGTTGAAGGACGTATTCTGTCTGCTAACGGCATAATTCATCTCCTGTAAAATATAAGCCTCCGCCCGTCACAGAGCGGAGGCTGAAATATCATATTACCTTATCAGTCGTTCTTGTGCTTTTCAAGTAAAGCGCTTATCTTCTGGTGAGGATCAATTACCTTGCTGATAGACATATCGTGGTTAAGAGCCATAATCAGATATGACAGATACTTCGACACGTCAACCTCGCAGAACCATTCCCTGCTGAGCAGTTCGGGCGTTCTGTAGGAAAGGTTTGTACCGAACACATAATCGATTTTGCCATCGGCATAAGCCTTGTCAAACGCTTCAAGACCGTTTGTAAAGATAGGATATGTCGCATATGCAAAAATTCTCTTTGCGTTACGCTTCTTAAGCTCGATAGCAATATCAAGCATAGATTCGCCCGATGAAATAATATCGTCCGCAATGAACACATCCTTGCCCTCGACCGAGTTACCGAGATATTCGTGAGCTACGATAGGGTTACGACCGTTCACTATCCGCGAATAGTCACGTCTTTTATAGAACATACCGAGATCTACACCCAGTACAGATGAATAGTACATATTTCTGTTGAGCGCACCTTCATCGGGGCTGACAACCATAAAATGATCCATATCCATCGTATTGGCAAGGAAGTTGGGGGTATCGTCCTCCTGGTTTCCATAGTACTGGTGCATGGAGATATAGTCTACG
>OKTE01000264.1_pt1 | contig 31232 bp, 32 predicted proteins | sample 1606151 | NCBI WGS metagenome assembly OKTE01 (sample SAMEA3879527, study PRJEB24766) | human gut metagenome | biome: human-associated habitat; feature: feces | place: USA | collected 1985/1987 | reverse complement strand
ACACTGTCACCGGGATTCGCCTCTTTATAGCCTTTTTTCGTGGCTTCCTTGATGAGCAGAACGCCGGAACGCTCTGCTCTATGATTGGACAGCGTTGTCTGACCGTAACGGGCAGTGAGACAGCGGGCGGCCTCCGTTTGTCTCGCCTCCCCTGCACATAGATCCACAAAGGGTCTGTCCTGCGGAATGATATACAATCCTGTTTTGCCGCCCACACCTCCAGCGCCGGCAGTCTGCGTGCAGGCTATTCCGTCTGCGTCGTAGACACGGGAGCCTTGCGAGCCTCCGAGGACTTGTATAAGAGCTTTTCCACCTGTGCCGAAGACAGGAAATATTTTTCCGGCGCATCGGGGATCAAGATAGCAGATAAGGAACAGCCGCCTTCTGGATTGCGGGACTCCAAAATGTTTGCTGTTAAGCACCATCCATTCCACGCGGTACCCCAGGTCATTAAGCGTGGCGAGGATGACAGAAAACGTCCGGCCTTTGTCATGCGACAGCAGTCCCGGAACGTTTTCGAGCAGAAGATACGAAGGTCGTTTGGATTGAGCCAATCGGGCAATTTCAAAGAAGAGAGTGCCGCGGGTATCGTCAAAGCCCCTTCTTCTGCCAGCGATTGAAAATGCCTGACAAGGGAATCCTCCGCACAGAAGGTCGAAGTCCGGCAGATCTGCGGGGTCGATTTTTGTGGCATCGGGATAATATCGTTCCTCCTTTCCCGGCTCATAAATGGCCTCATAGCTGGCATTGGCGTATTTGTCGATCTCGCAGTGTCCTACGCACTTGAAACCGCCCGCGCGGGTCAATCCCGTGCGGAAGCCGCCGATGCCGGCGAACATATCAAAATATCGGATCAGGTCATCTCATCTCCTTCCTGCAGGGCAAGCAAAAAGCCGAGGACGCTTTCATCTACATCCCCGGCTCTGACGCTATCCTGCGCTTCTTCTTTGGTAAGCTGCGCACCCCGCAGTTCCTGCCGGATGGTCTGGCGAACGGCATCCAGCAGTTCCTGCTGCCCTTTATACTCACAGACCATGCGGCAGACCGCGGCGGTACGCTGTCCTGCGGGGATCTCCGTCAGCTTCTTCCACGCCCTGCGCTGTATGGGTGAGGACATGGAAAAGGACAGATTGATCCGTTTTTTGTTACTGCTCATCGTTCTTGGAGAGCCGCTCTGCCAGCCGCTCATAGCCTTTGGCGTTGAGGGACACATCGTCAAGGATGACTGGGCGGCAAAGGCCGTCCGCAGCGGATACATTCCGCTTCAGTAGCGCCGCGCCGCCGCCCAGAAAAACAGCAGGCATGGCGCGGGTATCCAGTCCGCTCTCCGTAATGGCGGAGAGCAGGCGATGGACATAGGCGTCTGCCTGCCGGTCAATAATCTTTCTGGCATCCTCGTTGATATGGACAGCATCGCCGCGCAGCACGCTTTCCATCTGCGCCGCCGTCATAGACAGACCCAGTGTGCTGCGGATCTGCTCGCCGATCTCATCCAGACAGCGGATCATACCGAGTTCCAGACTGCGGCAGGTAGACGCATTGGGGATACGATTGTCCAGGCGCATCAGATCCACTGTCCAACCGCCAATGTCTGCAACGATCACAGACGGCTCGTCCAGCAGGATGCTCTGGGTCAAAACCGCGGCATAGCCCTGTGGGAACAGTGACACCTTGCGGATGGCGATGGAGTATTCCTGTCCTTCATAGCGGAAACTCACCGTTCTCCCATCCCGGAGCAGATACTCCCGGAATGCGTTTTTCTCCCGCCCGAAGCTGGTGAGAGGCAGTCCGGCCGCAAGATGGATCTCCGCCGCAGGCTCCGCATGACGGAAGGAGAGTTCCTTTGCGATGGCCGCCAGCGTGAGGAGGTAATAATCCTCTGTCTGCGTTTTGTTCTTCTGCAGCGCCTGACGCCCACTGCCCACCACATAGAATTTTCCGCCGTATTCCAGCACGTCCTTCAGCGTATATGGCTCATGCTCATATGCCACCAGACCGGAGGGGAACGAGAAATGGGCCGTTTTCATAGCGGCATAGCCGTGGTCGACACCGACAATCATGGACTCGCTCATCTTGCCTCACCTCCACGGCTGCGTTTCTTCTTATTTGATGTCTGGCGCCGGTCATAGTCCTTTCCGGCATGGATCAGATCCCGGATCTCCTTCAGCTGCAGGTTCCAGCGCGTTTGACCGTCCCACTCCGGATGCTTCGCGCAGAGCCGGGGCAGATATTTCTTCAGATCCGCACCCTCTCTGGGAAACTCGATGCCGCCCTTATAGACGATATCCTGTTCCAGCTTCATCAAAAGCGCTTCATATGCGCTCCAATCTGTCTGATCATAGGCGCTTTTCCCGGTGAGCTGCTCATAGGCATAGTCCCCGACATAGCTCAACTGCTCAAAGCGGCAATCTCTGTAGGGAACGACATCCGCAAGGCTGTCCGGGTCTGCCAGCGCGGCAAAATAGACCTCGCGCCCCTGCGCGATGAGCCAGGCGCGAAAATCGATAAACCCATCATCGCTGCAGCCGTATTCCTTCATGATCCCTGCCGCGTCCCACAAGCCGAACTTGTCCGCGAGATCTTCATAGGCGTGGATGATGTCGTGGAAATTCTGTGCCTGCGTGGGGCCCATAGAAACCAGCCGGTCTTTCAGATAGGCCAGCATGGCGTCCATATCCTGCCCGCAGGCGTTTTTTGCCTCATGGATCAGGTCCCAGAAGGATTCTTTGTTGATCTCTGAGATCGGTTCCTTCACATTCTTCATCTCCTTCCCAATACGTTTTTTGATGTGCGCTGCCGCACCCGCGCAGATCTTTTGATAAAATGTGCGATACTCCGGTGTGGTCTTATCCACTTCACCGAGAATCGCCCGCTCATAGGGCGTGCCGGGGACGATCTCCCAGGTAACGGTCCCAAAGTATGCCGCTTCCAGATACCGCAGCAGCGTGTGTCCGTCTGCCATCTCAAACATTCCCCGGTTATCCTCATAGGGAAATTCCTCATAGACCTTGAGCCCGGTGACTTCTTCCGCGGCGGCATACAGCGAGAAACCGTCTGTGTCCAGCGCTGGCACAAGCTGCGCGTACTGTTCCTCCGGGGAAAGGTTCTCTTCACGCTGCTCCATCTGACCACTCCTTTCTTATCCAACCCGCGAAACGCTCTAAAAAGTGAACGCGCCCGCGCACCTTCCCGGCAGACACATCCAGCCCATTCATCTGCGCCTGAATGCGGCGCTGAATGGCTTTCAGCTTCTGCGGGTCATTGCAGCAATCCACGATGACATACTCGCCGCCGCTGGTGGAAAGGATTTCCCGCTTGCCGTTCTCGTCCCGGATGCCGGACAGAAGCCGCTGTCCCAAACGCTTTCGATAGGCGTCCTGAAGCGCGTCCATATCTCCGCAGACATCATGCTTTTTCAAGATCTCCGCGATCTCACAGGAAGTGATCTTCGTTTCGGCAGACAGCTTTTGCAAAATCTCCGCCTGCGCGTCAGGCGGGATTCCCGTCCGGCTGGGCATCGTTTTCTTCACTTTCTGCATCGGCACACCTCCAATCCGCGGGCAGGATTTTCTGCTCGATGATATCCGCAATCGTCCGGAACACCTCCGCCAGCTCACGGGATTCCTTCACGGTATCCTGCATTTCCTCCGGGGTCATCCGCGTCCCGTCCGTCCAGCAGCGGACATTTTCCTCGGACGGTGTCAGCAGGACGGCTTTTTCATACGCTTTACAGAAAAGCGCCGCGATTTTTCCTTTCCGGTCGATCTCGGCATCCTGCTTTTTCAGTTCTTTTTTCGCTTTTTCGTATTCCAGCGCTTCGGCGGCCGCCTGCTCCCGCTGCTCTTCCGGAAGATCCTGAAGCTGCCGGGTCAGGTCATAACCCTTGTTGATGGAAAGTTCCTTCTTATCCAGAGCCTCCTTGATGACCTCCGGGGCGTTCTCATCGATCTGCATGACCTTGCCCATGGTGCGCTCACCCAGACCGACTGCTTCTGCCAGCTCCTTGCGGGTGTCCACAGTATCGGAACTTTCCGGCAACGTTGCCGAAAGGTCTGTGCGTGTCCCTTGGTTTGCCCTGGCTTTTGCCTCGATCTCCGGCTTCAGCTTCAGGGCGATCTTGCCCAGCTCCCACTTTTCCAGATTGCGGCGTCCCTTCTGGGTATCCAGCGCCCACTGCTTGGCTTCCAGCAGATCCTCGAAGGAAAACACCGCCATCGTATAGGGCAGACCATGCTTTTCACACAGTGCCTGACGGTTGTGCCCGTCGATGATGACCATGTCCTCATTGACGATGATGGGGGAGTAACAGCCGTTTCGCAGCAGATCCTCTTCCAGAGCGGCAGACTGCTCCGCGCTCAAAGGCGGGAGCAGTTCGGCCATCTCCAGCAGGATCACAGGACTGCGCTCTGCGCTGGTGTATGTGATCCCGGTGTTTTTCATCAGGCGGCGTCCTCACTGGCGGACATATCCTCCACCGCCTGTGCCGCGTCCTCCGCCTTGCGGGGAGACAGGAATTCCACATCGCTGGCTTTGATGAGGAAACCGGGCTGGCGCTGGGGATCGTCCGCGAAGGTGATGGTCTCGAAATCGCCGGTGGCTGCCAGCTTACAGCCCTTCCACGCAAACGCCGCGCAGCGCTCCGCCAGAGGGCCGCGCACCTTGATGGAGATAAAATCGGTGAGCTTGTTGCCGTCCTTATCCTTATAGCGGCGGTCCGAAGCGATACGCAGGATGGCATAGGGTTTGCCGGTGGCCTCGTTCATCTTCAGTTCCACATCGTGGGTCAGATTGCCAATGGCAGTGATCTTCAGCATATTCAGTTCTCCTTTATTTGAGTGATTTTAGATTTGGATAAAAGTGCGGGTGGCCTGCTATCAGACCACCCGCAGGGGATACGATTTACTTGCTCCAGCTTTCGCTGTCACCAAGAATGGCGGTATGGGCGTTGGCAGCCTCCATGACTGCGTAGTACGCCCAATGCTTGCGGCTGACATCCGGGAAGGTATTCAGCTTGCGGAGATTGTCCGCGATGTAGTCCTCGTCCGCCTCACGTCCCAGCAGGCGGTTGACGATGGTGACCACCTCGGCGCGGTTGATCTCGCGGTCTGCGTGGAACGAGCCGTCCCCGTAGCCGTTGATCCATCCGTGGAGCGCAGCGTACTTGATGTATTCTGCCGCCCAATAGCCGGAAGAAACATCGTTGAAGCCGCTGAACTGCTCCATGATCTCAGCGTCGCCATCACCGTACACATCAAAGAAACGGACAGCCATCGTGGTAAATTCCGCGCGGGTAATGGCATCGTTGGGGGCAAAGATGGTCTTGCTCTTACCGTAGGTAATGCCGTTGTTGCTCAGATACTTCACATAGCCGCTATACCAGGCATGGGCGGGAATATCCGCAAATTTGGTATTTGCCGCGGTGGAAATAGTATCGCCGTTCTTCTCCGCCAGCAGGCGGGCGAAGATCGCGGCGGCTTCACTGCGGGTCATGCTGCGGCTGGGGCCAAAGGTGCCGTCCGTGTAGCCGACGATGTAAACGCCGTGGCGCTCGGTCTGCTCCACTTCGGGGACGGTCAGCTCACCGTTTTTGTCGGTCTTGCCTGCGGCAGACTGACCCAGATCACCCTTGACCGCAACATTTTTGCCCTGCTGGGGAGCCTTCTTGTGGTCGGTCACGATGACCGTCACCTGATGCTTAGCGTCCAGATCTGTGCCGTCCGGCAGCTTCACCGTGATATTGCCGGTCTTGCCGATGGACACTGCACTGCCGGAGATGGGGCGCTTCGTGTCCGTGCGGATGACCTTGACGGTCAGCGTCCAGCGGTCGCCGTCCGCGTCCTCATAGCCAGTAGTGACCTTGCCGTCCTCGTTGGTCTTACCGCTGCCGGTGGGGACGGTGATCTGACCTGCCTTGTCGGTCTTGCCGGAGGCGTAGTTGTCATTCTTATCCGTGACAGCGATGCTCATGTCCGGCACAGCGGACTTGTCCTTGACAAGCTGCACGGTCACGGTGGTCTGGTCGGCATAGTCCAGCAGGCGGCTGTTCGGCAGGCGGATGGAGATGCTGTTATCCTTGTGGAGCGCGACAGCGGCGTTTGCCACAGGATTTTTGGTGTCGGTATCGGTGACGGTCACAAGGTAGCCGCCCACAATGGCCTCACCCTTGCTGTCCGTGGTGCCGCTGTTGTAGATCTTCTCGATCTCTGCCGTTTCCAGCTCCTCTCCGCAGTTCTCGCACTCCTTGTGCTTACTGCCCTCGGAATCGGTAGTCGGCTCCTTGTCGATGATCCAGTCGCCGGGTTTATGACCGGCAGGCTCGGTGTAATCGGTCTTGTTTGTATCGCCGCAACGGGTGCAGGTGTTGGTGGTGTAGCCCATCTCCGTGCAGGTAGGGGGCGTCACTTCGCTCTTGTAGTCGTGGCCGAGCGCGTTTTTCAGCACAGCGCCACAGCGGGTACAGAGCTGAGGCTCCGTGCAGGTGGCAGGGTCGCCGGGGATATGACCGGCAGCCTCGTTGCCCTCGATGCGGTGATAGCCGCAGCGGGTGCAGCGGTATTCCATCACGCCCTCGCCGGTGCAGGTGGCGTTGGTGACGAGGGTTCCCTTATCCCAGCTATGGCCCAGGGAGTCCGTATAGTCTGTGACAAAGGAACTGCCGCAGCCATCGCAGCGGTGGATGGTCTTGCCGCCGCCCTCACAGGTCGCGGCGATTACATGGGATTCGTAGTTATGGGGCAGAACGGAAGTGATGTCCTCAATGTGACGATCGCCACAAACGGAGCACTCGCGGACGGTATAACCGGGGCTGGTACAGGTGGCGGCCACGGTATAGACCTCATAGCTGTGTTCGCCCTTGGGCGTGGCAGTCTGCTTCATTTGTCCGCAGCGGGAGCAGAGCTCCAGCAACTTGCCATCCGTTTCGCAGGTAGCGTCGCGGATGACGATGCCCTGCCATGCGTGGCCCAGAGAGTCCACATAGTCGCGCTTTTCGATTTTGCCGCACTCCATACAGAGGTAGCGGTCATAGCCAAGGGTGGTGCAGCCAGCCTTGGTGCTGTCCAGCAGAATATACTTGTGGTTTTCACCACAGCCCTTGTCGGTGCAGCAATTTCCATTGCAATTCTTGTTCTGGCAGCCGCAGTTGGGATCGCCGCAGCCGCAGGCACAAGAGTCGTCATCCTTGGTGGATTCGTCACGGAGCCAGACTTTTGCCACGCCGTTTTCGGTCATTTCCTTGCCCTTGTAGGTGTAGGTGATCTCGTAGTAGACCATGTACTGACCGGCTTCGGTGTAGTTGGGAGCCGAGGTCATGGTACAGCTGTCTGCGCTATTGCCATAGCGGATAGCGGTGCGGACGCCTGCTTCCGAGAGGTCACTGACCGTGATGGTGTGGGGCTTGCCGTCCACCACGCCGTAATAGTCTGCAATGACCGCCTTTGCCGCCGTGTAGTCATAGCGGGCGTAGTCGCACAGGCTGCATTTCTCTACCGTAGCGAAGCGTCCGTTTGCCGGCTGGGGCAGGACTTCCGTCACCATGCTGTGGCGCTCCAGCTTGCGGCTGACCGTATGATTGGTACCGTAGCAGAATGCGCAGTAGGTGCCGCCCTTGGTGGTAACAGTGTGATAGGTATCGTCCGTGTACTCGTAGGAAACGGTTTCGTCCAGTTCCTGCGTAAATGCGGCGGCACAGTCATACAGCCAGTAGACATTTTTCAGATAGCCGTACTCGCTTTTGCTCATATTTGTGTTGATGCCGCCGCAGGTTTCACAGACGGCTTTGGTGTAGTGATATCCGGTATAGGTGGCGTCCTTGCCAGGGATGCCGTCCATGGTATCACCCTTACCGACACCATCTACCATCGTGCCGTCCGAATATTTCACATTGCGGCTGAGTGCCGGCTGGCCATTGCGGGTATATTCGGGAACGCGGAACACCTCAAAGGATGTGGCTTTGCCGCACTCACCGCACTTGAAGGTTTCGCGGGTCACAACACTGTTGGCGTCCAGCTCATTGGTTCGACCGGATGCCTGCATCCAGTGCTCGGCAGGGTCGTGGTAGCTGTTCTGCTGGGCGGCAAAGGCGGTGGGGATCATGCCCACACACATGACCAGCGTCAGAAGCAGCGCCAGCGCTCTGCGGGAATAATGGTTCTGTTTCAGATTCATAGGTCCTCCTTATATTTTTTGTTTTTTATCCGCGTTGAAAACGATGTTCTTTTGACTATCGCCCCCTTTCCCGGCTGCAAAGCCGTTTTTGCAGGTATTCGTTCCAATCCTTGCCGCAGCGCGGTTTCTCCACGGTAACGGCATACCCCTGTAACTGATACTTTTCCTGTAATTGCTGGGCGGCTTTCTGCCCAGGCTCGTCCGCGTCCAGACACAGCGCAATACGGCGGATCTCCGGATGCGCCTGCAAATAGGTCTGCAGTGCGCCGTCATAGAGTCCGCACAGAGCAACGGCGTTGGTTGTGTCTCTGTGGAGCGTGAGGTAACTCATCAGATCGATGGGTGCCTCAAAGACAAGCACCAGATCTGACTGCGGATCGTGCGGGAGGGAGAAGCCTGTGTTTTTGTCGCTGCCGGGAGCGTCTCCCTTGAAGCCGGGGCTGTCCAGATCATAGGTACCACGCAGTCCCGCGTACTTTGCCTGTCCGGATTCATCCCTGCCGACGAAGACGCAGTTATGATGTACCGCATCCTCATACAGCAGACCGGCATTCAGAAATTGTCGGATCACCTGGGCAGCGATGCCCCGCTTACGGAGATAGGCGAAGACCCTGCGGTCATCCGCATTGCGGGGCGGCAGGGAAAACTCCTGTTTCTGGCTGATGGGTTTTGGCTCCGGAGCGGGTGCGTCTCTGGCTTTCCCGTGGAAGGTCAGAAGGTACTCCACCGCTTCCGGAAAGGATTTTCCGCAAAATTGCTGGAGAAAGGTGATGGCATCCCCGCCGGTATTCTGGGAATACCGGAACCAGGTACGCCGGTCCTTGATCCGCAGGCTGTCCATCTCCGCGGTAGTATGGAAGCGTCCCACGCGCTTGACCTGATAGCCGAGGTGGGAGAGCAGCTCCGGCAGGTCCGTTTCTCTGGCGATCTGCATTTCTGTGTCTGTGAAGCGATTTCTGATCTCGCTTGCCATGATGTGTGTCTCCTTTCTTTGATGAAACGCAAAAAGCCGCCCTGGGCATCTGATGATCTCAGATGCCCAGGGCGGCTTTCTCCATGTATGATTCGTTTTTTTACTTCGGCGTTTGCGGGCTTACGCGGCGCTTTCTTCTCAGGGGGTATCCGTGTCCGCTGGAGCGGTCACGTCGGCCACACGGGGCGCGACAGAGGGCTGTGTGGGGTTATAAAAAGAAGCAGGAAGTCTGTTTCCGAAGAAGCAGACCTCCTGCCTTATGTGCTGCTTATGACGCGCTGTCCAACGGGTTGGGGCGGTATCCATCCATAAGTTCATCATTTTCCATGATGAAGGGACGTGTCGTATCCTGTCCCCATGCGGTATCGTATTTTTCCATCAGATAATCGCTCAGTTCGGTTCTGTTCTGAATCTTCACCAGGCGGTACGGCTCCTGAAAGGCGACCTTTTCGATGAAGTACAGGCTTCCGTCCTCTGCCGGCAGTAATACGCCCACGTGCCCGATGAACAGCGTATTGTCCGTATCCGAAAATCGGTCATGGAGGACAACGGAGATCAGACGGGCGGAACTGTCCTCAAAGGAAATACCGCGTTCCGACCAGCCCGCCTGAAGCGCTTTGACCTGATCCGCTACCTCTGTGGTGTCTGCGGCCGTTACTGGCGCAAACAATGCGCAGAACTTGGACGTGCTGTCCCCGCAGAGAACGGCGGGATCTGCGGCCAGCGTTTCAAGATCCACAAAGAGGGAGTCCTCGCCCTGCGTTTCCGGCTGATCCGCTCCGGCGGTGACGAACTCACCGAACAGGCTGAAGGCTGTGATCCGGCAGTTATAGCCGGGGAAGCTGCCGTTCTTCTCCGTCCACAGCTCCTGCATCTCATAGGGGTCATATCTGGTCTCAGTGGGAGCGGCGCTCTCAAACCCGCCTGTCAGCCATTCGCTCTTGACGCTGGCATTGAACTGATCCACGCGGTCCAGCAACAGTTTCGTTCGGGTCTCATCCACATTGGCATCTGCAAGCGCTTCGGTGAGCAACTTGCGCGAGTCCGCGTCCGTCAGATTGGAGTACGTTACGGTTTCCAGCGGCGGCTGCGCTGAATCCGGCTCGGCTTGCTGCCCGCAGCCTGAGAGTGCCAAGAGGAGGAAGCTGACCACCAGAAGCGTGGTCAGGGAATTTCTTTTCAGTTTCATAATTGATTTTGCCTTTCCTTTCATCGATCCTTGCGGGACAAAGCTGAACCTGCCGCACGGAACACTTAATATGGTAACCGACTCAGCAGGAAAAGTCCATATCGAGTATAACGTTTTCTTTTCAATTAGGTTATGGAGCCCACTTCAGATTATGTGTCCGCCTCCCATCTGATAGGATGTTAGAGTCGGGCGAGATGGGCCATTCAGAGTCGGGTGAAAACGGCCAATTTTAGTCGGATAGAAATGGCCACTCGGTCATTTCTCCTTTACACTGGGGATGTAGCCAATGCCCCGGAGAAAGGAGAAATGAATGAAAGAATTTGAAGTGTCTAACTTGGACCCCGCCGTAGCACAAGCAATTCAAGAAATGCAAATCGAGCAGGGCGACGGTTTCTCTCTGGAGAAAATTAACCTCGCAGAATTGGGGCGGCGCACCGGCATCTCTCGCCACAAGCTGCGCCGCATGAAGGAAAATGGATTTGTGAAGACGCAGCACGGGCTGAAAGGCCGTAAGGCACCTTTTACACTGCTCACCGGCTACACTGCCATTCTTGACGATTTGCTTCGAAATGGCATCGTTAACTCCACGGTTTGCCTGAAGCGACTTCAACAAAAGGGTTTCCCCGGTGGACAGACCATCGTGAAGGAATATATTGCTTCACATCAGGATCTTGTTCCAGCCAAACGGTGTCAGGTATCTCCTCAGGGCAGCCGTGGCCGTAGATATACTACGGAACCCGGAGAAGCCTACCAGATGGACTGGGGCTTCACGAAAGTTCTTGATTACAACGGAAACGAGTACAACGCTGCCTGTTTTGCTATGATTTGCCACCACTGTGGACAGAGGTATGTGGAATTCTTTCCCAACGCCAAACAGGAGAACCTCTTCATTGGAATGGTTCACGCCTTCCAGTACATGGGAATTCCCCAATATATTCTGACTGATAACATGAAAAGTGTTGTTCTTCGGCGAGATAGTGAAGGCCGGCCGGTTTGGCAGCCTGATTACGAGGAGTTCATGGGTACCATTGGTTTCCAGACAAAGTTATGCAAGCCCAGGCACCCGTTTACCAAGGGTAAGGTTGAACGCCTCATCCGATTTGTGAAGGACAACTTTCTGGCGGGGCGGGTCTTCTGGAACGTGACCGACTTGAATTATGCGGCGCTGGAATGGTGTAACGAGCAGAACAGCACCTACCACCAGTGCATTAGCGGTGTTCCGCAGGACATTCATTTTAGCAAGTGCGCTGAAATGGCTCGTATGTTGCAGGATGTCCACGCAGTCCGTTTTTATCTCTGCCCGGAGCGCCGAATTTCCTTCGACGGATTCGTGACCTATGAAGGGCGGCGCTTTGGTGTTCCGTATGCCTACCACGGGAAGACTGCCAGGGTAATGCGGGACGGTGACACGCTCTACATCTACTCGGCTGATCTGCTCAGCTTGCTGACCACCCACAATGTAACCTGGAGCCGCCGTGACAGCTTCTGTGACGGCCAATACGAGACCCTTGCACAGCCCGAGGAATTTCCTACCGCTCCGGTGAAGACGGCGATTAAGCAACTCAAGGAGCCTTCCCTGAGCCTCTCCTTTGAAAAGTTTAACTTTGACAAGGAGGATGACTTGGATGACTGATTCTGTGTTTGAATCTGTTGAGAGAAGTTGTGCTGCTCTGAAGCTGGACTTCTGTGCCCAGGAACTTGCAACTCTGGCAGAAGACCAGGGGCTGTCCACAGAGGGGCTTCAGGCGGTGGCCTTGGTTCTGAACTACCTGAGCGACAAGAAAACTGATACGACCATCCAGACCCTTTTGAGGTTGAGCCATTTGCCCCGTAAGAATCCGAAGACCTTTGAGAATTTTGACTTCTCGGTGATTAGAGGGAGGGATGTTGAGCGGCTGAAGAATCTGTCGTCCCTCTCCGCAATCTATGCTCACCGAAATCTGGCTTTCATTGGCCCTGCTGGGACTGGGAAGACCCATCTGGCGCAAGCGTTTGGCTACAAGTGCTGCACTCAGGGAATTAAAGCATACTTCATTAAGATGTCCGAACTCCGGGACAAGCTCACAGCTGCCAGACGCACCGGAAAGGAATATGCGTTGGTTTCGCACCTTGTCCGGCAGTCCTGCCTGATTATTGATGAAGTTGGACACTGTGAGTTTGACAAGGAGAACACCCGGCTGTTCTTTGATCTGGTTGACCGCCGGTACAACAAGGAAGGCGCTTACAACATCGTCTTTACCAGCAACAAGATGCCCTCCATGTGGAGAGAGAACTTTAATGAGGATGATGCCCTTCTGTGTGCCCTGGACCGGATTTTTGATGACGCTATGGTATTCCGTTTCAAGGGAGAGAGCTTCCGAGGCCGTAAACTCGACACGATTAACTTGCACACCGGACGGGTGAAAGGAACCGGACTCGATTACAGCGACTCAACCATTTAAATTGTCTATACCGGGCGTTGGCTACTTTCTACCAAAGAATGACAATGGCCGTTTTTATCCGACCCCATTCGGCCGTTTTTAGGCGGCTACGATTGGCCGTTTCCGTCCGACACTATTTGGCCGTTTCCGTCCGACTCTAACAAAGAACAACTGATCGTCACTTGAAGAAGCTCTTTTTCCTACCATTTTGCCCTCTAAAATAGATTTAAGGATTTCATCGTAATACTCAAGTGCTTCTGTCGCTTCTGCTTCTGTCCATTCTCCAGCATCGACCAACTTTTGAATATTTTCCGTTTCATTTTCAATCCATGCGGAAAATTCATCATAAGTGAAGTAGTCTGTTTCCTCGATGGGAGAATAGCTTTGCCATGTTTTGCCCTCGTCTGTACTCTGCTGAATATCTGCTCCGTCTTGCCTGAAAAGGACGGAGGATACCGGGGGCTGCGTTTCGATAAGTGTTTGGGTATCTGTTTCGTCATGGCCTTCATTAGCGAAAGCAGAGACACCACCGACGCATAAAGAAAAGCATAGCAGAACAATAATTCCAATTTTTTTCGCCATAGATTTTACCTCCTTCATTTTAGTAGTTGGCGCTTTACCTCCTTTCGCAGACATAGTACATCTTCTATGTTGGATGATTATAAAATCAATGTTGTGCCAGTGTTGAACAAAAGAAATCTCTGCTTTTCCTGCGGAACTCGAAAAGCAGAGACTTCTTTCAAAACTGTATTGTAAAATTCATGCCTCTATCGTTTGGCATGGGAACAAACTGATATTTCAAGCGCAATTTATCCAAGATTGTCTGGACAATGTATAGACCAAGCCCATTTCCCCCGGTTGCTTGGCTATGGGCTAAATCTGGACGATAAAATGGCTCAAATATGTGTTGTAGCTGTTCGGGTGGTAATACGCTACATTCGTTAGAAACTGATAGTTTATTTTTATCAAATACAACCAATATTGATTGTCCAGCCTCCGTATAGTTGACCGCATTTGAAAGGATATTCGATATTGCTTTTTTCAACTGGCCCTCTGGAAGATATACGAAAGCGTCACTTGAAAGCTCTATTTTGAACTTAACTCCCTTGGCTTCTGCAATTAAGCGATACGGTTCACACAGCTCTGTAAGGAGAGCGCTCAATGAAAAGTTGCTGCATGGCTCATTATTACCTTGTGTTTGCAAGCGTGAAGCATTAAGTATATCTCTAATCATATCCCCAAGCTGTTCAGTAATTTCTTTGCACTTGGGCAAATAGGTTTCATAATCACGGTATTCCCCAATGCCTAAAATCATATTTTCCAATGTCGCATTTAGCTCATGGGACGCTGTTCGGAGAAAATCAATCTTCTCTTTTTCTGCAAGACTGACTTTCTCTTTTTCCAATTCCAGATTGCGGATAGTCAAAAGTAAGGATTGATATAAATTGTTAATATCAGTAGCTAAAGCTCCAATTTCATCCTTTGACGATACAATCGCTTTTGCGTCTGGCTCCAATTTCAACATTTGATTAGCAGATTTTGAGAGCGATAAAATCGGAGTGGTTATGCCTCTTGAAAAAAAGTATGAAAACAATGCCGATATAGTGGCGCAGCAGAATATAGAAATCGGAAATGTTTTCAACATAGTTTGAGTAATGAGCCGGGGCATATCTACTTCTGACAGAGCACTTACCCCTGCATTTGTTACTACCATATTCGTAACAAGTACATTTTGGGATGGCGCAATTAGGAAAATCAGCAAGTGCGCTATAATTGAAATCAAAAGCATCATTGTAAATGTAAATAAGAATATCTTCGGAAATAACTTCATTTTCTTCATATTTCTTGCCCCATTTCAAATTTGTAACCTATTCCTTTGACCGTAGTAATGCAATCCAAACGGAGCTTTTTGCGGATATTACGAATATAGGCATCTATTGTACGGTCGATCACATCACAATCGTATCCCCACACATCGTCCAAGATTTGATTGCGAGACAGGACTAAACCTTTATTGTCAATCAGCACTTTCAGGATTTCCAGTTCCTTTGGGGTAATGTCTATTTTACCGTTTTCATCACAGGCCGTATATCCAGAAAAGTCAACGGTAACATCTCCGAGCTTAATCATATTAACAGCAGGTTTACTCTGACTTCTGCGGAGAAGCGCAGTAATCCGTTTCCCTAAAATGAGCATGGAAAAGGGCTTTGTTATATAGTCATCTGCCATTTCGTCAAAACTGTTGGATTGTGTATATTCATCATCAAGTGCTGTGAGCATTATAACAGGAATGTTGCTGACTTTCCTAATTTCATGCAAAACAACGATACCCGACATTTCAGGAAGCATAATATCCAGTACAATTATATCGAGTTCTTCTCCACGGAATATTTTTAACGCTTCGCTCCCTGTAAAAGCAGAAAAAAGCGTATGTCCAGCTTCTTTCATATATTCGCATATCGCCTTGTTTGTACCTTGATTATCTTCAACAATCAAAATTTTCGCCATTAAGAACACCTCCCATATTTGAATAGAATACCAGCACTATGTTGTGCCAATATGAAGTTCCCAAGAAAAATTATATATTCTCCTTCGCACCTCCGCAAGTATGCAAATGGGCAATAAAATACTACTAAAACATAAAATTGTGTTTCGTTCTCATAGTCAGACCCGAAATGTAAAATAATATAGGGGTGATATGAGAATGTACCAAGACACCAGACGGCTTGACTTCCACGCATTAGGCCGGGAGATCAAGCGCAAGAGAGAGGCGAAAGGCTGGACACAGGAATACCTTGCACAGCTTGTAGACCGTACCCCTCGTTCCATCATGTATTTTGAGAACCGGGGCCAGCATCCGAGCCTGAACACCTTTTACCAAATCGTCACCCTGTTGGACATTTCCGTAGACCAGTTCTTTTATCCTGACAGGCAGAACGGCGAAAGCGACTGCCGCCAGCATATTGACAGGCTGCTCAATACAATGGACGAAAAGGAATTGACGGTCATGGAGGCCACAGCAGAGGGACTACAAAAAGCCAGAGAAACGGAGGAAACGTAAAAGAAAGCGTAACCTCCGTTTTTTTGCGCCATGTTGCGGGTTGCGCGTTTTGGCAAGCAATTCGGGTGTGGCCACACTCCGAAATTTTTGCAGGGCGCAGGGCCCGCAAAAATGCTTGTTGGGGAGCTCCCCAAACCCGCTGTACTTTGGGACAAATTGTCCCAAAGTCCCGGTGCGCTGCACCGTAGTCTGCGGCCCGTCACTATCGTTCCTGAGCCTTATTTTCACGCTCGTCTGTTATGCCGAGCAGATGATCAATGTTCGCTTTTATTGCCACGGCCTCCCGCATTTGCCGCTGGGCCTCCCGGTATTCTGCATAAAGCTCTTTTTTCTGTCCTGCCAGCTCACGGCGGGATTTTTTTAGTGCTTCAATCTTAGGGAGCTTTGCGCCGTTCAGTATGGTGTTCATGGTATCCTTTGCCGCCCGGTAAGTGGCAAGCTCCACTTCATGCTGGGCCAGATACTTTTTGCTGTACCGCGCAGCCTTGTACCCATCGAACACCGGGCGGGTCTTGGCATAGTCCACCGTGGCAGCCATCAGCTCCGAGGTTTTGGAAAAAGCCTCCTCCGTTGTGCGGAGCTTGTCAGACAGCTTGTGAAAGTGATCCACCGCAGCCTCGGTGCGGGCCGTCAGCGCCGCATAGTCTGTCAGATGATGCTCCTGCAAATACTGGAGTGCAGCGGCCATCTGTTTTAGGTTGTAGACCTTGGCCCATCGTTCATAGGCCGGGCCCTTGCCCTGGGCCATACGCTCTTGAATGTCGATGATGAGATTAACTCGCCGTGGCGGAACCGTGGGCTCCTCTGGCAGCTCGGGGAGCGGACGTTCCCCGGCAATTACCGCCTTGATGTCCTCCGGGTCAAATCCGGCTCCCAGTGTAGAAGCCCGGAGCCGGGTTGGTTTTTCCTGTCCGGGCGCAAGGAATGAGATGACACCGCCTCGGCCATGCTTCACCACAAAGCCGGACTCCTCCATGAGACGAAGAAAGTCGGCAAAGTCCGTGGGCTTTTTCTCCAAAGCGGCAAGAATAGCCAGCCGTACTCGCTGCTTGGCAGAGGGCGGCTTTTCCCTGATCCACTGGCCATAGTGGAGAAAACGGCCCTTGCTGTGCTGGCGCGGATTTTGAATGACAGACAATTCATGTTCGATGCACACGCGGTCAGAAAGCCGCCGCAGGGCAAAGGACGAACCAATGAAATTATGAAATTTCCGGGAGCGGTCAAAGGCCGTCGCATTGAAATAAATGTGATTGTGGATATGGGCCTTATCAGTATGCGTACAGACAAAGAATTGATGCTTTCCCTTTGTCCAGCGCATCGCCGTTTCATAACCGATACGGTTTGCTTCTTCCGCCGTAACCTCCCCGGGCAGAAACGCCTGCCGGATCTGAAAGAACAGTGCCCCGCGAGATACGGCCCGGCCTGTCTCTGCAAGGTATTGACTTTTTACCAGAAGAAACTCGGCGGGAGCCGTGTTCGGATCGCAGAGATAGGAAGATACGGCTCCCAGCTTTTCCGGGTTCAGGCCATAGGTGAAACGATCCTCCATCGTTTGAATTGCACTTTTTCCCGCCGCTGTTTTATAAGGGCGGATGTAGGTGGTCGCCGTAAAAATCCCTCCTTCCGGCAAACAGTATTTTTACTTTGGGACACTTTGTCCCGAAGTAGAAAAAGCCGGGGAGCGGTATCAACCACTCCCCGGACGGGTCAGAGCTCTACCAGCGCGGAGAGCTGTTTCAAGAGATCAGACAGCGGCCCCCACAAAGCGGCATAGTCCCGCTGCAAGGCCGCGAGTTCTTCGGGATAAATCGCGCCGTAGGTGTTGGCTTGAATTGCCACTTGGTTCAGATTGTTGGAGCAGCGCCGCTGGAGCGAAACCAGCTCACGAACAGGCGAAAGGTCAACATGAAGCACATACCCACTCAGGGCCATTTTCCGCATATAGGCTCCCATATTACGGATGCCAGCCTCCGCCATACGTTCTTGAATCAGAGCCTGCTCCGCCTCCGACACCATCACATGAAGATGGATCGGACGGCGGCGTTTCTTTGTCATCGCTCCTCACGCTCCCGGCTGCGGCAGGCGCGGGGCGGCTCCTTTACCTTATCCAGCGGCTTTTCCTGTTCGTCTGCCGGAACAGGGTGCGGCAAATGAAATTCACGGTGCAGGCGCAGCACCTCCAGTACAGACAATTCCTGTTCACGTTTCTTTTCCATATACGCACCTCCTTATCTATCGCCACGGTCAGGCTGCCTCCGTTGGGGAGCCGGAGCCTCCGAGCCGCGATCTGCCTCCGCCAACTTTGCCGCATTTTTCATCTGCTCGGCAATCGGACGGGGCCTGTCGGGATTATCAGGCGCAGGACGCAGCTCATAGTCGGATGCCTGTTTTTCCGTTAGCGGGCGGGTATAGGTAAGATAGCCCCAAGCCAAGAACGAGCCATTTTCCACCGGGATGCGCTGATCGTAATTGAAGATTTCATCCGGCTTGTTATAAGGCGGCTTCGGGAATGTCCCGATGTCCACAGGCCGCTGGGTCGAATAATACTTGTAAAGGCCGGGAGCCTCGGTCTGCCTGATCCCGACATTATAAATACGCTGATAGTCCTGCACCCGGTCTGTGAAATCCTGTTCCATCGCGGTGCGGTCATTTCCATAGTGACCCCATTCATACTGCCGCTGGCCGTCCTTGTCATCATAGCAGGCCCATGTGACATAGCGGGATGGCGCGGTGGGATGTTCGCCCAATGCAAATCCCCGCCCATTTTCCAGCATGACCGCCTTCAAAATAGCATAGCCTTGATTTTTGTCCATAGTACACCTCCCATCATCGAGACATTTCTTTATTTTCTCTTTTCACAAACGGCTGGAGCTGATAGGGGCTTGTACCGTCCTCGGGTCGCAGAAAGTCTATCCGGGCCGCAGCACGGATAGCGTTCTGGTTAAGCTGCCGCTGCCATGCCCCTTGGCTGGGAGCCCACTTAAAGCCGTTGCTTTTCAGTTCCTGCCGCTGATCGGCATCGGGCTTTTCCTCAAAAATAAGCTGCAAACGATTTTCAGCCTCGTTGATTTTTGCCTCACCTCCGGGGAATGTCCAGCCAGCAAACTCGGAGCGGCTGCTCAGTTCCTCAATGCGCTGGCGCACACGGCGGATGTTGGCGTTGTTGTTGGAAAGCAGATAGGCGGGGTATGGCTTGCTTTTGTCCAAGTGCCATGACTGCGCCATATCTGCTTTGAGCTTTTCTGCCTGCTCCGGCGTAAGCTCCGGGCAGCCGTCCAGCGTTTTGTGTTTCCGAAAATACGCATTGACCGCCTTCATGGTGGTCTGCTGGGACTCCAGCCCCTCCAGCTTTTTTGTCAGCTTTTCCACGGCCAGATCGTCATCCGCGCTGATCCCACCCATTCCAACAGAGCGGATTTTATCAAGCAGCTTTGAAATCTCCGCATACTCTCCATAGTTGCGATCCCGGGCGGCGTTCTGCTTGTGCTTCTTTGCCACAGGGAAGTTGCCGCCCCCAGAGATCAGAATAGAGGGCACCCGGGCATCAATCACATTGCGTTCATTCAGATTTTCCGCAAGTTTCCGGGCATAGCGATCCACCAGTGTGTCAATCTTATCATGGTACATGGGATCGACACGCGCTTTCTGGCGTTCCGCCGCTGCATACGCTTCATCGACCATTGCCCGGTAGCCCGCCGTAGCGGAGCCCGGCTGATAGTCGGAAAAGCTGTTCATATCCTTTGCCCGCTTTGCGGCTTCTTCATTGATTGGATAATATTTCGGCATAGTACCTCCTTCCACAAAAGCCGGAACTTTGGGACAAATTGTCCCAAAGCCCCGGCAGCTAAAATGTTGACAGCATCTCACGGAAACAGGGCCGGACGTAGAAATATACGCCTCCCGCAGAAAATGGCCTTAAAAAGCCTTGTCACAGGCGGGTTTTGGATGTCCTAATTGTCAACACATCAGCCCCGTTTTTTCCGCATATATTCCCGCTGCTGTCTGCGGTGTGCCGCCTTTGCACAGGCCACCGAACAATAGGTTTGCCGTCCATCAGGAGCCACGGCTCTGCCACATACCGGGCAAGCCTTGAAATCCGGCCTTGGCCCCTCTGTCAGCAACGCAGCCTCCAGCGCCGGATCAAGGGGCAGAACAGCCTCGCGGAAGTAGCGGCAATAAGCCCCCGTCCAGCATTTCCCAAACATATAGCACTCGCAATCCAGCGGCAGGCAGCCGCAGTCCCGGTCATAGTTGGCACACCATTTTGACACCAGCCTGCGGATTGCCGCTTTTTCTGTCCGGGTCAGTTCTCGGCCCACAGTATCACCTCCCGTTGCCCGGTGGTTTGAGCTGCTCCCGGTAGCAGAACACGCAGCCGATCCCGCGCCAGTAAGGGCAGCCGTCACAACGGGAGCCCTTCGGCGGCAGGCTTGGCGGCACACCCTTAAAGTAGCTTTTTTCTTTCATAAATCCCTCATAGGGGTTGTTGGTAAATCTCATTCATTATCCTCGCTTTCGGTATCGTCCTCGTCCCAAGGCGGCCCATCGTCCTCGGGATCGTCATAATCAGCCAGTTCCTCACTGTAATCCTCTTCGGGTACAGCAGCTTTTTCATGCTTCGGGCGATAGATTTTGAAGTACCAGCCTGCACCGCCGCCCAGAACAGCCACTGCCAAAATCAGCAGAAGTGTCCCGGTATTGCTTTTCTGCTGGGGCTCGGGTTCCGGCTCCTCCGCAGGTTCCGTCACCGGGGCGGGTTCGGGAGCTGTACCAGCACACTCGGTCATGTTGACCGCGCAGACCTCGCAATCCGTATTGATGGCTCCGGGCGCACATTTTTCTGTGCAGGAGCAGGCCGGAAGCTCTCCGCCAGCGGCCTCCAGTGCCGCCAGCAGATCGGCTTCATCCACCATGTTCAGAAAGTAGGTGTGATACTGTTCGCCGTCCTCGTCCACAGGCTTGTCATAATCAATGACAATGTAAAAGGTGTTGCCGCCGCTGGTTTCCACCGTGATAAACTGTTTGTTGGTTGCAGCATCATAGAGCAGATCGCGGGTCACAAGGTTTCCATCCTCCGAAAAGCCCGCGCCCGGGGTAATGGTAGGTGCAGGCTCCGGGGCCGGAGTTTCTTCCACAACAGGCGGTTCCTCATTCCCACTGTCCGAATAGGCGTAGGCTGGGATCGCAAAGCCGCATAAAAGAACGGCGAAGCAAAGCCCCGCCGCCAACATACGAAAGTGTTTCATATTCAGTTCTCCTCCTTCTTTTCTTCTTCGGACTTCGGGACACTTTGTCCCAAAGTGCCACCGTCCTTCAGCTTTTCAAACAGCAGCGGGAGCTCCGTAAGGGAGATGCTCATACCGCGCACAATGTCCACGATCTCGCTGTTTTCTGCCTCCAGCTTTTTCTGCTCCAGCTCCTTGAGCCGGGCCTGCTGTTCACTGATTTTAGCCTTGACCTTATCAATCTCGGCCTGAATTTTCATGCTTTTGGTAGTTGCCATTTCAAAACCTCCTGTCACGGTAAACGCCCGTAGGCGTAAAAATGAGATTGCCAGTAGCTTGTATTCAAATTTGCGTAGCCGATGGGATCTCCGCAATGCAGCATTTTTCCGTCACCGACATAAATCCCGCAATGACTCACGCCCGGCGTGTCATAGGTGCCTTTGAAGAACACCAGATCACCGGGTTTGGGAGAGCTGGTCGGCGTACAGATGTTATAGAGCCCCTGGGCTCCCAGCCTGCCAACATTCCAGCCGGAGTGATTGATGACCCATGAAACATAGCCCGAGCAATCAAAGGAAGTAGCCGGAGAACTGCCGCCCCACACATAGGGATAGCCGATGTATTTCTGCGCCTCGGCAAGCATCGCGGCAAAGGTTTCATCGTCCAGATATTCTCCTGGCACCTCGTAGTCACCGGGTTTCCCGGTAATGTACTTGTTCACATAGGGAGAATCCGGGAACAGATCGGGGCGGTTTCCCAGCGTTGCCATATAGATGGCATACCGGGAAAGCTGATCCTCGCCCATGACATACACGGGTACATGGGATAAATCAAAGTTCTCCAGCGTGACCGTACAGATGTAATAGTCGTAAGGCACCTGATAGGTGTCTGTATGGGAGTTGCCGTCCTCGTCCGTCCATGTGTCGGTTTCTGTGCGATACCGGGTTTCCACCACCACATCCTCCGTGAGAATGTATTGGCGGTCAAACAGCATTTGCAGCGTTCCCTGTACCTCGTCTATTGTCCATTGTCCCTCATGGAGCGCACACAAAAGAGAAAGCAGCACATAGGGGTCATGTTCGATTTCGTCCAGATCGAAGTGGTATTCGTCATAGTCATGGGTGCTTTCATAGGTGTCCAGATAATGCTGCAAATCATCTTCCAGCGCACAATAGGCGGCTTCGGCGGCCAGCATATCACGATCCTCGCAAGGATAGGTGCTGGCTCCTAATGCACCGGCCCCGGCGTTCCCCAGCATAAGCATGGTAGAGGAACAGGACTGCATAGCAAACAGGAGTAACACACAGAGCACCGCAATCACGGCACCTGCGGGATGACTTTTGACAAATTCCACTGCCCGGGCAGTCAGGCGTTCTGTGGCTGTGGCAGTTTTCCCAGCCGCAGCCGCGCCCTGCTTTGCAGCCTCCTTTGCCTGCTTGCGGTATTGCCTGCGGAGCCGTTGCTTTTGCCAGTAGCGAGTAAGGGCATTTTTCATCAGCTCCGGGTGCTCCTGTGCGGCGGTGTGAAAATGGTAGTCCGCCGTGTACTTGGTATAGCGGGTTTCGGCCTTGCGTACCACTTTTGCCGGATGTTCCCGGACTTTACGGCGCACAAAGCGGGAGCCGTGCCGCAGCGCGGTTTCTCCCACAAGCTCAGAACGGTGTGCGCCTTCTGTGCCGACATTTTCCTGTTCCACTTCAAAAATCTTGCCATGCACGAAGCTGTGAACGGAACCGCTGGCAACACGGCCTATGCGTTTTACCGGGCCGGGCTTTTTCGGCGGCTTTTGCTTTGCCAGCTTCTCCCGGGCCTGTTCCAGTTTTTCGCCTTGGGACTCCATGCGGAGCTTTGCCGCCGCAGCTTGTTCCTGCTGGCTCTTTTTGCGGAACTTGGACTTCGGGACACTTTGTCCCGAAGTGTCGGAAGCCTCCGGCCCGGGCTGTTCCCCGTCAGGGGCGTGGGCGGTCTGCGACCAAGCCTCCTCCTTGGTCTTATTCGTTTTTCGTTTCATTCTTCATATCCTCCGGGCGGGTAGTCAGCAGGTCATAGATTTCTCCGCGAGGGAACCGATCCACAAACGGAATGGTTACATTTCCATAGAACAACAGCCCCTCACCGGAATTGCTGTGTGTGATATAGGAAAGCTGATGCTCGGAAATGCCGAGCTGTTTTGCCAGAATGGTACGGTCACTCTGCGCCTGCGAAAGCAGAATCATAAAATCCGTGTTGTCCAGAATGTTCTCGATTTCCCGGCTGACCAAAAGGTCGTAGGGTAGGGTAAAGGCGCCTTGCCGCCGTTGGCGGTAGGTTTCCTACACCCTCCCTCGGAACCGGACTTACTCCTCTCGAAGTATCCGGCTCCCCATTAGTAATTAACGTATTGATTAGTGTCTGTGTATTCTTTCATGGCACTTGCTACAAACAACAAGCGTTTTCCGCCGCTTCTTTTTCATCACGGTTTCCCAATCAGAATTACCCAATTCGTTTAAGTTCCGTATAACGTGAACCTCATACAAATCGGCTTCTTTACACCCACATAGTTCACAAACTCTGGCATTGAGCCGTTGTCTAATAGTGGTTTTCCAGCTGAATTTCTTTCTCTGATAAATGATGTCACTCGCTTCGCCACGCTTACAATCTGCGATTTTAACAGGGCGAACACGTTTTGTTCCTGCTTTAGTTTCATAAGGGACAGACCATGTTTTCCCGTCTTTATACTGGCGAATGATTTTGCGGATACTGGTTTTGTGCTTATTAGCAATCGTCTTTAAGCAACTGTACTCCATAAGATAGCAGAAGTAGTCCAGCGTGTGATAATCACAAGCCAGATTGTAATAGTTGCATAATCCTCTTGCTTCGGCATTGTACTGTTCCACAATCTCATAATCCGCAAGGTTGAGAAGTCCGGCTCGGTGTATCGGCTGAAACTCCCCGTTTTCCTTTTGGCGAATGACTTTCTTTGCAAACATGAATTTCTCAATCTTTTCCGTATGGGGAACAGACAGGGCAACTTTCATGTGCAGGGTACGGGATTTTCTCCACGTTCCGTTTTTCATTCTGTGACCTTTGACTTCCTGATTTCTGCGGATGCAAATATCATATCCAATGAAACGGACTTTTTCGGAGCTGTGCGTTATCAGCGTCTTTTCCTCGCTTAGAGTTAATTTCAGCTCTGTGCTTAGAAATTCAGCGATTTCGGCTTTCAAGTCCTCACATTCCGCTTTTGTGCCGCACACACCTGCCAGCCAATCGTCCGCATAACGGACAAAAGTGAACTTCTTGTTGTCGGCAGGTTTGCAGGGCAGATTTCTCATAGCTTTCTTCTGTGCCCTATGCTGGTCAATCAGTTCTTGTCTTGCCGCTTCATCAGCGGTATGGTCAATCCAATAAGACAGTCTTTTTAATTCTTTACTTGCCGCATGATATTCCGGTGTCTGATATGCAGACCTCGGCTTATCAAAGCGTTCTGCGATTTCCCGAAACTTCTTGTCCAGCTCATTCAGATAGATATTTGCAAGTATTGGAGAACAGATACCACCCTGCGGGGAACCGCTGTAAGTGGCATTGTATTTCCAATTCTCGATATACCCAGCTTTCAAAAACTGGCGAATGATGTTCAGAAAACGACTGTCCTTGATTTTCCTGCTCAAAATCTCAATCAATTTTTCGTGATTGATGTTATCAAAACAACCTTGTATATCGCCCTCGATAAACCAGACCACGCCTGTGAAGTCAGAAGAAATCTGACGGAGTGCGGTATGACAGCTTTTACCCGGTCTGAAACCGTGGGAGTGGCTGTCAAAGACAGGTTCATAGATAGCTTCTAAAATCATTCTGACAACTTCTTGCAGGAGCTTGTCACGGAAAGACGGGATACCCAGCGGACGGAGCTTTCCGTTTTTCTTTGGAATATACTCACGCCTTACAGGATTGGCTTTGTAGGTTCCGTCCTTTAGTGACTGGATTAACTCTTTTACATAGAAGTCACTGAAACCGTCTGCGGTATCGTTGTCGATACCCTGTGTTGTTGCACCTTTGTTTGCATAAAGTTTCTGATAGGCGGCGTAGTAAATATCTTCACGAAGTAAGTATCTGTAAAGTCTTGTGAATACGCCGTCTTTGTGTTCGCTGGAACACTTTTCAATACGCTCTAAAATTTCAGATGTTGGTTTCATTGAGGTTTCTCCTCCCTTTCATTCTTACATTTTAGATGTTACTAACTGGCTCCCTTCGCCATGTAAGGGTCATTATCCCTCTCGGACTACTATGGAGCCTCCGTTACCATATCCGGCAAATGAGCCAGACTTAGGCAATCCCCAGTTAGCACTGTGCATAGGTTAGTGAAGATTGTCGGATATGCTTTCGGTTCGTTGTGACGTGTTCTCACGCCTGTTTCATAACGTGTTGGCAGTTGTCCCGCCGTGAAAGATGACGTGACAGCGTTATGACATGGGTTTCAGGACTTTTCCCACACCTGCAAAAAACAGGAACTGGAACCTTACATTCGATAAACCCAATCTTATCCTCATATCTTCTTAACATTAGAAAACAGTCGCACCTAAGTCCTTTGGTGACTATTCCTTTTTCTGCCATGCGCTGTTCCCGTAAAGGATTTCTCCTTAGTCGGTAAGGCAGATTGTTTCGCACACTGCCGTGTGCGGCAGTACCTTAGACTGCTTTGCACAGCGCCCTATCTGGGCGCACTTTGACGTTCTGCGTCAAAGCAGACGGCACACATCCTTTTTTACGCAGCATTTTCCAGACTGCCACAAAGTAGCTGGCTGTCAGCGGATCGCGGAGCAGGATATGAAACTCGTCAAAGTAGCACCAAGTCGCCGCGCCCTCGTGGAAGTTCTGATCCACCGCCTGCGAAACAAACTCATTTGTGATGTGCATTGCAATCTTTCTAAGGTTTTCGCCCATGTTTTTCAGAACGATGCACACCACACGGCTGTCCGTCTTGACGTTGGTAGGATGGTTAAAGAGATTGAGGGAGCCTGTGCAATAAAGCTCTAAGGCAGTTGCCACGCGCCGGGCTTCGGGCTCCGGCTGGCGTAAGAGCTCTTCGTACAAATCCTGCAACAGCGGTGTTTTTGCGGTTTCCAGTCCGAGCGCCTGCTCCCGATACACCAAACGCACACAGCGGTCAATGACCGTCTTTTCAATGGGCTGCAAGCCTTCCTTGCCGCCGACCACCAGCTCGCACAGGGACAAAAGAAAATCCGCCTTCATGGAAAGCGGGCTTTCTCCGGCAGCCATATTGAGCTCCACATCCATCGGATTGAGGTGGTGCGGGCTGTCCGGGGCAATCTCGATCACCTGGCCGCCCAGCCTTCGCACCAGCGGAGCGTATTCGCCCATCGGGTCAACCACGATGATCCGATCCTGCGGGATGGTGAGAAACACATTCAAGAGCTCGCGCTTTGCGGCAAAGCTCTTTCCGGAGCCCGTAGAGCCCAAATACATCCCGTTTGCTGATTTCAGCTTTTTGCGGTCAGCCATGATGACATTGTGAGAAAGTGCGTTCATGCCATAGTAGAGGGCCTGCCCAGCCATGCGGAGCTCCCTTGTCATAAAAGGAATAAAGATGGCTGTGGAGCTGGTGGTCATACCGCGTTGGATTTCTACCTCGTTGTAACCAAGGGCCAACGAGGAAACAAAGCCCTGTTCCTGTTGCCAGTCCAGACGGCGCAGAGCGCAGTTGTATTTCTGCGCGATACCGCCCACGGTAAACACATCGTTTTCCAGCCGCTGGCGGTTAGGAGCAAGGTTTACCACCGTAAAGGTCAGCAGAAACATTCGCTCATTGCGGGATTGCAAATCAGCCAGAAGCTCCGCCGCGTCCTTGCTGAATGTGATCAGGTCAGGGGGAAGAATATCCGGGTCATAGCCGGAGCGCACAGCCTTTCTCTGTTCCTCCACCTTCATTTTTCCGATGTCAGAGATTTTCCCCTTGATGGTCTTGATTGCCTTGAGCTGATCCACGGTCTGAATGTGCATGGTCACGGTCATTTCCGCATCCAGCTCCAAGATTTCCGCCAACAACTTATCCGAAAGCTCCGATGCCATAATCTGTAAGTAGGACACCGCGCCCCAATACTGGCCGATGCGGAATGTGCGGGACTGGCGGAAGTCGAGACTGTCCGGGGCAATAAAGTCTTTTGTGCCGAGCCCGGTCTGCGGGATGTCTTTCCACGAAAAACGGAACGCCTCACGGCTCCCCGGGTGCATCTGGCTATGAAGCAGCGCAAGGCGGGCCCGCCCGTCCATAGGCTCCGAGGGAACGCCCAGCCGCTTAAAGTTTCCCATGACATCGGCCTCCACACGCTCCAGACGGGGCCGTGCCTCCGCAATCCCCTCGGCGGGTATGCCAAAGGTGATGTATTTTGAGCGTTCAATGCCGTTATTGCTTTTGGCAATCTGATTTTTCAGCATCCCGGTAAACTCATCCCGGACGCTGTTATAGTTGTCATCCGCTTTCGGGATATTGACTTGATAGCGGCTGCGGGAATGGGAACGACGGTTGATAAAGGAAAGCTGGAACGGCAGCGAACTGTCAAAGTAGTTGAGGAATGAGCTCCATCCGCTGAATATGGCGGTCTGATCCTCGGTGGATGCCACGGAGTAATTGATGTCCTCATATTCCACGGTTTTTGTATAGAGCCCGCCCGGGAGCTTGCACACACCGTCCGGGTGCATGGACAGATACGGGATTGTCTGCTGGGCAGACAGGGCCGCCCGGCCTTTACCCTTGGCGGCGGCTCCGTTTTTCTTCTTTGTGTTTTTCAATCACATCCCCCTTTCCAGCGCCCGGCCCGGCAAAGGGCGCATAAATGTTTTCGGTTCGGTAGGCCCTGATCCCCGGCCTTAGAAACTTGGCCCGGATGATATTCCGCACAACCTTTTCAAAGGGCAAGCCGTCCTTTTCATACATGGCCAGCAGGAACGCCGGGAGCATAATTCCCAGCATGAGAAACATCGCCCCGGTATTGCCGAGGGTGCCACGGGTCAGCAGATAGGCCGGAATCCCCACTGCGCCCGCGCTGCCGAAGCAGACAAGCTGGCGTTTGGTGAGGTTGAAAGCCATCTTTGTTTTGATTTTGGATAAATCGTTTGGTACGTTTACATAGGGCATAGATCACACTCCTTTCTGCACTTCGGGACAATGTGTCCCAAAGTCCGGGATGGTTGGTGTTACTTCATTTCCCCATACAGCCCAGCCGGGCGGGGTCTGCCTGGCAAAGAGCTCCACGCGGGGCAGATCTCCCATCAGGGAAATGATTTTGGCGCGGGCCTCGTCCGGCTTTTTGCTATGGGCTTCAATCGGGGAAATGATGAATTGATGAATGTTGGCAGCCTGCCGCTTCGGGTGGCCCTTGGTTGCCAGCAGGCAGATTTCTGCATTGCCCCTTGTCCAGAAGCCAAGGCCGTAAAACCAGCTATCCGCCTTCTTGTTCTTTTTCAGCCAGACGAAAGCAACGCTTTTGTAGGTGAAGCCCCAAGCCTCGATCAGCCGGAGCGCCTCCGGGAGCTGCGGGAAAGTGGCCCATAAAAAGAGTGCGCTGTCCGGGGCTGCAAGATCAGCCACAGGCAACGCACATAAATCCTCAATGCTCATAGTGGGATAATGATTTTCCGCCGCGCCCTGTACTTTCTTAGCCGAGTAGCGCCAAGGGGGATCGGCGTAAATGATAGAATACTGCTGGATAATTACACTCCTTTCTCGCCGGAGCTTTTTACTGCCTGCGCCGCACGGATGCGCTCACTGGCGGCGGCATAAAAGGACGGGGCCGTTTCAAAGCATACAAAGCGACGTTCTGTGTTGATAGCTGCAATCGCGGTTGTGCCGGAGCCCGCGCAAATGTCCGCGACCAATTCGCCGGGGCGGGTATAGGTGCGGATCAGATACTCACAAAGCTCCACGGGCTTCTGTGTGGGATGGATGCCGCCGGACACCGTAGGCACAAAAAGCACATTTCCGGGATAGCGGCGGCCATCGTTGGACTCTGAGCCCTGCCGTTCAAATTTCCCATAGTTAGAGCTTGTACCGCTTCGGGAATGAACACGGGTATATGGCTTGCCGTAAGTAAACTGTGGATTGTAGACCGGGGACTTTTGGTAAAACACCAAGATGTTCTCGGACTTTTTCAGCGGAGCCCGGTTTGCATTGAGAAAGCCCGTTCCGCGCTCTTTATACCAAATCCACTCATAGCGGAGCATGGCGAGGTTGGATGCGCCCAGCACCTTGTCAAAGGGGCACTGTGCGAAAAACAGCACTGCGCCATTCGGCTTGACCGCCCATTTCACCGCCTCCCACAGCTCCGGGAGCGGCAGGGGCACATCCCAATAATTCCGGGTTGTGCCGTAAGGCGGATCAGTCAACAGCATATCCACGCTATGTTTGGGCAGGGAGCGCAGGCCCTCAATGCCATCCATGAGAAACAAGCCCTCCTTCGGGACACTTTGTCCCAAAGTGCGGCTATCGGTCATTACGGGCCTCCTTTGCCTTGGCAGGCGCAGGCCGGGCAGCGTTTTCTTTTCCTGCTTGCTTTGCAGCCTCGGCCATCTGCTCCTTGATCGGGGCAGGCCGTACCGCCTGGGCCCGTGCAACAAGCTGTTCCACCGCCGCATGATACGCCTCCACACCAGCCGCATTGATCCGTTCCTGTGTGGCTCGGTCAGGAATCCGAACCGTAGCCCGGTATCCCGTCCGGCTGGCAGGATCAGGTTTAGAGGGAGCGCCGAGGAAAATCCCGTTTTTCCCGTCCACAACCTTAAAATCGTCGATGACCACACCGCCAAAATTGACGCTGGCGAAGCCGATCAGTTTTCCCTGCGGCTCAATCGGGCGGACAGATACCGTGATTGGAACAACCGCCTCCTGCAAGACAGCATCTGTCCGCATTTTTACTGCCTCATCAATGCTAACGCCCTTGACTTCTGCAAGCTCCGCGATGGGAGCATCAAACAGCCAGCGCCGTTCCTCCGCAGCAATCTGCTCCGGGGTCAGCAATACATCGTCTTTCTTACTCAGATAAAATTCCTCCTTTCCGCTTGCCGGAGCAGGCTGGGCGGGGTCGTCCATCAATTCTTTTCTTTGCAGGACGGCCTCTGTTTCCGCCATAAAGCGGTAAGCGTCCGCCTCAGTAAACTCCTCCGGCGTTTTTCCATTCCATAAGCGCGTTCCATCCGCCCCGTATCTTCGCGGCATAAGCACCACCTCCTGTTAATGAGCGCCAAAGATACGCTGGGCAATGCTCCCGGTCTTAAAGAGCATGAAGCAAAGCAGAACCGTGTAGCCCACAGTTCCCCAAATCGCCCCGATGGGATCGCCGCTTGTTGCGATGCCTTGAATGAGCACCGCGTAAATTGCAACACATACAAGAATCAGCAGCCCTTGAAAGCCCACGGCAAACAGGGACTTGATGTAGTTCTGCCCGGTGCCGCCAAGCTCCCGGTTGGAAAGCGTAGCAACGGGGATGGGGGCCAGACTGGTCAGCAGATAGATTTCCAGCATCCTGCCATACACCAAAACGAAAATGATAATCCCCATTGCTTTCATCGTGAAGCCAATGAGTGCAGACTGCAGCCACAGCCCCAAAAGCGGCCCCAAGTCCATCGCCTCCAGCGAGGTTTCCAATTCGGCAAGCATATCCGCCGAAACATCGGTGGAGCCTTGAATGAGCCCGCCTGCCTGCGCGATGACGCTCTGCGATACATCGAACACGGCCATGACGATATTGAATGTGTTTGACAGGATTAAGATTGCACAGGCCGTTTTGAACATCCATTTATAGAGGTTCGCAACGTCAACCTCGTGCATATTGTTCTTTTCCAAAAGCATCTGTATGAGCTCATAAGTGGCAACAAAGGTCAGCACCATTCCGGCAATCGGCAGGATCACCGTTTCGGAAAGCTGTCGGATCAGGGAGAAAACCCCGGCGTGCCACGCCGCCGGGGTAGTCCCTACCTGTGCCGCAATCTCTCCGACTTGGGCATTGACGGTATCAAAAAGCCCTTCGAGGTTTCCCATAATCCCGCCAATCAGAAGCTCTTTGAGCCAGTTTGTGAGCCAGTCGGTGAGAAAATCCATAAGCGCCTACCTTAAAACAGGCCAGACAGCAGAGGGATCAGTGTGGTGCCAATGACGATGATGCCGCCGCCCGCCATGAGCTGCTTCATGCCCTGGCTCTTTGCG